>Ga0081540_1000224_pt1 | contig 59493 bp, 51 predicted proteins | sample TabmetS2T1R1_FD_71024 | JGI IMG/M metagenome (GOLD analysis project Ga0081540, IMG submission 71024) | Tabebuia heterophylla rhizosphere microbial communities from the University of Puerto Rico - S2T1R1 | ecosystem: Host-associated > Plants > Roots > Rhizosphere ...
TGGCTTCACGTAACCTTCCATCATTATTTAAAAAGGGTCAAATATCCATCGGTTCAACAGCTTCCCCACCGAGGTCTGCGAGATGGAATGAGGAGATGGACGAACGGACTGCCCGGCGCAACCGCGAGACTGGGTGCCAAGATGGCCTTTGAGGTCTTTCCGTTAGTCAGTGTCGGATGCGCGCGGATACCCATCCTGGCCCGGAGCATCAATGCTCCACACCAGAGGTCTGATACATTAATGCAGCTCTCACGTTCGCCCGCTCAACCTTCCGCCTTGCGACGCACGGCCGGGCCATACATTCTGGCACATCGCTGCCATAGAGGCTTGATGGGATGTCGGGGTCACTCCGGCAATGGACAGGGTACCCGTGGCTCTTTTTGACCCTGCACCCGGTCCAATCCGTCGGAACCCCCTCCGTCGCGTTTTCGGCCAAGACCCTTTGCAGCCCTCGACGCTCGTGTATTCATTGCAGCGCAACTGTTGGCCAAATTAGTCCCATCATCCGTCAGGCAATCCGTCCTTGCGAAGGCCCTCAAAGTAATGTTCGGCATCTCTTGAGGACCGGAATGACAACATTGATAAGCGCGTCCATAGGAAATCCAGGTCTCCCAGATGGCGGGGGTAGTTTCGCAAGCGGATACAATTCACTTGGTGGCGATCACTGCGCTATAAGCGCCGACCAGCGGTGAGACTCGAGCATCCGAGAAGCCAGCCTCGCGCATCCAGCTGATACAATCGGCCCCGCTGAAATCGAAGCCACCTCGAGTCTCAATGAGCATGTTCAGGCTCATCAACAGACCTGGGAGGTGAACCTGCCGAGCGTCGTCGATCAGCATCTCGCAAACGATCAGTGAGCCGCCCCGGGGTAATGAAGCATGCGCTTTTCTAAGGAGCATCTTCTTGGTCGCAAGGTCCCAGTCATGCAAGATCATGCCCATGATCATCACGTCCGCCGCCGGCAGACTGTCCTGAAAGAAGTCTCCCGCGATAAAGGGCACCCGCTCCGCCACCTCGTGCGCGCCAACGTAGCGCGAGAATATCGGTCCAACTTCCGGAAGATCGAAACCGCTGGCCGTCAAATGTGGGTGAGCGAGTGCCAAGCGGACGGGAACACAGCCCTGTGCTGAGCCGACATCAACAACGCTTCTTACCACCTTCCACGGGAATGCCTTAACCAGCGCATCGGCAACGGGGCTTGTGATCCCAGTCATTCCTCGCAGAAAGCCCTCCAGCTGAACCGGATCCGCATAGAGGTTGGCAAACAGATCGCCTCCGCTCTTGGCCTCGTTTTGCGGTTCTCCGGTGCGCAACGCCTCGGTCAACGAGCCCCAGAAGCCGTATAAACGCGCGTTGAACATCTCGATGATTCCGCCAATGTAGTTGGGGCTCGCGCGATCGAGAAAGCGTGCAGCTTCGCGGCTGTTGCTGTAAAGACCGGCTTTGTCTCGTTGCAGGAGACGGAGCGCGACCAGCGCATCAAAGAAGTCCCGGGCACTGCGCTCATGGACGCCGACGCGCACGCGCAGCGCCGTGGCATCCAAAGAGCCGTTGGCCAGCTTGTCGAAGATCCCAAGCTCGACCGCGCTCATCAGCGTCTTTGACGCCCAGAAGCCCATTGCGGTCTGCATGATTGAATCGTAAGTGATCTCCTGATCCATCGGTCGCCTCCTCCCGGTACCACTGTGCGGTTCCGCGATAGGAGGGTAGCGAGATCGCCGGAGCAGTCCTGCACAATCACGCGGTTGTCTTGCACAATCCGATCGTTCCGGCGGCCCGACGCGAGGCCGAAGACGTCTAATCGCGCTGGACCTTGCGAAACCCTGCCGGCGTTAAACCGCAACTCCGCTTGAAAAGACGTGTCAGGTGCTCCTGGTTGGCGAATCCGCAGGCAAACGCTATTTCGGCGATGCCTCTGTCGGTTTCGCTTAGCAGCCGTTTGGCACGGTCAATCCTGATTTGCATCAGGTATTGATGGGGAGCCCTCCCGACCGTGGCGCGGAACCGTCGCGCGAAATGGCTGGGGCTGAGGCCTGTGGCTTGTGCGATCGTTGGCAGGTCCAGCGAGTGCTCTAGGTTCGCCTCCATGAAGTCGATCGCATTGCCGATCTGGCGATTCCCGCTCTGCGTCGACGTCCTTGCTGGACTCGGCGCCGAGGCGACTGACGAGTGCCGCCGGATCAGGCGAGCAATGATGGCCCGCGCAAGATAGTCGACGTACACGGTTGCGGAGGGGTCATCATCGTGGAGCACGTCACGCACTCCCAGCATCAGCCGCTCGATTAGCGGATCGCTGTCCCCGAACCTCGGGAGGATCTCGACATGCGCCGGGTCCCCGGCCACCAAATCGCCGGCGACCTCTTCGAGGACGGCCCGCCGTAGATAAAGGTGGAGGCTCTGCAGAGTCCCGTCGACGCGCACGCCGAAATCCATGCCGCCTGGCATCATGAACATGCCGCCTGGTGGGATAACGCGGCTGCTCTCGCCCTTCTGAACCCTGCGATGGACCGTGACGGGACCGTCGAGATGGAGGACAACCAATTGATCGTCGACCGCATCGAAGCTGTGCTCGAAAGGCATTTCCAGCTGTTCCGAAGCGTAGAGCGATGACCACCCGCGGCTATCGCTCGATGCCGAGACCCTCACCCCGGGAAGCCGGAGCATTCCGTGCGTCTCGCGAACGGTGAAGCTGCTGGATTCGGCCGACATTTGTCAGAGCGCCACGGCTAGATCGACCGTAATCGTATCGTCATTCGTTCCTGGGCGCCAGATTGGTGGGCCAGAAGGCCAAAGGAACTCCGGATCACCGTCGCGCAGAACTTGCTCCCCAAGCTTATGAGGTAACTGGCTTGGGCTCCGAATCTTCCGCACCCCACCGGCATACGCCGGTGAAAAAGGGGGAGCGCGGCCGGACCATCCCATAAGAGCCATCCCTCAATTGATCACCAGCATGGCCGAAATCTGAGGTAGTGCGGACGGAACTTGAGATGGCAGGAGCTGGCTGCGACCGGCAGTGGTTGACCCTGGATGTGTGAAAACGCCCGTTTCCACACGGCCAAGACCCAAAGCAGAAGTAAGCGGTCCTCACATGACGCGGTACAATCCACAGCTAACATCGTTGGCCGATTATTGGTGGTGGCGTGGGGAGGCCCGAACGGTCAGCCGCCCTGCGATCTCGACATCTGTTCCAAGACCTGCTCCACGTTGAAGCTCGCAGGTTTCTGGCGCGGCGGGAACTCCTTGAAGGTGTCGACGAACTGTTGCACCGCGGCCTGAGCCGGAACGAGCAGGAATGCGCGCTGCAAAACCCAGTCGTTGTAGGTATTAGAGGTAATGTCTGCCCGCTCGTAGGGGTCTAGGCGGACGTTGAAAATCTTGGGTAAGCGCCGACACACGAACGGTGCGGCCCAAATCTCCAACGTGCCTTCGACCTTCTGCTCGCAAAACACCACCTTCCAATTCTCGTGTCGCATCGCCACCATTTGGGCGTCGTCGTTGAAGTAAAAGAACTCCTTACGCTCGGATTTCTCCTGCTGTCCGGTCAGGAACGGCAGCTGGTTGTAGCCATCGAGATGGACCTTGAAGGTCTTTCCTGTCGCGTCATAGCCCTTGAGAAGCTTGTTCTTCACATCGGGATCGCCGGCGGCGGCCAGGAGGGTCGGGAACCAATCAAGAGCGGCGAAGAGTTCGTTGCTGACCTGTCCCGGCTTGATGCGGCCCGGCCAGCGGATCATCGCCGGCACACGATAGGCGCCCTCCCAGTTGGTATTCTTCTCGCTGCGAAACGGCGTCATGCCACCGTCCGGCCAGGAGTTCATGTGGACGCCGTTGTCGGTGCCGTAGACCACAATGGTGTTGTCGGCAATGCCGAGATCCTCGATCACCTTGAGCAGGTTTCCGACATGGCCGTCGTGCTCAAGCATGCCGTCGACGTATTCGCTGAGACCGCTGCGACCCTTGTATTCTGGCCGTACGTGTGTGTAGAGGTGCATGCGCGTACCATTCCACCAGCAAAAGAACGGCTTGCCGGCTTGGTTCTGCCGCCGGATGAAATCGATCGCCGCGCTAGACGTCTCGTCGTCAATCGTCTCCATGCGTTTCTTAGTGAGCGGGCCGGTGTCCTCGATTGTCTGTTTGCCGACCTTGCCAAAGCGGGGATCGACTGTGGGGTCATCCTTGTCGGTGGCTTTGCACTTAAGCACGCCGCGTGGACCGAACTTCGCCTTGAACGCCGGGTTCTTTGGGTAGTCGGGATGCTCGGGCTCCTCCTCGGCATTGAGATGATAAAGATTGCCGAAGAACTCATCGAACCCATGTGCCGTCGGCAGGAACTCGTTGCGATCACCGAGATGGTTCTTGCCAAACTGGCCGGTTGCGTAACCGAGAGGTTTGAGCGCCTCAGCAATGGTGATGTCCTCGGCCCGCAGCCCGAGCGCCGCGGCCGGCAAGCCGACCTTGGTGAGCCCAGTACGCAAGCCGGATTGACCGGTAATGAAGGACGCCCGCCCCGCCGTGCAGCTTTGCTCGGCATAGTAGTCGGTGAACATCATCCCTTCACGCGCAATGCGATCGATGTTGGGCGTCTTGTACCCCATAACGCCGAGTGAATAGGCACTGACATTGGCGATGCCGACATCGTCGCCCCAAATCACGAGTATATTCGGTCGCCGGCTGGTCGGCGCGGAGGGCTGTTGCTGGGCATTCGCTTCTTGCGTCGCTCCCAAGGCTGAGAGGGTGGCAAGCGACGTGCCGGCGAACAGAAGATTGCGGCGGCTCAAGCTCGCCTGCCGCGAGCCCTCGTTCGCTGGTGCACAGACGTGTGCGCTGTCCTTGCGTGGGATGTTCGCGCTCAAGTTATCCTCCTCCATGACTTGGGCTTCCAACATGGAGTGTCGAATGTTCTCTTATGGGATCAAATCAGGGTGAACCCTGATAGACGCTTTGCCGTTAGCGCACACCTCTTACGTGGTTAATCAGCGTTTCCAACACCGCTGCGGAGCCGGTGGAGCCAAGGGCGGGGACCAAGGGGAATGCGGGTCAACTCAGCACGCGCCGGACTCAAAGTCGGATAAGCGTGCCACACGACGTTGGCTCTCGTACGGCAGCGTGCTGCCGTCATTACCGAAGTGGCAGCCGTATGCGGGAAAGCCGCACATAGGGATCTGGGCGGGGGCGCGAGGTAACTCGCGTCCCTACCGCGAAGCCATCTTTGCTGCAGTGCATGGGTCTCTGTGGCACTGAAGGGCCATGCCGCAGGAGATCACCAGCATGGCCGCAAGCCGAGGTACTGCGGACACGGATTGAAGGTCTCACGAGTTCGCGGGCGAGCCGGCCTTTGACCCTCATCGGACTCCGCGCTATCGGAGGCTTGGGTGCTGAAAGCAACCCCTGCTGCAACAGCGATTTCAGGGTTCTTGCCCCTCATCCGGAGGCGGTCATAGAGCATGCCGAAGTTCGATCATGGCGGCCCCTGCGATAGCAGGCCGACAACGGCGGCAATCGACGCGTTCGTTTCGGACGCTGACTATGGGCCTTACAGAACGGCACCGCGCGCAGCATCTTCGGACAACTTGTTTGCCTTCACCCCTTGCGGCTGATGACACTTTAGGAAAAGCTGGCGGTATGTTCAAAGCCCACGCGGTACCCGTGCCGTCCGACAGCGTGCTGGCGCCGCTTTATGTGGGCGCGGACTTGCTGGATGCGTACGCGATTCAGTTGCCGGTGGGGGTCAACGACGATCTCGAAGTGCTGGCGCGCGCTGGGTTCGAGCGGCAGGCGTGGTGGATTCGTGCGCTGACGCGGGTGCGCGATGCGATTATGGCGACAGTCGGCGTCAAATCGTCTCGCGCGGTCGGTGCTGCCGCGGCGGCGCGGGGGTCTGTGATCGGCTTCTTTCCGCTGCTGTCGAAGAGTGCGGGGGAGTTGGTGGTGGGCGAGGACGACCGCCATCTCGACTTCCGAGTCGCGATTCTGCTGCGCACGGGCGCGGCGGGCGGCCGGGAGCTAGTCGTGGTAACGGTGGTGCATTGCCACAACCGGCTTGGGCGGACGTACCTGGCGATGATCGCGCCGTTCCACCGCGTGATCGCGCGGGCGAGTTTGGAACAGGCGGCAAGGGCGACAGAGGGCTAAATCGGGTCGACGGGGATGCGGAGGATTGGCGCGGCTTCCCCCACCCTCTTATCTAGCTTGATTAGGCAAAGCCGCATTGTGCAACGACTGCGAGGCGTAGGGCATCGCCCGAACGAACGCCTAGCCCGTGCAGAATTAGGTGCCGAAGCTCGCGCATGTCGCCTTTTGGCACTCATAACCAGCGTGGCCGGTATTGAAGGAGCAGGAGACCCACGAAAGATGCTTAATCGCCTATCAGATGCGGCCGTACATGATCCAATGCAGACTATCGCGCCTCGCCTTTTCTCTGAACCGAGCGCAGATGCCATATCGCTCTTTATGCTCGTAGGCACTGCCTCCAGCGAAGTGTGACAGCCGCTGGACTGGATTCCTAGTGCAGCGAAGCTCCGCTTTGCAATGGCGCGATGCTCTGAAAGAGAATTATTGCTGCGACTGTGCTACGCCCGGTCAGAGCCTCGAGCGCACCGTTTTGTAGGAAGGCTTGGCATGCAATCGGAACAGCTTACATCCCCACCAGCTTACATCGATCCTTCGACCAGGCAGACCTACCCACTCAACCGGCCACGATGGTGCTCGGATACGGGAGGGCCGCTCATGATCACGGCGCTGCGGGGGATCGGCCGCGACGACATCGAGAAGACACGCCGCTCGCTCTGGCGCTACTCTGCGGCGTTACCTGTTCAGGTCAAAATGCCGGTCTCTTTGGGCGAGGGACTAACGCCCTTAGTGGAGCTTGCCTGGCGCGATGCACGGCCGCATTTCAAGCTTGAATGGTTCGCGCCGACCGGCAGCTTTAAGGATCGCGGCGCGACAGTGATGATCTCGACGCTTCGCGAGCAAGGGATCGATCGTGTGCTCGAGGACAGCTCTGGCAACGGGGGCGCAGCCATTGCGGCCTATGCGACAGCAGCCGGCATGCGCGCCAAGATATTAGTTCCCGGCTACAGCCAACCGGGAAAGACTGTACAGATCCGCGCTCACGGCGCCGAGGTAGAGCTGATTCCGGGAACGAGGCAAGACACGGCCGACGCAGCTGAGCGGCAGGCCGCGGACATTTTCTACGCCAGCCACAACTGGCAAGCCTTGTTTCTCCAAGGCACGAAGACGCTGGCGTATGAGCTCTGGGAGGACCTCGGCTTCCGAGCACCCGATAATATTCTTATCCCAACGGGCGCGGGCAGTAATGTCCTCGGCTGCGATATTGGCTTCTGCGAGCTGCTGCGCCGCGGTGAGATCAGAGGCCTGCCGCGACTCTTCGCTGTTCAACCGGAAAATTGCGCGCCTCTTCATGCGACCTTCCTGACCGGCGGGAGCGATCTGGTTGCTATCGAGGCCAAGTCCACCATCGCCGAGGGGACGTCTATCGCAAAGCCAGTGCGCACGCGGGAAGTTCTCGCAGCCGTGCGTAGGTCCGGCGGAACAACCGTCACTGTCTCGGAAAGCGAGATCGTGGCCGCACATGGCGAGCTCGCCCGGATGGGCCTCTACGTCGAGCCAACCTCAGCCAGCGGCGCGGCAGCACTCAGCAAGCTCCTCGACGCTGGCGTCATCCGATCTGCGGAAGCCACTGTAATTATTTTGACCGGCAGCGGGCTCAAAGCGACGCAGAGGATCGGCGAGCTTATTGGCAGACTGCCGTAATGCGAGTGGACGGTCTTGCTACGAGCGCCAATCACTGGAATTTCCCAGCCTGGTCCATCGCTGGGGGTGGAGCCGTCGCGCGCTGTTACCGTCGCCAGTGACGATGGTTCGTCGGCCCTTGACCCTGGATGTGTGAAAACGTCGTTTCCACACGGCCAAGACACACATGAGACATGTCGAGCCTTCAAGGCTCAGCCCGAGCGACCAGTCGACCCGCTTCTTGGCTGATACGGACGGCGAAGTCGTATCGGTCAATGTCCAGGGCAATTCCGAGATCACCTGGATGAAGATGCGCTTTGGACGGGTCATGGAAGTCGGCAATTCGAGGCCCTGCAAGGATGACCTCGCGGATTGCCGAAGCATTGCCCGGCCGGCCTTCCAGCAGGTTGCGCAAATGGATCGCGCACAGCTCGTCTTCATCGGCTCTCGTGACCCCATCGTTCCCCATAGCGACTAGGGTCGCCCGTTCCGCCGAATGCCGGAGCACGGCTCGGGTTGTTGCCCTCGCCGTAACGAGGGAGCCGGCATAGAGCTGGGAAGCTAGTCTCGCCGATACGATCCCCTGAGTGCCCGCACTTGTACGTTGAATGATTGTCTTTCCATCAACGTAAGCTTGCGACGCCTCAAATGGCGAGTTGCCAAAATCAAAGCCTGCTGGGGCACGGCCGTGAACCTCACCCATACAAAGTTGGCCAACGCCAGCGCTACGCAGTGACAATGCTTCGTCAACACTGCTCACCACGATGATCTTGGCCGCCCCGCGCGCCAACACCACTGCCGCGGTCGTAAAAGCACGGAATACGTCGATGATCACGACTGAACCGGTCGCGGACTCGGCACCAGATAGCAGGCTATCGATGCGGATTTCCATCACGGCACTCCACGGAAAGGTATCAGGTGCCGATAACGCTCTGGGACGGCGTCAGCAAGCGGCTCAAGATGCACATCGGTTGCTAAGCCGCTCAAGACCCCGATCAGCCGACGCCTGCCGACCTTCCTGCCAGCATATCGGTTGTCTTGCGTCTGAAAGTCCGGAGGTCTGTCCAACCATAGCCAAAGCTTAACCGGTTAGCCCTGGGTCACAAGCACGCACGCTGGGCACTCAAATCCACACGATCAGTTCAACATCCCTTCGTGTCGTGACCACACTTCGCCCCGTCTCCATCTGCGCTCCGGAAAGAACTTGGCCTTTTGGGAAACATTCTTCCGCCCATCTCCTTGCGCGCACGTTTGTCAATGAAATCCGACGGCTTGCGCACGATCGCCTGGCACGGTCGCCCCAGCGCCAGCGGTAGTTCCCTGCCAACCTAAGATGTGGCTGTTGCCATCAGCCCCAATGAGGTGAGAATACCAGTATAAGCCAAGGTGAGAAATCGTGCGGATTCGGTTGCGTCAACCGACCAAGCACGACAACCTTGTCTCTCGGTCCCTGCTAGACGTGGAAGTCGAGCGCTGCCCGCCCAAGCGGCATTGCATGGTTAAGAAAGACGATGCCACAGCTCACCGCCAAGACACGTGCACAACTAAGGAACGCCGCCTTTGCCTACGTAGACTCAAAGGGTCGACGACGCTTACCAATCCACGACGAGGCGCACGTTCGTAATGCGCTGGCTCGCTTCAACCAGACGAGATTCGAGGACGATGCAGCGCGCGAGCTAGCGCGCAAGAGACTACTCACCGCGGCCAAAAAGTACGGCATCGTGCCGATCGGATTCGTCGCCGGACAGCTTGCGACCGAACGCCTAGAGGGCGAGTCCAGGGCGCGCGCCGGGGTGGTGCGTGCTCTACCGAGCGGTCAGGTCACCTTCCTTCTGACCGATATCGAGGATTCTACCGGTCTACTCCGCCTGCTGGAGGACAGGTACGCCAACCTCCTCGATGACGTGCGTCGCCTCCTCCGCCGCGCCGTGCAGCGGTCGGGGGGCAAGGAAGTCGACATTCGCGCGGACGAGTTATTCGCTGTCTTCAAGCGCCCGTCCGGCGCACTCGCTGCTGCGCTGGCGATCCAGCGAGGGGCCGGCTCACGGTCATGGCCGGCGAGCACCAAAGTGCGACTCAGGATCGGGATCCATACCGGTCGTCCCACACTAACCGACGGCGGCTACGTGGGGCTGGCAGTGCACACTGCCGCCCGCATCTGCTCTGCCGGTCACGGCGGTCAAATCCTCCTCTCGAGCGACGCCGTACGCGCGGTCGAAGCATCGGCTCCTCGCAACGTCAGCTTTCGTAGTCTAGGCGCTCACCGGCTCCAGGGTCTGCCGGAACCGCTGCCTCTGTTCCAGCTGGAGGCGCCAGACATTCCGGGAAACTTCCCAGCACCACGGACCACAAAAGGGTCATTCAAGCCTTTTGATGAACCAACGATTGGAGCTCGCAGTTCAAACCACGCGGCTCGAACACGGTCGCGTTCGCGATAGGGGAAGGGCCGTCGCCCTGCAGAGTCCTTGCGACCATCGAGCGCCGGCTCGATATCGTTGCCCTCAGTGACCGGTTCAATCTCACGTGAACGATCGGAGGACCGATGAGGCGGCGTGAGTTCATTGCGGCGCCCGTGGGGGGTCGTCGCCTGGCCATATCACGCGCTAGCGCAAACGCAGAAGCAAAGCCCAAGGATCGCCGTCCTTTGGCGCCGAGGAAAAGCATCCTTACTTTGGCGAGCTCATAAACGGCTTCAGGGAGCTCGGTTACGGCGAAGGCGCATAACTCTCGAGCACAGATTTCCTGACGAGAAGCCGGAGCTGTTCGCGAGCATAGCGGCCGAACTCGTGTCGTCAAAACCTGATGTATTGGTCGCCGTTGGAAGGGGCGCCCCATACGCGAAACGAGCCACGGAAACCATGCCCATAGTGTTTATGTACGTCGCACGTCGAGTGGCTGTGTATGTCGATCGAATATTGAAGGGCGAAAGCCAGCGGACATGCCCGTAGAGCAACCCACCAAATTCCAGTTAGTCCTGAACCTCAAGACTGTTAGGGCGCTGGCTGTCACCGTTCCGCCACTTCTGCTCGCCCAGGCCAATGAGGTGATCGAGTAGGACGTCGCGCTCCATGCCGTCTTTGCTGTTGCTCCTCACAGCCGCTATTGGCGCCGCAACGGCCATCGGATGAAGCACTTGCGCCCGACAGGAATTCAAAAGTGCGTGGTGAGCCCGCCGTCCACGACGAGTACTTGGCCCGTGATGTAGGACGCCTCGTCAGACGCCAGAAACGCCGCCGCTCCTGCGATTTCGGGCGGGTTTCCCCAGCGACCCAAGGCCGTGCGACCGCCAATCCAACGCACCACCGCGGGATCCTCTGTTTCCTTAGTATTTGACTCCGTGGCGAAGAAGCCGGGGGCGATCGCGTTCACCGTGACCCCCGCGTGGCCCAGCTCCGCTGCCAGGGCGCGCGTCATGGCTTCCAACGCACCCTTCGAAGCCGTGTAAATTGCATCGCCGGGGCCTGCGAGCGGCCCTGCTATGGATGTCATGTTGATAATGCGGCCGTGGCCTTGTTTGACCATGATATCGGCAGCCAGTCGTGCCAGATGGAAGGGCGCGACTGAATTGACTTCAAGGAGGCGGCGAAAATCGTCGAGTTGGAACGCCCCAAGTGACCGTCGATCCCGAGCGCCGACATTGTTGACGAGGATATCGAGCCGACCCTTTGCCTCTATCACATGATTGACCGCGATAACGGCGTCACCTTCATTGGCAACATCGAAGATTAAGGGCCCAGACGCGCCGTCGGTCTCAGCGATAGCTGCGCAGAGCTCCCGGAGCGGTTCGGCATTTCGGCCTACACAAAAAACAAATGCTCCCATCTGTGCGAGACCCTTCGCAATTTGCGCGCCGAGTCCTCTCCCGGCCCCCGTGACGATCGCAGTTTTTCCTTCGAGGCTAAACATGTCTGACTGGCCCAAAATTGAGTGACCTGCGTGCAAGCATTGCTACCTGCCCCGCGTATGCGATTGCTGCACGGCACGATCGCGCAGTTTGTCGACGACCGCAATTGGCATGTTTCGCCCGTGGGCTGGTCGGTCCATGACTCCTTTGCGCAGCAACGGACGCCAGCTCGGCGCCGCATTTAACCCGAACCGAGCATGGTGGTGCCCTCGGTTGAACGTGCGGCAAGGAAGCTGATCTATCAGCCTACGGTCGCGGGTTTCGTTGCAGGAAGAGAACCGTATCAGCCAGCGATTGGGCGCGGACCGCGGCGTCAAATCCCATCGAATAGCCGGGCGCTGCAGCGATGCACGCAGCAAAGGCGGCGGGAACGAAGGGCTTCGTCTCGCCGTCTATGAGCAAGGCCGGCCGCCTCGGCCCGAGCAGGATCAGCGGGCATTTTTTCGTGCTGACAAAGTCTGGGTAAAAGCGCGCGGCGGCGGCGCCGGGGAATGTCCAGGCGTGGTAAGCCCCCGGATAGATCACGGTTTCGATCGGGGCCGGAGCACCCGCAGCGCGCGCATACGCCAGGTAGCTCTCGATCTTGGTCACCGGCAGATTGTCGTCCTTGCCGCCGAGCAGCATCAGCACCGGCGCGCCGGTATAGGCGCCGGCCTCGGCAATCGCGCCAAAACTCCCGCCGGGATAGAACGCGACATGCGCGGCAAACCGGCCCGACCCGGGATTGAGCACTGATCGCAGCGTCTCGAATGCTGCGAGATGAGCCACTTCACCGCCGTACGAGAAGCCGATGATGGAAATGCGGCCGGTGTCGACCCGCGGCTCGGCCGAAAGCAACCGCAGCGCGGCGAACGCGTCGGCCACGCCAGGTATCAGGTAACCCGGTGAGCCCGGCAGGGCTGCGCCCGTTGTTCCGCGCGCGGCAAAGCTGTCGTAGCTCAATGTTGCAAAACCAATCTTTCGCAATTCGGCCGCGACATACCCTTCGTTGTTGTCACGATAGCCGCCGATGCCGTGAACCACGATCACGGCCGGATAGCGATCGCTCGCCTGTTCGGGAAAGCCAAGATTGGCCTTAACCGTCACCGCTCCGGTCGCAGCCTCCCGCGCCAACAGCTGGCGCATGTCGCTGTAGGTGGAAGATTGAAACGTGACTGTGGTCATGGCTGCGTGAAGCGGCTGACAATGTCCAGCCGCAAGTGCGATCGTCGCCAATAGAACGGAAAAGGTCTGGTACATGGGGGGGCCCGCTTGTTTGGCTACGATCGGGCAAACCTACCTGCCCAATTCAGCAGATACCAACGCCTGCAGTGGGCACATCGCTGCCAGCCAAGGCCCATTTTGACCCCGAGCTGACCTCGTTGGCGTGCTCTCATTGCGGTGCAACGGTGCATAGTCGAGGCGCTGCGTTTACCGTTAGCTCCGCGCTCCCCTATTGACGCGGCGCCCAACCCGGCGAGGCTACCCGATGTCGCGTTTTGCCTCGGCAAGGACGGCGCCCAGATCACCTGCGGGCGCAGCCTTATCGTCGGCACGCGCGATCGTGCCACTTTGCGGCGCAACCTGGTTGTGTCGGTATATCCCTAACACGATGGCCAGCGCCACCACGACGGCAATTGCGGCCGACACCCTCATGTCGGATTGGAACATAACCACGAACGAGAGCGCCGCCAGCAGACAACGCGCAGCGACATCGACGACTGGATTGCGATGGCATCGCCCAAACATGGCGAATGTGATGCCGACCGTGCTGATGAGGACCAAGGTCGAGTCGGCAACCTGCATCCAGCCCGGGTTCACCACCATATTGAAGCGCGTGAAGATTGCGAACGTCATCAGCGTGATCGGCGCACAGATCTTGAGAGCCTCGTACATGGTGCGCAGAAACGAGGCGTTGGCGATCCGCGCCGAGACGGCCGCCGTAAGCGAGGTTGGTGGCGACAACTCACCCCACACAGAGAGCAGGAAGACGAAGAAGTGCGCGATCCAAGGGTCGATCCCAAGCTTCTTCATCGGCGGAACTATGACCACGGCACCGATAATGTACGTCGCCGTCGGCGGCAGGCCGGCGCCGGCGAGCCAGCCGAACACCCACGCCATCAGGATCATTGCCACGATGTTCCAGGCGCCGAGGTCGACGAGGATGCCGCCCATCCGGTTGATGAAGCCGGTGACGGTGAAAAGGCCAATCATGATGCCGAGAGTGGCGAGCAGCAGTGTGAGATAGGACGTCATCTCGGCGTGCGTCTCGACAGCCCGCTTCATGCTCATCAGCAGCGTCTCGTCCCCGACGGCCGGGTCCTTGCGCACGTACCTAAAGTAGAGGTGAGCCGCGGCCAGCAGCACAAACATGAAGACGGCGGTATACAGCGCAGCCAGCAGCTCACCCTTGCCGACGTAGCCCATGAGATAGAGCAGGTAGAGCACGGAGGAAAAGAAGATCGCCGTCTTGACCTTGTCGTAGAGCGGCACCGGCGGTGGCTCGATGGCATCTTTGGGCAGCAGGCGTACGCAAAGCAGATAGACGGCGATGCCGATCGAGACGTAGTAGACGATCGCTAGCGCAAACCCGCGCAGTACGACGTCCCAATAGGGAACCCCAAGAGATTCCGACATCAGGAATGCGCCAACGCCCATCATAGGCGGCATGATGAGGCCGCCCATAGAAGCAGAGGTCTCGACGGCCGCTGCGAAAGTGGCTGGCACCCCGTAGCGGATCATCAGCGGGATCGTGATGGTGCCGACGACAGCGGCATTCGCCGAACCGCTGCCGCTGATCATGCCGATGGCGCTCGATCCGACCACCGCGGTCTGTGGGATAAGCTGCCGCGACCGGCCGGCAAGAGCGCGCACCACATTGATCATGGCGCGCTGGGCATCGAAGCCGTTGGCGATGCCTGCAAGCAGCAGGAATGCGGCAATGAGCGTCAGCGCGAGCTGGCCGTAGATCCCGTAGATACCGGTCGAGAATTCCACCGTGCTCGACGTGACGATGCGCTTGAACGACGTGCCCGGGTGCCAAAAGAAATCGATCGGGCTCAAGTAGCCCCACAGCGTGTAGGCAACCAGGAACACGTTGGTCCAGAACAGCACGGGGTGTGCGAGCCTCGAGAGCTCCATTACCAGCAAAAACACCAGCAAGCCGACGATGTAGTCGTTTTGCACGAAGGAGCCCTGCGAATAGATGGCGATGCGCTCGAACTCGTAGTGGAAATAGACAAAGGCGATGACGCAAATGCCGAGATAGATGGCAATCAGCAGGTGATTGAGGATCGCCGGCAGCCATTTGTAGAAGTAATCCTGCCGGTACATGCACAGCACCTGCAGGGCGAGCGCGATCGACATCACCCGTGCGACCAGCTCAAGCGAGCCGCCGAAACCGGTATAGAAGAACCACACCAGCCAGACGAACTGAACGAACGAGAGAACGAAGATCGCATTTGCGAGGCTGAAAAAGAGCCGCAACCGATCCGTCATGACTGTATCGAGCCGGCCGGCGCCGGCTCCTCCCTTCGGCAGTACATATGCGACGAGGTGGGAGCTCCGCTTGTGGCCGCGTCGCTTCCCCACCTCGCTTGTCAAATGCCGGCAATCAACTGGATTTCGCGATCTTCCACTTGTCGTCCCAAGCCTTGTGCTCCTTCAGGAACTTGGCGAGACCGGGGTGCACGGGGATCTGCGGGTTGGCATTGATGCCCTGCACCTGCATGGCCACGAAGTCCTTGGCCATCGGCGTAAAGCCCGCATCGAGCGCCACGAGCTCGTCGCGCTTGTCGTAGAACGCCTTGACCAGCTTGTAGACGGCCTCCTCGGGCATATCGATGCGCGCGTTGTAGCCGAACAGGATTGGCACACCCTGCAGCATCGTCGGTCCGACGCTCTTGGCAAAGGCGCCCTTGGCCTCGACATCGGCGACCGCCAGTCCCGCCGCTCTCAGCTTCGCGACCTCGTCCTCACACGGGTTGATCACCCGGATGTCCATGCGCACCTCAGTCTCCTTCCAGTAGGGCGCCAGGGAGCGACCGGCCGTGGTGTAGATCGCAGAGCCCACGATCGTGCCCTGCTCTAGAGCATCGCCGTTGGCCTTGTTGTCGATCTGCACGTGCTTGAAGTCATAGCCGAGCGTCTTGAAGATGCGCTGCCAGTTGAGCCAGTTCTGAAAGCCGGCCTGCGTGAAGTACACGGGCTTGCCGCTGAAGTCCTTCCAGCACTTGAATTGGTCGCCGCCCTTCACCGTGGTCGCCATCATCGACTCCATCGGGTAGGCGTACCAAGTGTGCACGATCTCGGGCTTCGAAGGTTTGTACTCCTTGAAGGGTCCGACCCGCTCCTGGAACTGGGTCATACCGATGTCGGCGGTGTAGGCGATCTCTCCCTCGCCATCCATCACGGCTTTCATGGCCACGGTCGGCGACTGATAGGGCTGCACGGTGACGGTGTACTCGCCGCCGAGCGCCTGCTCGGCGATCTTCGCCATGGCGGCCGCGATCGTGTAACCATAGGAGCCCACCTGCGACGTCGTCCACCGCAGGGACTTCCGCTGCTGTGCGTCGGCAGACGGTACCATCGTCACGATAAGCGCCACCGCCGAAGCGGCCAGAATGCAAGCTCGCTTGCTTGGAGACATCTCCCTTTTCCTCCTCGCGTTTCTCTCGATTGGACGGATATCGCATGCGGCAGCTCTTTCCGGCTGCTCCGCGGCCACTTGAGCCGACCGCCCCCAGTCCTGTCAACGCCCACAGTCCTCTACTATCGACCATTCCGGGAGAATGTGCAGATCATCAACGAGACGCGTCGCGAACTTTGGCTGCCTGCGGCTAGCTAGCCGCACTGAAGCACCTGTCGTGAGGATAAACGCGTGCAGCGCGTCCACGTATCTTGCTGCGCTGCACCAGTCGGATTCTGGCACATTTCGAGCATGGGACGGTCGGTCGATCGCTCCTCTACCCCAACAACCAGACACCTCGCCGTGCAGAAAATCGCCGGGTTTCTTGAAACAGAGTTTGGCCCACGTCACGATTCATGGTCGTGCCGGCGGCAGGTCTCGTCGTGCTTGCGCCCGCCGCTCTCGCCGGAGTGAACACGGGACGCCCTCACCGCCATGGCTATCGGAGATTGCCAAGGACATTCACTATGCCATGAGCCGCCAGGAAGGCCTCATTCGCTTCCGTCCGATGGAGATTCGCAATTCGGTCCGGGAAAACCGCCGATCGGACCCGAGCCGGGTGACACTTGCCGACGACCACCTCGAAACTCCTTGCGGATGACAATCGACGGTCCGACCCTTACCGTCACGCCATGACCGAGCCGCCAACCCAAGTCCCTGCTCTCGACACCGCGCGCTTGCGGCTGCGGTGCCTGGTTATCGAAGATGCCCCCGCAGCGCACCAGGCCTATGGCGACCCCGAGGCAATGCGGTTCTGGGACATGCCGCCATCTATCGATCTGGTGGAAACCGAACGCCGCCTGCAGCGGTCACTCTCGGTCGACCCGCAATGGCATGCCACCTGGGCTGTATTGGCCCGGCCCAGCGGCCAGCTTGCCGATGATCAGTTCATTGGCATGGTCAACTACCACGCGCGCCAGCCATGGAACCGCAGGCTGGCACTGGGATGGATCCTAATCCCTCGCTTCGAAGGTCGGGGCTACATGCAGGAGGCTGTCCGGGCGGTTCTGGCCCATTGCTTTGCCACCCTAAACACCCACCGCATCGAGGCCGAAATCGAACCCGAAAACGTTCGTTCCATCCGCCTCGCCCAAGGACTCGGGTTCCAGAGGGAAGGCCTCTTGCGCGACCGCTTATTTGTAGAGGACCGCCCGCGCACCATCCAGATGTATAGCCTGCTGCGCTCCGAGTGGGCGGGCGTGCCCCACGGCGTGGTGTAGGACGCCATGGCCGAGCTGAGAGGGTCGAGCGTCCGCGTGCGCCTCGAGCACGGCCGGGCCAGACCGTCCACTTTCCCGATCGAACCGACGCGCATCAAGCTCGGCGCCCCGGTGCTGCGGCCCGACAAGCCATTGCTGGCCCGCCGGGTGTTTTGAGCCCCCCGGGGCCAAGTGCGCGAGCCAGTCGCCTGCGCCACAAAATTTGCAGCGTTTTGCACAGCCGCCGCCAGACGCGCGGCGTGGATATTTACGAATTCGTTCGAACTCAATTCGCACGACTCTATTTAGCATCAGTCGTTGCGTGGTCTCCTGGCTGAGTGGCAGGCGGCAGGACATGGAGCCGACTCCGCTAATTACAATTGGCGCGCTGTCCAAGCGGACCGGGGTAAACATTGAGACCATCCGTTACTACGAACGCATCGGCATTTTGCCGAAGCCTAAGCGCAGTCCGCGCGGACGCAGGCTCTATGCCGAAGAATATCTGTGGCGCTTAGTTTTCGTTCGACGGGCGCGAGATTTGGGTTTCTCTCTCGACGAAGTGCGCGCGCTTCTTCAACTCACTGGCGGCCGGCCCATGGCATGCGCGAAGGTAAAGAGCATCGCCGAAAAGCACATCGCCAACATTCGGCGGAGGATCAACAAACTCAATCAGCGCGAACGCATGCTCAGCACCATGGTCAAGCAATGCAAAGGCGGGGAAATAACCGACTGCCCCATCCTTGATGCCTTGATGTGCGCCGACCGCGACGAGCCACCGCCGGCGCGTCCGTAGCTTTAGGCCTCAGTTTGGATGCCCGCCAAGCCCATGCTTTGCATGTACGGTATAGTACCTTGCCGGTGTTGGTTAACCATCCTGATGCGTGCTACAATTTTCACGCAACACTGAGTTCGTCCTAGCTACGCGGGCTCGGCCTTTTCCCAGTCGATCATTACGCTTGTTGCGCGGTATTAGGATTGATCGACGCTTGGGACATTGGCGGCACGAGCAAATAAGCCGCCCTGCCTCCGGTGCATGCGCTTAGCCGCGCCCGGGCACGCCGATGAGATCATTGCAGGGTTGTTCAATCCTCGTTGTTGAAGATGAGCCGCTCATCGCCTTGGACGTTGCTGACGCGCTGCAAAAAGCTGGCGCTCAAGTTGCGACGACGCACACCGTCCGAGATGCTGTTGCCCTGGCGGAAGGTAAGCGATTTTCCGCCGCAATACTTGACCAAGCCCTAACCGATGGCGACAGCGGCGTGCTGAGGCAGATACTCTGCGGGCGCAGCGTTCCGTACTTGATCTACAGCGGGCTTGACGATCAGGTCGGCGACACGGCCACTCATGTCTCGAAACCCGCGACCCCCGCAATGCTCTTGTCCGCGGTGGAGCGCCTGCTTAACGGTCGCTAGTTTCAAAGCTCCGCAAACACTATTCCATCGTGAATTGGTCGGCGCGCCTCGTCCGCATGCAGGTGGTAGACGTTGCCGCGCTGGTGGGACCCGGCGGCATTCTACCAGATCAGTGGCTGGGAGATTTCAGGCAGCCGGACAGCACAAGGAGCCATAAACATCCTCGGTCTACATGGTCTTGGTGCCTCCTTTATGTTGCTGAGGCACTTGCTGCAACCGTCCGGCGGCGGCCGCGCCGCTGACGCCGGAGAGGGCAGCAGATGCGACACGGACCAGCGCAAGCATCACGAACCCATAATGGATGCGGAGATGGCCACCGAGCCAGCGGGAGAGAACGCTGCCGCCGGCGAGAAATGCAGTAAAAACGACCCAAATAACAACCTTCGGCATCCGCCGACTGATTCACGGGACAACCGGCGCGTGCACCGTGCTGTGCAAGCAAATCTCACCTGCATGGGCGTAGCCACCGCACCGGCGGGACGTCATGCCGCAACGGCGCGAGAGGCGGAGAACTTTGAAAATTTGAAAGTCTTGAGCATTGGTTCGTCGGGTAGTGCTAACAAGCGACGGGCCGTTGCTACCGCCCGTCCCGTGCCATGCAGAGAGATCTTTCCGCTCTCGACCGCAGCAGCAAGGCCGGTATAGCCGAGCCAGACTTTCGTGAAAGTCATCAGATCCGCAGCGATCACGACATCGACCTCTCTGGTCGGTGCCTTGAGGCAAACCTCAATATCGTCGGGTCGCATAACAAGCCACCAGTAGCGTGGGCTGCGATTACGCTTGGGTATTCCTCGGAAGTCGAGGCGAATGACGAATCCTTGCGCCGGAATTTCCTCGGGATTTATTTGCCGGCGTATGCCCCAGAGAAGCATCTTGGGATCGAGGTCGTCCGGGCCGATCAACCCCTGTGACCAACGCTGCCCCCAGACGCTCATCAGTTCGACAATTGGGCGAAAATCTTCTCCCGCCGGCGTCAGTCGGTACAGATGGCCTTTGCCGTTCGGCTTCGCCTCGATGTGCAGGACACCTGCCGCCTGGAGCTGTTTGAGCCGCTGCGCCAGAACGGTGCGCGATATCAGCGGAGCAGCATCGAGCAGCTCCCCGAAGGCCCGCGTGCCAAAGCACAGCTCCCGCATAATGATCGGCGTCCAGCGGTCGCCAAACACTTCCGCTGTTTTGGCGACGGGACAGAACTGGGAGTACGTGATCATGGCGCCATCATTCTCCGCGAGATGGTGTCCGACAAGTACGTTTTCCGTACTTGAAGGTGGACACGCCTCCAACAGAATAGGCTTGGCAAAGCCTAATGGAGAAAACGACGATGCGCACCCCCTTCAAAGCCGTGACTGCGGGATTTGCCCTTAGCAGCATTCTAGTGCCGCTGGCGCCCTTTGCGTGGGCCGGTCCGAAGGAGGACGTGGCTGCCGCCACATCGAGATGGGCCCAGGCGCTCGGCGAAGATGATGCCGAAAAGGTGTTGCCACTGTATGCCGACGACGCTGTGCTCTGGGGAACGCTGTCGCCTAAGGTCCGTGCCGACCGGGCGGCACTGCGGGACTACTTCGTAGGCGCCTTTAAGGCTCTTCCCGAGCTCAAGGTCTCCTTTGGAGAGCAACTGATCCGCGTTTATGGCACTACAGCGGTCAACACCGGTTACTACACGTTTTCCTATATCAAAGACGGAGACACTAAGAGTTGGCCGGCACGCTATAGCTTCACGTTCGTCAAAAACGGCGACAATTGGCAGATTGTCGACCATCATTCCTCGGCGATGCCGGCGCCTCCGAAGTAGCTCGGCGAGAAGTGGACCTTGAGGCCATTCCGGGCTTGGTGCTCGAGGAGGCGAAATCACCGCCCTTCATTGCCGCCAAGAGGCCCCGATCATGTCTCGCGATCTCGTCGCCCTCATGCACCGGCTGGGTCCAGAATTTGCCGCGCGTGCCGGCCGCAGCGACAACGAGGACCTGTTCGTCGCCGACAACTACGTTGCGCTGAAGAAGCATGGCGTGTTGCGTGCCGGGCTGCCTGTGGAGCTCGGTGGCGGTGGTGCCGAGCACCGGGAACTCGCTGAAATGCTTCGCGTCCTCGCACATCATTGCGGTTCAACCGCGCTCGCGCTGTCGATGCATATGCATCAGGCGGCGACAGCCGTTTGGCGTTGGCGTCGGGAGCCGGCGCCGCTTGAGACGCTGCTGGGGAGCATTGCTTCGAACGACCTCATCCTTGTCAGCAGCGGAGGTTCGGACTGGATCGCGGGATCAGGCAGGGCGGAACGCGTCGAAGGCGGCTGGCGTATCACCGCGCGCAAGATATTCGCCAGCGGCGTTCCAGTCGGCGACATACTCGTGACCAGCGCCGTGTGGCAGGATCCCGAGAGTGGGCCCACCGTTCTGCATTTTCCGCTCCCGCTCAAGAGCGACGGCGTTAAGGTGCTCGATACCTGGCGCGTTCTGGGCATGCGCGGGACGGGCTCCCACGATATTGCCATCGACGGTGCTTTCGTCCCGGACACCGCGATCATCCTGCGCCGTCCCCAGGGCACGTGGCATCTGCTATTCCATGTCATCTCGCTGCTCGCTATTCCGCTCATTTACTCGGTCTATCTTGGAATTGCCGAGGCGGCGCGAGACATCGCCGTCGAACGCGCCCGCAGCCGACGCGCCGGGCAGGATATCCCTTATCTCGTTGGCGAGATGGAAAACGAGCTCGCGACCGCGCGCTTTGCCTATCGCGATATGCTCGACGCCGCCGCAACGGCACAGCCCAGCGAGCACGCGACTAATCGGGTCATGACCGGCCGCGCGATCCTGGCCAGCTCGGCGATTCGCGCGGTGGACAAGGCGATGGACGTGGCGGGCGGCGCGGCTTTCTATAGGGATTTAGGGCTCGAACGCCGTTTCCGCGACGTGCAGGCTGCCCGCTTTCATCCTCTCCAGCAGAAGGCGCAGCTTCGCTATGCGGGGCGGATGGCGCTCGGCTTAGACGTTAATGAATGAGACCGCTAATCGAGGTGCGTCGACTTGCTCCGCCGCACTCGTGTAAGGGCAGCGTCGCAGATCTTATCACGCCCTCGCGCTGGCAACGAAGCTGATCCACGCTCTCAACGTACACCCCACCCCATCCATGGCGTTCCGGCTATGCTGCAATGCCGCAACCGAATCGGTGTTGCCTGCGTTCAAGATGGAGGCCATTTCCATCGCGGAGCGAGTACATGCGTTTTATCATCAACGGTCGCACGCATGAGCTCACGCTCGACAACCGCACCTCGCTGCTCGACCTTCTCCGCGACCGCCTAGGCCTTAGCGGTACGAAGAAGGGCTGTAACCAAGGCGCATGCGGCGCTTGCACGGTGCTGGTCGAAGGCCAGCGGATCAATTCTTGTCTTGCCCTTGCCGTCCAGTATCAGGACCGCGCCATAACCACCATTGAGGGATTAGCGAGGGAAAACGTCCCTCATGCGCTGCAGACCGCTTTCATAGAGCGTGACGGCTTTCAGTGCGGGTACTGCACCCCCGGCCAGATTTGCTCGGCTATTGGCATGGTAGAGGAGGTGCGACGCGGTGTGCCGAGCATGCTCACGCCCGATTTGACGGCCGGCACAATACCAATGACACGAGACGAATTGCGCGAGCGCATGAGTGGTAACCTGTGCCGCTGCGGCGCCCATAACGGCATCATCGTTGCCATCGAAGACACATTCTATGCGGAGGTAGCCGAATGAGAAGCTTCGAATACGCTGCCGCTGCTAGTGCGTCCGAGGCCGTTCGGCTCATCGCCAATGACCCTCGGGCCAAGTTTCTGGGAGGCGGGACCAATCTCATTGATCTGATGCGCGAGCGCATCGAATTGCCGACAACTCTGATCGATGTAACAGCCCTCTCGCGCGAGATTAAAGGCGGCAAGGACGGCGGCCTCGTTATCGGTGCAGGGGTCAAGAACACGGAAGTCGCGGCACACGCCACCGTCCGCGAACGTTACCCCATGCTGGCGCGAGCAGTGCTTGCGGGCGCGTCCGGTCAAATCCGGAACATGGCGACGGTGGGCGGCAATCTCATGCAGCGCACACGCTGCTATTATTTTTATGACGACGCCGCGCGCTGCAACAAGCGCTCTCCCGGAGCGGGATGCGATGCCATCGACGGGTTCAATCGCATCCACGCCATTCTCGGCGCTTCACCGACCTGTGTAGCAACGCATCCCTCGGACATGTGCGTAGCACTCGCGGCGCTGGATGCGAGCATTCGTGTGGAGGGACCTCGGGGTCCACGAACCGTCAAGCTGGTCGATTTTCATCGCCTTCCGGCCGATCAACCCGCCCTGGAGACCGACTTGAGTCGCGACGAGCTTATCACCGCCGTCGAATTGCCGACATTCCCGTTCGCATCGCGCTCGACCTACGTCAAGGTCCGCGATCGTGCGAGCTATGCCTTCGCGCTTGTTTCCGTTGCGGCAGCGATTGACGTGTCGGGAGGCCAAATCCGCGACGTGCGGCTTGCGCTTGGGGGCGTAGCACACAAACCCTGGCGCGCCTTGCAAGCGGAACGGGCATTGCGAGGTGGTCCAGCCACCGAGGAAGCCTTCCGCGATGCTGCCGAGGCCGAGCTGCGTCATGCGAGCGGCCTCAAACACAATGCTTTCAAGATAGAACTGGCTAAGCGCGTGATGGCTCAAACCCTGCGCGAGCTTTGCCGGGGAGCATCACAATGAGCCTGTTGCAGAAAGCCACCGGCGCCGTCCTGCGTTTGCTGCCGGAGAAGACGGACGAGCTGATCGAATCGAAGCGTGCTGTCGGCCAACCGCTTTCGCGTGTCGACGGACTACTCAAGGTGGAGGGCAAGGCGCGGTTTGCTGCCGAAGTGCCCTTCGACAACCTGTGTTACGCGGCCATTGTCTACAGCAGCATCGCGCGCGGCATGATCAAATCGATCGACGCCACGGAGGCGGAATCGGCGCCGGGCGTCTTGTTGGTGATGACCCATAAGAACACACCCCGGCTCAAACCGCCGCCCATCATGGTCGCCGACTCCAATGGCGCGGCGGCCAGCAAGCTGCCGGTCATGCAGGATGCCACGATCCACTGGAACGGTGAGCCAGTTGCCTGCGTCATCGCAGAGACCCAGGAGCAGGCGGACGATGCGGCCGCGCTCGTGCGCGTGACTTATGGGGTTGAGCCCGCACGGACATCCTTCGCCACCGGCAAGCTCCATGCCAAGGCACCCGACAACATCCTTGGAGAAGCCTCGAGGATCGCCATAGGAGACGCCGAGGCCGCGCTGACACAGGCGCCATTTCGCGTAGACGAGGCCTACACGACACCGCGTCACAACCATTGTGCCATAGAGCTGCACGCCGTGACCGCTGCCTGGCAGGACGGCTCGCTCCTCGTGCACGATGCGACGCAAATGTTGCACCTCACCCGTTCGACGCTCGCCGCTGTCTTCGGGTTGAAGGAGGACAAGGTCCGCGTACTGTCGCCGTTTGTGGGCGGCGGCTTCGGCAACAAGGCCGTCTGGAACCATCATGTACTTGCTGCTGCGGCTTCCCGCATGCTCAATCGCCCCGTACGCCTGATGTTGACGCGGGAAGGGGTGTTCCGCGCGACGGGCGGACGGACACTGACGGAGCAACGTGTAGCCCTTGGTGCAAAGCAGGATGGCAAGCTCGCCGCCCTGATCCACACCGGCGTTGCCGGCATGACCGAACACAACTACTGCCCAGAGCAGTTCACCTTTCCGGCGCGCCATCTCTATGCGGCGGACAGCTTCCTGCTCGCGCAGGAAATCGCGCCGCTCGATATGGTAGCCAACACCTTCATGCGGGCACCCGGGGAATCTATCGGCACCTTTGCGCTCGAGTCCGCTATCGACGAACTCGCCTGCAAGATGGACATCGATCCCATCGAGTTGCGCGCCCGCATGGAACCGGAGAAAGACCCAACTTCGGGCCTGCCTTTCTCATCGCGCCACCTTGTCGAGGCGTACAAGAACGGGGCGGAGCGGTTCGGTTGGAGCCGACGCAATCCGAAACCTCGCATTGAGTGTGATGGAGGTTGGCTGATTGGCCAGGGCGTCGCTACCGGCACGTACCCCTATTACCGGATGCCCGGAGGTGCTGCGAGCGTCACGTTGACGGCGGAGGGCCGCGCCATCGTGCGGATGGGCGCGCACGAGATGGGCATGGGCACAGCGACTGTCCAGGCGCAGCACGCAGCCGAACGCCTCGGCATGCCTGTCGAGCAGGTTACATTCGAGTATGGCGACAGCAATCTTCCAAGCGGCACGATGGCCGGTGGGTCGTCGCAAAGCGCATCGATCATTGCCGCGGTCACCGCGGCAGTCGAGGAGCTAGTGAAGCAGCTGCTCAAGCTTACGGGCAACGATTCGCCGCTTGCGGGCCTGAAGCCTGCCCAGGTCGAGGCACGCGACGCCGGTCTGTGCCGTCGCGAGGACCCTGCGCAAAGCGAATCTTACGTCTCTATCCTGCGCCGGGCCGGAAAAACTGAGTACACGTGTGAGGCGTCGGCACCGCTACCGTTGGAGATGATGAAATATTCCATGCACTCCTATTGCGCGCAGTTTTGCGAGGTGCGTGTGAATGAGATCACGGGCGAGACGCGCATCGCGCGCTGGCTGGGCTCTTTCGACACGGGGCGTATCCTCAATCCCAAAACAGCTGCAAGCCAGTTCCGCGGCGGCATTGTTATGGGGTTGGGCCTGGCCCTCACCGAGGAGACCCTGTTCGACGAGCGCACCGGTCGGATCATGAATCCATCGCTTGCCGAGTATCACCTGCCAGTTCATCTCGACGTACCGTCCATCGATGTCATGTGGACCGACATTGCCGATCCCCACAGTCCCCTGGGTGTGCGCGGGATCGGTGAGATCGGCATCACTGGCGTCGGCGCGGCAGTGGCGAACGCCGTCTACAATGCGACGGGCAAGCGGGTGCGCAGCTTGCCAATCACCCTCGACAAGTTGCTTTAACTTCCGTCGGAATGGGTGACCACATTGGCTCAGCTTACACAGGGCATCCCATGTGCGCTTCCTGAACCTGTGTAAGCGCGCCCGAAGGCCATTTTACACCTCTCGGCGCAATGCAAGCGACATTGAAAAGAAGATGGGCACCAATCCGGGGGTGGAGGGGTGCCCTAATGTCAGCTCAAGGGTAGTTGGGGTTTGCGAGAGCTGATCAGTCCGACAACGGTTGCGAACACCCTCTATTCCCGATCGGGCCCAAGCCCAAGACAAACGGCCCCGAGGAGACGATCGACCTCTACGGGAGATGGATCTGACGCCGTGCCTAGGCTCGTCAACGGACCTAGCGTAGATCGTCCGGAAAGACTGGTCGGCTACGACTACCGCCAGATCACAGGGGATTTCGGTCCAGGCTCGAAGATCGGGAGCTCCCAGGCCATGTCATGCCAGCAGCCTGGGAGCCCAGTCAGCAACGACTGGTAACCCCAATACGGAGCAACTTTGGGGTTTCTTCCCCTTGTGCTGTGGCGCAGCAGTGGAAGCCAGCGGCTAAAGACTGCGCCCGATCGGAAAAGTTGTCTGTATAGAACGTTACCGTCGGAATGCTGCTGGTGCAGAGTTGCAAAGCGCGCGAGCTAGACGTGCAACCAAAATAATGGCGTGCCCGTTGAACAGGTCACCAACGTTTGATGACAGTTGCGGGCAAACGTCATGGCTAACGACCCACTTGCAAAACCCGAAATCAAACGCCATCAGGACACGCGATCCGTTTTAGAACTCCTGTTTGTCGTGACGACCATAGGTTTCCTATTTTGGGTGTTGGCGACGACCGTCCCGGCCTGACGCCCATACGGTCTAGCCTGCGCCAGCCAAGGGTGAAAATCGCGCCTCGAGGCACAAAAAAAGCCCGGGCCTTTGCGCGGACCGGGCCCTTTTCATGCGCACTCTCGATCAGACCAACACTCCCGTGATGGACACGTTGTCAACGGTGAAACAAAGGCCCCGAAGGCTGAGACTGCAACACCTAGTCAGCAGCGGAGGGGGAACGCCTCAACCTCCGAGGCCAGTCCCGGGTAGGGCCGAGGCCGTCAGGGTAACGGACCGCCTCAGCAGACCCAGGTTTACCAACAGCCGAAGAGCCGGTCACTCCGGAGAAGGCCCCAAACGCCCCCCGCTGTACTTATGGAGCCTGCTGCAAAGTCCGAGGCTCGGGCGGGTCGGGCGCCAGACGACCGGATCACTGCCCTGCTTTGGTCGTCGCCCGTGTTTGCCGAGTGGCTGCGCGATCGCGCGCAAAAACCCACTCAAGGGCAGCGTTGATGCGATTGGGGTCCGGAACAACGGACAAACGCCGTCGTTCGACTGAGGCTTCCGGTGCTCACAACAAGGACCCCTGCCGCCATGCGTTGTTTGACCCTTCTTGCTTTCAGTTGCCTCGTCGCCAACGTGCCTGCGGTCATGGCCCAAGGCACGGGCGCCGGAGGCGCGAGCTCTAGCGGCAGCGCCCGTGGAGGCGGAGGCAGGGCCGGACCGGCGGCGACCGCACCGAACACCGCGGCGCCGCTATCTCCCGGTGTGAATGCGCCGGCCGTGCCGGCGCCCGGTGTCGCCAATACTCAGGGCGATCCCGGGCGCAGCGTTAATGCCAATCCTCCAACGCGGTCCCTCGATGGGGTCACACCCGGCAACACGGGACCAGCCACCGCGGCTCCAGCGCCACAGCTAGGGCAGCCAGGGGCGAGCAGCGGAGCTGCAAGCGGCAAGGCCGCCTCGCGTCCCGGGGCCGCCCAAAGCCCGAATAGCGACGGTTATGCCGAGTGTATGGCTATGAGCCCCGCCAATAGCGCTTCGTCGCGCGAAAGCTGGTCGGCGACGTGCGACCGTGCGCGACTGCCGCGTAAATAGTGCAAGAGACGGCCCGAACTGACTGTATCACCGTGCGGATGCACGATAGCGGGAGGGTTTTCCGCGCTTCGGGGAAAACGTCAGGCCGGCGCCCGTTCGGCCCTAAAAGCGATCGAGCCAAGGTGTCAGTCTCTGCATCTCTTGTTGTTTTGGATCTATGGACTGGACGGCAGCCACAGTTGTCATTGCCAAATTCTATTGCAGCCGCGCCCGGCGCTATTGGCGCCTCGCGTAACGTGCGCCGCGCGCTTGACCTCGTGTCCGCCTTTGAGGGAACAACGGACGAAGGCTAGCGAGCTCCGGATCTGTGCGCCAGAACTGCCCTTGCTCCAACGTGGTCGTCGCTATCTAGAACTCACCGCAGCGCTCTACCGCCGACGCCATCGCTTTTGACAACCGGCGGCGGTTGCCACAACCCGTCCAGAATGGCTTGCTTGCCCCAGTAGGCGCGGATGTAGAGCGAAAAGTGTCCGTTCGGGGCGGGGAGCCAGTTCGAGTCCTTATCCGCGCCCGGCGACTTCGCGCCGGCATAGAGCGTGAGGGCGCCGTCGGCGTTGCGCTTGAGGGTCTTGTTCTTGGTGCCAAGCGAATAACGCTTGAGATCGTTGGCGTGAAAGAGATGCTTGTCATTGTACAGCGTCAGTGACCAGAAGCCGTTGACGGGCGGCTCCTGCCCCGCCGGAAACGTGATCTCGTAGCTACCGCTGCCGTTCAGCTCCCCGCCCGCACCATCAAAGTCGGTATAGAAATACTGCGTCTCGTTCGGCCTGTTGTCGAACATGTTCGATTTCGACGTTCCGGTCCGGTTGAAATAGTCAATTCCCCACTGCGCATTGTTGGTCGAGCGGTTCCAGCCATTGCCGGCGGGGCGTCCGTTGTGTTTCCACTCGAAGAACGGCTGGATCACCTTCTGCTCGGTGTCGCTGGCGGTCGCGACCAGCACCTTTTTAAGCTCGGGGTCTTTAGCCGCCGCATCGAGCAGCAGGCGGAACTGGGCATACATCGCCTGCTCGCCGGGCAAGGGATCGACAAGGTCGAGCGCCTCGCCAAGCTGGTCGAAGTACTTCTCCGGGACGACCCACTTCGTTTCGCCGCTTGCATCCGACTTAGGCCCTTGAATGGTCGGAGCCTTGCTCCACTCAATTGTCTGCATCTTGCCGGTGAAATCCTTCAGCGGATAGGCGACGATCTGGTTGATCACCGGCTGGATCGCTCTCTTGTCCTCAGGCGTGTCGTCCTGGAACACGCGGGGGATCACGCTGGCGAGCGAGGTGGGCGAGCGCACGACGTCTGTGATGCCGGCTGGCTTTAGGCCCTTCCATCGCGGGCCGACGAGCAGATAAAATCCGGGCCGCGAATTGTAGGGTTTGCCGAGCTGGCCGAACTGGTCGGTGCGCGCATCGTACATGGCAAAGACCCAGAAGCGGTCGCCGAAATTAGGCACCTGTATGACGACCGGCTCCTCATCGAGCGAGAAGAAACCGAGGCCATAAACCACGTCCTGATTTGGGCATGTAACGAATGTCTCCGACGGCTCGATGTAGTCGGCGAGCATTGCGATCTGACCGCGCGGCGCGGCGGGCAGCACGCCGTTGAGGAGGCCGGGATACGGCGCTTGCGTGATCGCGGCCCTGCGGTTGATCATATTCACGATCGGCCAGCCCCAGACATAGGCCATCTGTGCAATCGTCCGGGCATAGTCCGGGTGCATGGCGATGCCTGTGGCGGGCTCGGTCACGTCCGGCATTGCGCTCGATACCTGCGCCCGGGCCGTGTCGGTGGTGACCACGACCGACGCGGTCGATAGCGCGGTGGGAACGACCGCGCCGGTGCCAAGGGCGGCGAGCGATCCCGCGCCGATACTGCTTTTCATCGCGTCGCGGCGCGTGATGCCTTGACCATCGAGGTACCTCGTTTTCATTGCCTGTTCCTCTTCCAGCCTGATCGTTAGAGTTAAGCTCGCTTCAAGTTGTTCGGGCTGCGTTGCCGCTCGTGCGGCCTTTTCTCGCAATGTTCGACTTGACGGTTTGCGTGGGCACGCTGGCGCTTCTGGCATCGCGGACATTCTGGTGATCAGCCGCCACCTGCGTCGGCTATTGCAAGGCTCGTCCTCCGGCCCCCAGCTTCACGACATCGTCAGGCTTCCAAGTTTGGTCGAAAAATTCGACGCCCGTCCCGTAGAGGCGCAACGCCACGAGAAAATTCCGGCCATCCACGGTCTGGATCCAGTTCGATTGAGGCGCCTCGGCGGGTTTCTGTGGTCCAAACCACAGATCGACCGAACCGTCGTTGTTGCTGGCGACCTTGTTGAAGCTGTTGATCGACGGCATCAGTTGCGGTGCCTCCACCATCGTGCCATCGCTGATGTTGTAGGCGGTGACGGCCCAGAACAGCGCGGCCGGCGGGTTAGGCGGCAGGTGCAGCTTGTAGGTGTTCGAGCCGTTCAGAAACTCGCCCGTCGCATCCCGGTATGCAACGGGATACTTAGATCCCGCACCGAGCGTCCGCATGACCATTGCAGGTGCCGACGAATAGGCGACCTGGAAGTAGCCGGCTCGCTGATCGACGTCGAGATAGCTGCTCTGGAGCCATTCGGATGTCGCGCCGCCCCAGACGTTTTCGTACTGCCTGTCCCTGTAATAGAGATTGCGCCCATCGGGCCGGCCGAGCTGCCGCGTAGCCAAGATCATCTTGGGCGCTGTCTCGACCGCCTTTTGCAGCAATTGCTGCTGCTTTGCATCCGGATTGAAAGGTTGCCCTTTGATGATGCCGATCGAGGCCAGCACGCCACGCAGTTCGGGATCGATGGCCGAGACCGGTTCGTAGTCGACGAACGCCTTGAGCTTTGTCCAATACGAATTGTCGACCGGATACATCATGTTGACGCGCTTACCGCTGCCGTTCGGGAACTGCATCGGCTTGACGTCCTTCTCGGCGGCCCACAGCGGATAAACGCGTGTGCCTTCTGCGAGCGCGACAGCCGGCTTCGGGTCTGGTCCATTGTCGCCTTTCGCCATGATCGTGCGGAAGAACAGGAAGACGTTGAAGGTTTTCGATTTGAACGCGAAATAGCCCTGCGGGATCTCGCCGACATGATCCGGCGGTAGCAGGAGATAGAGCCCGCCGCGCGCGCGGTCGGGGCCGATGGCTCCGACATCGGTGATGGTGCGCTGGAAGAAATCGGTGAACATGCCAATGACGTTTGGCGGCGCGGCAACGACCAGCGGGCCCGTCTCCTTCAGATCGAGATAGTTCATCGAATAGATGACGTCGGCATTGGGTGTCGGCACCCAGGTGCGCGAGTCCATCCGGTCCTTCCAGATCGGCAGAACATTGTAGCCTTTGCCGAATTCCGCCTCCGACCCATCGCGCATGCCGATGACGTTCAACGCGGGCAGCATGGCGATGTAGGCGTGAACGGCGCGCTGGTAGAACAGCTCGTTGCGGAGGTTTTCCGCCTCCTTCGGATCGAGCCAGTTGCCGTTGTTGATCTGCTTGACGAGGGGAGGTGCTGCCCGCTCTTCAGCAGCAATGCTGGGTGAACCGGCAATTGCGGCGACGGCGAGGACAGAAACGGCGATCGTGCTAACGGCTTGCAACATGAGGTCTTCCCGTCTGCTGGTAAGAAGCGCGCAGCGCTGGCTGCATCGGCGAGGTCCAGCTGTCGCAGGCTCGCCTGCAGTCAGGCCGCACGCGCTACAATGGAAGTGGCCAAGCTAAGGACCAATCAGCGAAATCCCTCGTGGCGGAGGCGGACTTCCCTGATATTGAGGCCGTCGGCCTTGGTTGCTGCCACCGGCGCGTTCGGCGGCCGTCGCCCAATCGCCGCTTCTCAAATAAGCTGCTGGCACGACGCACGATGGTGGCTGTCGCTCGGCGCGAGCAGAAGCTGAGGTGCTGCGGACAAGGATTAAAATCGACCCACGGCGGTGGCCAAAGTCTGTTCGGCACCTCGCGTAGCTGCGCCGTGCGCTTGACCTCGTATCCGGATTTGAGAGAGACGCGGACAAAGGCGAGCGAGCTCCGGAGCTCTGCGCGAAGACGGCCGTGTCCCGAACCAAAACTGGCGATCGCGATGCAAAAATCGCCGGAGCGCTAGGTACGAGATCAGCTGATCCTCCGATGCCGCTATCTTTGCTGAGGGTCACAAGTGGAGTGGCGGGGGTTCATTCCTGCCTTGAGCCGTGCGGTGGCGTCGCACGGCGCGCCAACCCTGATGCGGCCTCGGCTGATCCAAGCTGCGCCAGGCGGGCGGGATATTTGACTCACTCGGCTCGAGCGATTAACTCGCTATCAAGCCCTATGCGACGTCCACTCCCGGCGAAAAAGCTCGTGCCGCCAGCAATAAGCTTTACCTCTGCAACGGTTTCCAGGTTTTCGCCGCCACGAAGGCTGCTAGCTGAGGCCGAGTCAGGCAGGCAATACAGCTAGCCAGACTTTCGTTATCTCGGGCACGGAAGACCCCCTGTGAGAATTCTTGGGATCGTCGCCGAAACGCATGACGCGGGAGTTGCCCTCCTTGAGGATGGAATTCCCGTAGCTATCATCGAGGAGGAGAGACTCAATCGGGAGAAGCACACCCGCGAATTCCCAACCTTAGCGCTCGAGGAAATCTTCGGTGTGGCAGGACGCAGCTTTGCCGACATCGACGTGATCACGACGCCCTGGGACATGCGCCGCCTCCGGCGAACCGTCTTGAGGGCCGTGCTCGGCCACCTACCCGCAAGCCTTAGCCTGGTATTGCCATCCACGCAGACGACACAGGATCGCGGCATCGTGATCCTGAATTTCTGGTTGCGGTACTATTTGAAACGCCAATTCCACGGCCTGCGTCTGCCCGAGATCGTCAACGTCGGGCATCACGAGTCACACGCCGCGATCTTCTTTGCCTCACCGTTTGAGGAGGCCAGCATTCTCGTCATCGATGGCTATGGCGACGACGCCGCGACCAGTACCTTCACGGGCGCCGGCAATGTCATTGAGCGGAAGTGGCATGGCCAGTTCTTCGACAGCATCGGCATGATCTACACGCTCATTACCCAATACCTCGGATTTCAGGCATTCGAGGAGGGCACGGTGATGGCGCTGGCAGCCTGTGGCGACACCACTTTTGTGGACCGTATGCGCAAAATTGTGCAGCTCGAACCGGCGGGACGATTCTCGGTCAACATGGATTACTTCAGCCACGACAAGTATGGCATGCTCAAGCCCTTTAAACGCAAGTTTATAGAGGCGTTCGGGCCGCCGCGGGCACTGGGTGAGGCGCTCACCGACCGTCACCGCGACGTGGCCCGCGCGCTGCAGGCGGTGACAGAGGATGTGCTGCTGCACATCGCCAGACATCTGGCTGCGAGCTACCCCTCGCGGAATCTAGTGTTAACCGGCGGGGTGGCGCTCAACTGCGTCGCCAATGCGCGCATCCTGCGCGATACCCAATTCCGTCAGATATGGGTGCCGCCCTGCGCCTCCGACACGGGTGCGCCACTAGGTAGCGTGCTCTGGCACCATCACCAGACGCTTGGCAAGCCGCGCCGGTTCGAGATGACGCACGCGTTTTATGGTTCGGCCTACAGCCCGGACCAGATGCGCAGCGCCCTTGTCAGAGCCGGGCTCGATTTCAAAGAGCTTGACGAGGCTGAACTTTTTCACCGCGTCGCTCTCGATCTCGCGGAGAACCGAATCGTTGGCTGGTTCCAGGACCGGTTTGAGCTAGGCCCGCGCGCGCTTGGCAATCGCTCCATCCTCGCCTCGCCGTTGCGGCCCGAGATTCGCGACATAATCAATGCTCGGATTAAGCATCGCGAGCCCTTCCGACCGTTTGCGCCAGCCGTGCTCTCGGAATATGCGGCCGATTATTTCGAGATAAACCAGCCGGACCCCTTTATGACGCTCGCGCCCCGCGTGCGGCCCGACAAGGTCAACGTTATCCCAGCGGCGGTCCACGTCGACGGGACGGGGCGCATCCAAACTGTCGATCGGCGATCCAACCCGCGCTACTACGGAGTGATCGAGGAATTCATGAAATTAACCGGCGTACCCGTCATTCTTAATACCAGCTTCAACAAGCATGAACCCATCGTCGCCAGGCCAGACGAAGCGGTCTCCTGTTTCCTCAGGACCGAGATGGACACATTGGTGCTGGGCAGCTTCTATACGCGTGACCGTCCGACCGCGGCGGTGGCGCGCGCCCGCGACGCCTTTACTGTCCTCCAGGCGAACATGCGCGGTGGGGAGTAACATCTTTGCCAAAATCGGCCGACCACCGTTGGACGGACCGATCAGGCAACGCATCACCAACCGCCGCATTGAGCTTGGGGATCGGAGGACACAAGGGGCGCTCACATGCCGCCAAACCGTGACGCGCTGCGATCAGATTGAAGCGGACTGCTCAGCAAGGCTTCCTTTGGTTTCGGTAGAGCCGCGCATTGATGAGGGACCTTGCGACTTGTATCGTCCGAGCAATCTTCGTCCAATCACTTGATTCCTTCGAACCGGCTTGCACCTCCCTTCCATCAACATAACTTCCTGAAATGCTCTGCGCATCCACTTGGGTGATCAACCACAACAGGTCGCGCGAGGACCGCTCAATCGAGCGCGCACCGGGAAGGATTGGCACAAGCGCCGGCATGATATGCCTCCAGCCAAGTTGCTGCAGCCAGTTGCGGTCACGGGCGATCCCGGTTCCGGGTACGACGCTTGGGTTAAAGGCGATGACACCAATGGCGGGCAGTTCCCGCGCTAGGTGACGTGCGTGCATAAGATTGAGGAGTTTCGAGGCGCAATATCGCGCTTCTCCACGGTCGACGGTGGAGGAAATGTGCTCCTGCGACCGCACAGGGTCCGCGAGTACGGTGGGGTCTTGCCATTTTGCCCTGCCGATACCCATGAGGCAAAAGGCGTCGGGATCATGCACCTCGCTGGACGTGGTAATGATGCGTCCCCCATCGGACATATGACCTTTCAGTCGCTCGACGATCAAGAAGTGCGCAAGGAAATTCACTGCGAAGGCGAGCTCAAGCCCATCTGCCGAGGCCGCATTATGGCTGACCGTCTGAATCCCGGCGTTCAATGCGAGCGCGTCAATTTCTTTTGAGTTAAGGCATCGGATCACTTCATTACAGGCGCGATCGACCGAGCTGAGACTGGCCAGGTCCGCCTCAATCACCGTCAGCCGCTCAATATCCGACAACGCCTGCAGTTCCCGGGTTCGCGGGGATTGGCGCGCGAGGACAATGATCCCCCACTGCGGCAATTCCGCCAGCAGTCGCTCGATGAGGCGCCGGCCGATACCGCTCGTTCCACCGGTCATAACCAGACGCTTGCGAGCCGTTCCTTGCGCACGCAGCTTCGCCCTGAGGCGAACGTCACCGGGCCACGCCATTACGTCGCTGTCCGCTTTTAGATGCTGGGGAAAACTGCCGACGCTAATAGCTCACACGATCACGCAGCTCAATCGCGGTGGCCGTTGTGTTCACGGAGAGTTTACACTACTTTCGTCGCAAGGTGGAATTCTCGCCCTTGCGGCTGACAACGAAGGAGCGCTCGCGCAAAGATCCGCGCGGCCAGGTTGCGAGCTTGCCAATACCGAGCCCCGGTCCCCCTGAAGCTTCAGCTGCTGCTCGCGGCAACCCGCGAACGTGATATTGAAGGCGCCTTGCCGCACCAATCGGGATCAGGAATTGCCGACCCGTCTACTTGGTCCCGAAGCCTTCTGATCCTCTAATGAGAATTGCAACGAATACACCTGAGGGGCACTGAGATGCACCATTCCCGCCTATGCGCCGTGCTGATCGACTGCAAGAGCTCCGACGTCGATGACGCCGCGCGCTTCTGGGGCGCGGCGCTGGGCCGCGCTGTTGACACCAAACATCCGAACAGCCGCGGCAATTACCGAATGCTAGAGACGCCTCCCGGCGAGCCCATCGTGGAAATCCAGCGAGTGGAGCATGAGAGTCGCGTTCACATAGACATCGAGACCGACGATATCCCGGCCGAAGTGGCACGCCTGGAGAAGTTGGGTGCTAAGCAGGTGAGCCGGTTGCGACGTTGGGTGGTGATGGAGGCGCCGACGGGCCAACGTTTCTGCGTCGTACGAGTGCAACGTCCCGGTTTCCCGAAGAACGCCAATCGCTGGGACTAAGCACGATCTTAAGCGATGGGGGTACCGGCCGCTTTTGGGGAGCCTTCTTTCAGGATCACCTCCCGCTTGCAAAATTCCCGAGCGAATTTTCAGCTCTTGCCGCACACGCTCGCGGCAGGCACAGAGTGCGTCTTCAGTTGCAGCGAATGCAGTGTGAAGCCTGAACTTGGTGTTTGCGGCGCTCGCACTAGGTCTTATAGAGGGGCAACCGCGGCCGTGCCCCGGCGGAGCTCAGTCACCGAAGCGGCCCACAGGCACCGGTATCACCTGCCGTGATTGCGACGATGGCTGTTATGGTGGCTGCACCGCTCGTGATGGCGGTTACGCCAATGATGGCGGCACCAATTGATCTGCTGGACAACGGCTTCCGATCGCGACTCGGCGATCTTGGGCCAATTCGAGTGCTGCAGCAGACGGCGCAGCCAGCGAGCTCGTGCCCTTTAATGTCGGGTGGCAGAGGTCATCTCCGTCACCAGATTAGCCCGCACATGGGGTCATCCCTGAAGCAGGCCAGCTCATCCCGTGACGTCACGGGATGATGGAGCACAGCAAGTGAATGCCGGTTGAATGAATAAGGGCGGCACACTGGCCGCCCGGTGTCTAATTTTTGATGGAGCTGGCAACTGTGTGTTAGCGCCTTGCGTGCATCACCCCCGCTAGCTCATCTCGCGTGTCCTGGATGACCGCACGGGCGAACTACAGGTTTTTCATCCCGTCGATCAATTCCTTGAGTTCCGTAACAACCTGATTTAGGTGGTCCCTCTTTTGATCTTTCTTGTAAGCCTGCAAGGCGAGAATGGCCGTGACTGGATGAACGACCGTATTGATGGCCACCGATGCCGGGCTGTGTTCGGCGACTTTCTCATAGACGGCCCCCATGCCGGCCGCTTTGATGGCGCCGCCCTTGTGCCAATTCGTCTCGATGCTTTCCAGCGTCTCCCCGTAAATCTTGTCGACGTTTGCGGCGACGAATTCCAGCACCTTGCGATTGGTAGAGTCCTGAGCGGCGACGGTCGCAATAACGGCTTTGCCCTTTTCGATGGCGCCCTTCAGTGTGGCTATGACGGGATCGACATCCTTGATGGTATCCGCCTCTGCTTGCTTGATCACGCCTTCGAGCGTCGTGATGATGGCGGCCTTGTCCGCTGCAGCTACTGCAGAAGCTGCGTTGACGGTTGACGGTAGGGTCGCAAGCCCGACGGCCAGCATATAAGCGAGAAGCATACTCATCCTCATTCTCCATTTGCCGCGCCAGAGGCGGCGAGGTCGTAGAACGGTTCACAACGGTGATTGGACAGAACAAGCGGCAGTCAGCAACGAGGCGCTTGTCCTTTGACGTTGCTGATTAATGAGAGTAGCCGACGGGTGCCTCTGGGAGAGGCACCCGCGCATCTGAGCGTGACGCTCTAGTGGCGCCCGCGCCCGCCGTGATGGCCTCCACCACCGTGGTGACCACCGCCGAAATGCCCTCGACGACCCCCGCCCCCAAAGTAGAGACTGAAGCCGGAACCATATCCATAGTACGGGTAGCTATCGTAGTAGCCGTAGTCCGGATACGGGCGGCAGCGACGGTATCCATGATGCCCCCCGCACCGTCGGCGCCAGTTTACGGCGTGCGCCAGAGAATTCTGCTCCACCTCGCGCTTCAGCTCTGTCGTAGAACCACCGCCAGGTGCGGCCTGCACCGTAAAGCCCGTAAGGGCGGTAATAGCTACAACTGTGGCGGCAGCCACCCAGATCTTCGTTTCCATCTGAAACTCCACTGCGTTTGGCGCACTCGCTCCGAGCGCTCCATGACCCATCAAGGAGAAAACTGTCCAGCCGATGCTGAGCATCCGGGGAGGAAGTCGCAGCTGGACGCGTGATTATTTAATGGGAGTCAGATGAGATCGGCGGTCGGAGGAGGCGGCCTGGCGGAGCACCTTGCGTCCGCGTAGCGGACCAGACTGGCAGCCGCTCGGCCAAGCGAGCATCCCGGTCTGCCCTAGCGGGGATTGATATCAAAAAGCTGGGCCAACACGCGTCGTAGTGCACGTGCGCTCGCCCCGGCTCTCGATCGTTGGAATCGTCACCGGTTCCACGATCGGCGAGGCGATCGCCACTTTGCGTATGCTGCTGGTAATGACCGAAATGACCGAAACGATGCGCCTCCGCACCGTCCCCATGGACGTGGATGAAAAGCGTTCTCGGAGAAGCCATGCTGGCCACGGGGCTAAGCACAAACAGAGGTGCAAGCACCAGCATCACGGTTACCACCCGAACTAAGGCAGTGCGCCACCGGCCGGCTCGTCTTAGTCTGATCAGCATGAGGGCTCGTGCTTCGGACCCCGGATGCTCGCCAAATATAAAGGCCTTTTTGGGGCTCACAGGCATGTTCGTGAAGGCGTCCTTTTGCTTGCCGCGCAGCCGTTACGCATAGCGTTCGCGTCTGGCCTCAAGGATATGTTGCCATGTAAACAGGATGATCGCTCTGCACTTCCGTTTCGTAACCGCTCTCGCAGTCAGCGGGCACTAATGTACGCTGGTAATCGCCATTCCGGCAACGGCACCAGTCATCGTCACAGTGGCAATCCAGCCAATAACGCGCAGAGGGCCTTTGATCGCAAATTGTCCCATTACATTTTCGCTCGTCGTCATCAGCATCATGATGATCATGACTGGGACGGCCACGATGCCGTTGATGACCGCGCTCCAATACAGCGCTTTGATTGGATTGATAGGCGAGAAATTGATCAGTGCGCCGGCGATCGTTGCGATGGTGATGGCCGCGTAGAACGCCCGCGCCTCCAGCGGCCGCCGATCCAAGCCCACCTTCCACCTGTGGGTCTCGCCTAACGCGTAAGCAGCGGCGCCCGCTAACACCGGGACCGACAGAAGACCCGTGCCTATGATCCCCAAACTAAAGATAGCGAACGCGAACGAGCCAGCGACCGGTTTCAGCGCCTCGGCTGCTTGCGCAGACGTCTCGACGTTGGTGACGCCGGCGGCATGCAGAGTGGCGGCCGTGGTGACAATGATGGCTAGCGCGACCAGGTTTGAAAACCCCATACCTACGTAGGTATCCAACCTTATACGTTCGAACGCATCGTTCGCCTGGCCGGGGCGCCTCAGCAACGGCTTCCGTTCGGGAGTCGCCTTGATCTCTTCGACCTCCTGTGCGGCCTGCCAGAAGAACAAATAGGGGCTGATGGTAGTACCGAGAATAGCGACTACCATGGTCCAGAATGTTCTGTCGGACGAGAAGCTCGGCACAAGAAAGCCCCATGCTGCTTCGCTCCACGGTACCTGCACGACCATCACGGTGCCGAAGTAAGCAAAAAGTGCCAGGCACAACCATTTAAGAACAGCAACATAGCGGGCATATGCCATATAGACTTGCAGTGCGGCGCACAGCACACCAAACGTGATTGCGTAAAGCAGCTGTGGCCCACCGATAAGTAGGCTGAGCGCTTCACCCATCGCGCCAAGGTCGGCACCGATATTGACGGTATTCGCCACGCACAACAACACGACGAGGGTTCGTAGGAGCCACGCCGGATAATGTTTGCGCATGTTTCCGGCTATCCCATGCCCCGTGGTGCGGCCGATGCGGGCACTTATTTCCTGGACGGCGGCCATGAGGGGGTACGTAAAGAGCATGATCCAGGACATCGCGTAGCCAAACTGCGCACCGGCTTGCGAATAGGTCGCAATGCCACTCGGGTCATCGTCAGATGCCCCGGTAATGAGACCTGGACCCAAAACGTCAAGGAGGCGCGGCTTGCTAGAACTGATGGCTGTCTTTTTAATATTGCCTGATGGGTTTGACTTCGCCACTGCCAAGTCACCGATGCCGGTTCAAGACAAACCGAAAAAGTAAAACGGCGGCGACGGCCAGCACCGGACCGACTGCTACGGTGACAAGGTCACGGCCATACCAGCGCTGCAGAGCAAGCGCGGCGCATATCGAGCCCAACGCAATCGCGCACAAGCAGCTGGCGATAAAGAGCTTGTCACCCTGCGCGGTCCCTCTCTGTATGCGAAACCTCGTGACTTGCCTAGCGAAGCTCGGCAACCTAGACGTGGGTAAACAGTTGAGTTCGAGAGAGGTTCCAGATCGCCGGGCCATTAGCGATTTCAGGCAACCGCAGGGCCGAGGTCCCCATGTTGAGCGTCGAGGGCCGTGCGCCGTTCTCGGTCATGTCTACTGGAAGCGACGCACCTCCTCGGCTGTTGCGGTGTCAAGTGATCGGCCAAGGAACTCGGCAAACATCGCTACGTGGCGGATACAGTGCTGTTGGGTCTTAGCGCCGAATTTGCGGACCGCCATGTCATCCACGGGGGGGAGCCACGCACTAAAACAGCCGGCGTCGCAGAAACGGCAGCGGTATCGAGACAAACGTCTCAGAGCTCGCTGACACCCTAATCGCCGGCCTGGTAGGGGGGCGCCCACGCGCCTGTGCCGCTGGCGAAGAGCGGGGAGCCCCGGTTGCGGAGGCTCGTGCGGCCGGCGCGGCTAAAAGCCAGGCGCTGGCACCCATTCAGCGCGGTTTACAGCTCTGGGTGGCTGGGTCCCACTTCTCGCTATCCTTGCAGGATAGTGACCGATCTTGCGCGAGTGCCGGCAAAGCGAAGACGATCAGAAGCGTTAACAAAAGCAATTTTCGCATCGGGGTTGTCCATTCACAAATTCAGATATGGCACCTCGGTGCCGCAGTTGCACGGAGAACCGGCGGTTATTCCTTACGTTCCAATCAGCCTAGGATCTCGCCGCGCCGGGCCCGTCAATGTGACGTCATTGCATCGGCATAATCAGCTCGCGGGAGGTCTTCAAACGTGAGGACCTGAGCAACATCCTTGATGAATGCCTCGCGCGTCGGTCTGGCACGAGCAATTGCGATCTTTCGCCCAGCCCCGGTCAGGACAGGCGTGTAGATCCTATTCCTGAACGAGCGCAGGCCTACGGCAACATCTCTCCAGCAGCAGCTTGCAAAAGAAAGCACCGTGAACGAGGACATAGAGCTTCGCCTCTGCTGAGGGCTCGTTCCCATCACCCATCGAGCATTCGCCGCGTCTTTACCCTATAGATCTTGCTTGCGCCGTTGAGGCGCGTATTACCTGTCTGGCCGAAGTCCGACCCCGTCGCGTCGGCGGCGTCCTCCGACTAAAGTGCCCGATCGCGGAGATTTGGCCTGGAGAGGCGCTTCGGTCAGATCCGCCTGCTAGGGTGCTGCGGCCCACCCTCTGATCGGCACAGGCACAAGATTGATCTAACAACGAATGACGGAATCTCTGCTGTTCATCAACGCGCGACAAAGCCAATCCATCGGCCTGCGACAAGCACGGAAAGCCAGAGCGTCGCAGAAATCGCGGCGATCAGACGAACCCTGACAGCCGCCCCCTCGCCACGCAGAGCAGCTCTAAAACTCGTTCCCATGTGCTGCACGGCAATGTTGCCGAGCGCGAGGACCAGCAGCGCCATCTTGGTCAGGAACGCCGGATTCTCGATGTACTCGCGGGGTTTGACCGTGAACAGCCAGAACCCGGTCATCAGCGCCAGCGCGAGCCCGGTCGCGGCGATGCGAAGAAACAGCGGACCGATGATCGCCGTCGACGCCGATCGGTTGAAGCCGATCAGGTGCACGTCGAACGGCAGGATGCTCCCGAGCAACAATCCTATACCGAGAATATGAGTGGCGTTCACGAACAGGTACGCAGTCCCGGACTGCTGCAGCCAAACTGCGCCCGGCCACCCGGAAAGCCAATCGACCAACGGCACGATGGCGATCACTTGCTGCGGATGCGGTCGGGATAAAGGTCGTAGGTCTGGCCCGCGATCGTGACGCGCACCGCCTTCATATGATGCTTGGAGGCATCCTTGTCGCGATTGCCGAGAACAGTCACGATGTCGCCCGGCTTGGCCGATGTGGCGGTGAAGCCCGCGCGGGCAGTTTGACTCGGATTGCTGAGTTCGACGAACCACACCGTCCCAACGGTGTCCGTGACATGTAACGACGGATGCGGCGGTGCCATGGAGACGTCTTTGACGGTGCCCTCCAGCGTGCTCTGCTCCTCGACAGCCCAGGACCAGCCGTGGTGCGCCCGTCCGGCGGAGACGGACAGACTGAGCGCTGCCACCGCTACGAACAACCACGCCAGCAGGCGCATCTTCGTCACATCGTGTGTGTCCTTCATAGCGTCTCTCCTCTCAGGGTGCGGGGCTGTCCGGATAAGCTTTGCCAGATATTGGGCATTGCATCAAATCCTACCCCTCGAGCGTGATGTTGAGGTAATAGCGGATGAAGGGCTTTCCATGCCCAGCAAATTACTGAGGCACCAGTCGGAACCGCGCGCACCTCACTTCCCTCCGAAAGCCGCGCAGCGTCGACTGTCTGGCAAGCATGAGGCTGCCCGACCCTGCGGATCGCCTGAGCATGCCAATGCTTTCCAACTCCGTCAGTTGGGAGGCGTAGATCCTCGCTGATTTTATAGTTGGCAATGCTCGCAGGAACTCGCAACTCGGATTTGCCGGCGAACCATATCCAATGATTTCAACTCCGTTGATTGGTAGATATCTGGCGAGACGGGCTGATTGCCGTACGTCGTCGATCGCGCCCTTTCAGCACCAGTCCAACGTTAGGCCTCTGGGCCAGTGAGAACGGAGACAAAAATAAGGACAGAACATTGCAACTCAGTTTGTGCAGGTCCCTAACATTTTGCCAAAGTCTTGCAACGCAATGAAGATGACTGCCTTGAGTCCAGGCATCGCGTGAGCCTGCTAGGGGATTTTGACGGTAGCGGGGCCTCGCGCCAAAGCTGCCGGGCGATCGCCAAGATGATGGCCGTGCATCACGCCACCGTCGCCGGGCTGACGGGCTAGAATGGACTCACGCACGCGAGGTCTCACCGGCCGGCGCGGACCTCTTCTTCGACAATGCCTCCTAGGCACTCCGCGGTCCTTGCCTTCAGCACGCCGCAGGATTGCCGTGAACAGGAGCAACATGGTGGTCGAATGCAATGCGATTCCGACTGCCACGTGCTGCGAGGGGAGTAATATCAATGGGGAGTACTCACGGCCCATACCAAGTCACTGCATGGCATCGGCAATTCTACTTGCTCGATCCCAACCAGCCCGGCGATACCGCCAGTCCAGCATTTTGGACACAGGAGGCCTTCGATAGTCGCCTGGCCGTTCAGCCCGGTGTGCTGGGCATTGGCACTGACACCAATGGCCCGGTGCCCGTCACGGTCGAGGTCCTTGACGCGGAACCAACGATGTCATTGAACGGCTGGGATCACGTGGCCGAGGCATCGCTAGAGCTTTCAACAGAGCACCTAGCGATTGCAGGTTGCCCTGACATGGACGTACCCATCGCTACGATCTCACTTAGTCCCGGATGGTTCAGGGTGCGCATCTTCTCGGCTGGCCTCAGCGATCAGCCCCCTGAGGTGGAGTACAGCGGGGACAGCTATCTCGCTCAAGTTTGGCCGTCAGTGCCCGGGGAGAGAATTATTCTCAAGAAATTCCCCGACTGAAGCCCGCCGTGCTCGGGCCTCTGCGTCCCCGACGGCTCAGGTGGGATGCATGACATGTCCTGCGCCAATCCAATATCCGACAGCGCAACCCCGCAGAGGTTCAGCGGCTCATTTCAAAATTTTGAACAGATGTATTGCATAGCAGCATGACTGCTGAGTTGACGAGACTAGTTCTGGTAGTGTGGCACAAGGGAGAAGCGTTCGGCGCCGCAGCGACTCTGTCCGGCATGCGAGGTAGTTCTGCCGTGCCGACGAGGCGACGGCCATGCCTCTTGATCCGAAGCAGACCACTTCGAGTGGGTAGTCCGATCCTATTGCAGCGCCCTACTGGTTCCTGGCTCCAGCTTCTGAACGTCGGGCAATTTCCAGCTTGCGTCATAGAGCGGTTGCATCCCGTTTGCACTCAGCTCCAAATCGCGGGAAAAATCTCGGAAGCGATCACGTGAAGGCCCAAGACGCCCGGTCCAATCCGTCGGACCGTCGCGTTTTCGCAAGGCCAAGACCCGAAGCCGACTCACACTCCCGAACACCCGCGGCGCCGCCATATGGCGGTGTCACTGTAGCGCTCGCCCACCTGCCCCTGGCATTACTGGCTTTTCGTGCGGTAGGCCGCCGTCATCAATATCGAAGTCTGGATCGAAGACTGTTTGTCCTTGAGCGCCAAGGAACTGCGGCTGCGCCTTGATCCACTCGGCAGGCTTCATCTGTCGCGCATAGTCAAGCAATCGCGTCTCTAGGTCGCGGGCGACATCGGGATGTTGCTCCACGAGGTTGTTCTGCTCACTGGGATCGGCAATCAAATCGTACAATTCGATCCGTCCCGGTAGCGGTGCCCACTTCACGAGCTTCCACTTACCCCTGCGAATTGCGCCACGCGCAGCTTCGACGTTAATCAAAATGTCTTCGTGCGGCGACGGCCGGCCTTCAGAGAGCGTCGGCCAGATGTTCTTGCCGTCGAAGGGAAGAGCGCTGTTGCCGTTAGCTCCTGTCAACGAGAGCAGTGTCGGCATAATATCGACCATGTGTAGCGGCTCATTGGAGACAGCAGGCTTGAGGCTTCTCCGCCAGTTGACGAAGGTCGGAACTCGAACGCCGCCTTCGTGCAAAGAGCCTTTGCCGCCACGGAAGTTGCCATTCGAGGCGGGTGGCTTCGCGCCCTGTGCTATGCCTTCGGCTTTCCGCTCGGCCTCGGATCGCGCTCCGGTTGCGAACAGTGCGCTGGTAGCGCCACCGTTGTCGCTTGAGAACACGATCAAAGTGTTGTCGCGCATTTGCTTCTTCTCCAGCGCCACGACGATGCGGCCAACCTGGTCGTCGAGCGCAGTGATCATGGCGGCGTAAGTGCGACGCTGCTCGTCCGCAACGGTGTCGTAACGGTCGGTGTATTCCTTCGGCGCCTGATAGGGTGCGTGCGGTGCCAGTGACGCCACGTAGAGGAAAAGTGGTTTGGTGCCATCGTCACCTTCGATGAGCCGGACGGCCTCGTCGCCGATCAGAATCGTGAAGTAGCCATCCTCTTTGAGGAACTGGCCGTTACGTTGCCAGTCAATCAGCCCACCACGCCCCTTACTGAAGTAGTCCACCTCGCCGACGAGGTTGCCGTAGAAGTGATCGAACCCGCGGCTCTGCGGCCAATATTTCCGGTCGGCATGTCCAAGGTGCCACTTCCCAACCATGGCCGTTCGATACCCAACTTCCTTGAGGGCCTGCGGCAGCGTGCGCTCCTCGGTCGGGAGCCCGTAGGTGTGACTGGGAAAGATGACCAGTGTCTGCAAGCCATAGCGCATGGGGTAGCGCCCCGTCATCAGCGCCGCCCTTGCGGGCGTGCAGACGGGCATACCGTAATATGACTCCAAGCGAACGCCGCCAGAGGCGAGTGCATCGATGTTGGGTGTCTTGATATCGCTACCGCGATAGCCGAGGTCGGCGTTGCCGAGATCGTCGGCCAAAATGACAACGATGTTGGGCCGACGCCCCGAGGGTCTGGCGGCCGACTGCTGTGCTTGCGCGCTCTGCGTCAGGGACACCGCGCCGAGCGCGGACACAGGAGTGAGGGCCGTACTACCAAGAAGAAGATTTCGTCTGCTAAAGAGCTGGCCTTGATCTCCATTGGAGGTACCCGAATGAGCGGTTGTAGCGTCGTCGGTCATAAATGCCCTCCGAGGAACCGCTGCGATCTTCACCTCGCTCAGGTTTGGCGCCAACCAGCACCGCCAACAATCCGTAGATATACCTAGGCCCAATCGTAAATTCGTTCGGCGCCGCAGCGAATTTGTCCGGTATGTGAGGAACTTCTGCCGCGCCGACGGGACAGCCGGGATGCCTCCTTGTGACCCATTATCGGACATGCAGGAAGCGCAGCGCAGGCCCTTTCGCTACTGCCGCCACTGGTGGCGATTGCCTTTGAGCGTTAGTAGAGCAATGCTGCCGAGGATCTTGTCGGGAGAGCGTCAATGCTGCGCCGCCGCACAGTTCTTACCGGCCTTAGTAGCGCAGCAATCCTATCCGCAACTGGCAGGGTGCAGGGTCAATCACTTCCGCAGGAGTCTCCCATGGGTGGCACCATCTCGGATGACGGCTGGCAAGTTGCCGCCCCTGATACCGCCGCTATGAACGCAAGGGTTCTCAGCGGGCTTGCGCCACAGTTCGAGGCCTGGAAAGAGGCGAACCTTCACGCGGCGCTGATGGTCCGGCATGGAAAAATTGCTTACGAAAAGTACTTCAGCGGAGAAGACCGTGCCTGGGGTACGCGGCTCGGTCGGGTCGATTTCAACGCTGGTGTGAAGCACGACGTCCGATCAATCAATAAAAGCATTGTCTCGCTGACGTTCGGCGTCGCCTATGATCGTGGCTTGATCCGAGATCTCGATGCGTCAGTCTTCGATTACTTTCCCAAGCACGCAGACCTTCGAACGCCCGAAAAGGCGTTGATCACTGTCCGTCACGTCCTGACAATGTCCGCTGGGTTGGCATGGAACGAGTACATCTCTTACGGCGACCCCGCTAATAGCGAGCGCCGCATGATGGATGCGCCAGATGTTGTGCGTTTCGTCCTTGAGCAGCCGGTATCCCGCAGGGCAGGTGCCGCCTATAATTACAGCGGCGGGTGCACGGCTCTACTCTCGGCAATCTTGCAAAAGACATCCGGACAGCCAATCCACGAGTTGGCAAGTAACCTGCTTTTCGAGCCGCTTGGAATCAAAGAAATCGACTGGGGCTTCTATACGGACGGCCGGCCGAACATCAGCAGCCTTCGCATGAGGCCGCGCGATCTCGCCAAGATCGGCCAACTCGTCTTGAACAAAGGAAAGTGGAATGATCGTCAGATTGTTTCCCAGGCGTGGATCGATGACGCAACAAGTCCCCACGTACACGGCGAAGGACTATTCTTCTACGGTTATCAGTGGTGGCTAGGCCGATCGCTCGTCAATCGCCAAGAGTTCAAATGGATTTCCGCTGTAGGGTTAGGCGGCCAGCGCCTCTACATAGTGCCGAGCCTGGATCTAGTCGTTGTGGTGATGGCTGGCCTCTACGACAACTACGAACTCCAGCCGATCATCGGTGAAGTTGTGATGCGCAGGTACGCAATCCCCGCTGCGCTTGCGGCCTAGATGAACATGCCACTTTGACCCTTGGCGCGGACATCTAGGGAGCGGCAATGAACGTCTGCTTGTGTGGCACTGAACGGGAATGGCTGCTCAACCTGGTTGGGACAGCTACCCGAGCTATTTCAGACCCAGGCGCCCGATGATTTTGCTTGGTCCTGATAGTGAATGATCCACCCGCCGGCGCCTGGGGGGCCGAGCCGGCTCGATCGAGCCCGGGGCGTTCACTCCTGACAAGGCGACTTTTCACGACCTACGCGTTCGCGTTGGCCGTTGCGGAGCGTTGAAGAGGCACTGGCGCCCCCTCTTACACCCGATTGCGGAGTGACGTGGAACTCACGGGCGACCACCACAAAGCAAATCCGAAGCATTGAGTGCACGCCCGGCTCGAAACCCGGGCGACCTTTCTTACCCAGTACTCCGCGATGGCAATGGCCTACAGCCTGAAAGGCGCGGCCTGCTGGCAAGGTTGCTACTGGCGCCATTCAGAGACTGCTTACCGATGACGAGCGGGCAAACTCTCAAGCGGGATGAATTCGTGCGCCCAAAGAGACATGCTAAGCGAGGCGTACGCCCAGATGCTCAGCTAACATGAGCAAGTATCCATCCGGGTCCTGTACAAAGACTTCACGATGTCCATGGTCGTTCTCTCCAACCTGCCGCCAAATCTCTCGTGGTCCGAGATAGATGGGCCAACTCCGTGCCAAAAGGAGCGACAGTACGAGTTCCAACTTCTGCAGATAGATTTGAAACATTGCTCCATGGCCAAGCGGATATTCCAACGGACCCGTCTCGAAGCGACCGTGGCGTTGGCAAAGCATTACCTGATGGCCTTCAGCATGTTCCAAGTATGCAAACCGCTCAGACGGCCTCTGGAACGCGACGGCGAAGCCCAAAGTACCGCTGCAAAATGAAAGACTCGCATCGAGGTCGTTCACGTGCAGCTCTGATACCATCTTTGCCCGGCCACTTCGTGGGGGCGCACCTCCGTCATTAGGCATGTCAAACTCCCTAGCTGCGGAACGATGTGAAGCCTAGAGGCCCACACTGCTCCACAGTAACGAAGCACATTCGACACAGCGGCCGCGATATTAGCACAGGGCGAAGCGGTCGGCGCCGCAGCGATTCCGTCCGCTATGTGAGGTACTTCTGCCTCCCCGACGAGGCGACGCCATGCCTCTTGATGACCCGGTTCGATCAGTCTAGACCCGCGCACTTGCGGTTGCGAAGGGCATGGCGGGCCCGTGGGTCAACTACCAAAGCTGGAGCTGCGCGATCTTCCGGGCGACACGCCAAACCGCCGTCGAAATGCACGGGCGAAAGAGCTTTCTGAATCATAACCAACCTCGGCCGCTAGCTTCGCCAAGCTCACGTTGGTGGACGCGAGACGATGGCGCGCGAGCTCCAGGCGCAGCTCGCCCAAGAAAGCAAGCGGCGCGAGGCCGGCAACGTTGCGGAAGATCCGCACGAGGGTCGCGCGGGAGACGCGCGCTTCCACGGCAAGCGCGTCGAGCGTCCAGGCCCGCGCGGGCGCCAACAACATGGCTGTCACGGCACGGGCCGGTGGCGGCGTGACCAGAAGCTTCATGAAATTGTTGGAGCATGCCGCCTGATCGAGGTGACCCCGGAGCATCATGACGAAAAGGGCGCTGGCGAGATCCTCGGCGACGGCCGCAGCCCCGGGCCGGCCAGCCTCGAGCTCTTCATCGATTGCCAGCACGAGCATGCGCATCCGATGCAACGGCTCTCCCGGGCCCAAGCGGAGCACAATCGCCGCGGGCAGCGCCGCAATAATCAGATTGTCGGGCGCGGCATGAAACTTCAGGCGGCCGCAGATTAATTCCGTGTCGCTTTCGTCTTCGGTATTCGTCTTGATCCTGACCGCGTTGTTGAACTCGATGCGGATGGGCGCTCTAATACGGCCTGCTCGGCCCGCCGACCGCACTACGTGAGCATCACCATGCGGTAGCAACAGGAGGTGGCCTGCCTGGAGCAGCAGGGGATCTCCGCAACGGTGCTCGAGAAAGCAGCGTCCCTTGGTCACAATATGAAACTGTGCCCAGCCGAGCGGCTCCGCTTGATGCTCCGCCTCCCATCGCGCGGCGAACCTGCAGATTTCCTGGATTTCAGGGCGCACACGTAACAATGGCGCGATGGCGCTTAACGGATCCGCCGCGAGCGGACGCTTTGTGGGGGCCGAGCTGGTCATTGATCCGATCGGCACAGTCTTTGAGCCGCTCGAACATAGCCCGGCTCCTTTGCGATCTCCATCTTGCTCATGGTGAAAGCCCTGCATCCCATCGACGTTTTGACAAGGAGAGCCCCAATGAAAGTCTTCGCTATAGGGTCGATCGTTAAGCCTGTTTCCGATGAACAGCGGAAGGAGATCATGCCGAAGGAAGTGCCAGCCACGGTCAAGCACTACCTCGACGGCAAGATCGAGCAGTTCTGGTTTCGCGAGAAAGCCGGGCCCATCTTTCTCATGAACGTCGAATCGGTCGAGCAGGCAAAGGCGGAGCTGGATACGCTGCCGCTCGTGGCAGCCGGCCTAATGACCTACGAGCTGCTTCCGGTCACGCCCCTCAGCCCGCTCGGACTGCTGATCCAGGGTAAGTAACGGCTGGAGGCGCCGATATGACCTTTTCCCCTGTCCTTATCAGTGGCGCTACAGGTGCCACCGGAAGCGTCGCCACTAAGCTCCTTCTGGAGAAGGGATGCCGCGTCCGTGCCTTCGTCCACGAGGATGATGAGAGAGCCCAAAAGCTGAAGGCCCTCGGTGCCGAGACCTACGTCGGCGAATTGCTCGACTTCCGCGCCGTGCGGCGCGCGTTCGAGGGGATCAAGCGGGCCTATTTCGTCTATCCGATCCGACCCGGCCTCGTGCAGGCGACTGCGCAATACGCGCAAGCCGCCCTGGAGGCGAAGGCCGATTTCATCGTCAACATGTCCCAGATGACGGCCCGCCCGGACGCATTGAGCGACTCCGCGCTCCAGCACTGGCTGGCGGAACGCGTTTTCGACTGGGCTGGGACGCCGGTAACTCATCTTCGGCCGACAGTCTTCAACGAGTGGCTCCTTTATGTGCGCAAGGGGATCCGCGAAGGCCAGTACCGTGTTCCATTCGGCCCGACGGGCAAGTCCGCCACGATTTCGGCCGAGGACCAGGGGGCGGTGATCACCGAGATCCTGGCCAATCCCGCGCCGCATGCCGGACAGACCTACCCCCTGTTGGGGCCGGTCGAGCTGACGCAGCCGGAGATTGCCGAGATCGTCAGCCAGACCCTCGGCAAGCCCGTGCGCTACGAGCACATCACCGGCGCACAGTGGGTCGAGGAGGCCAGCAAGGCCCCGGGCAACCCTTTCCTCATCCAGCACGCCTCGGCGGTCGCGGAGATGCACGCCCTAGGGCAAACGGCTGGCACCAACGACGTGGTCGAGAAGATCACCGGCCATAAGCCGCAGACCGTGGCCGAGTTCGTCGAAAAGCATCGGGCGGCCTTTCAATAGACTGTCCGCGCCAAGGGCTTTGAAAAGCAGAGTTCACTCGCGTTGGGAGCGAAAGACGACACATGCATGATCTCGTCAAGATGACCATCGAAGCCCATGGCGGCCTCGAACAATGGAAGCGGGTCCGGCAAATCTCCGCGGCGCTCGGCGCCTCAGGACCCAGTTTCAAGCAAAGGGGACCGGTCGGAGAAGCCTTCGCGGCGCTGCCAATGCGAGTGACCGTGGATACTCGCGAGCAGAAAACGCTCTTCGAACCATTTGTCGCTTCCGGGCAGAAGGGCATTTACCAGCCAAATCGGACGATCGTTGAGTCGTCCGAAGGCGGCCTTGTCGAAGCACTCGATAATCCTCGTGACACCTTGAGGACGGTGGCCCTGGGAGACCCGTGGTCTGCACCTCAGGTGCTCTACTTTATCGGTTATTCGCTATGGATGTACTTCACCTTGCCCTTCACGTTTCTGGCGGACGGGGTGAAGTGCGAGGAAGTCGAACCCTGGGTCGAGGCCGGCGAGACCTGGCGTGCCTTGAAGGTCACCTACCCCGCTTCATACCCCTCGCATTCCACGGAGCAGATCCATTATTTCGACAACAAGGGGCTAATGCGCCGGCAAGACTATACAGTCGATGTTCGGCAGAATTTAAGTGCCGTGCACTATATCTTCGATCATCGAATGTTCGATGGCTTCGTGTTCCCCACAAAGCGCCGCATTTATTCCCGTGGCTCCGACGGGATGGCGCTGAGGGACCGGCTGCTTATTTCCGCCGATCTCGATGACTTCAAGCTCTTGCGCTCTGCTCCTTAAGCCAAGACTGCGAGAATTGAGCAAAGTAGGAGACGCATGCGCCCAACGACGCCGCTTGGCGGAGAGACTTCACCATGACCGACCAACCGCTTCGGGCAGGCGCTGCTCGCAAGACATAAGGGATAGAGGAAACTGGGGCGCGACCTGAAGCTTAAGCAGCCACTGTGAAAAAAGGGGGCGCACTTCCGCTCCTTGGCACAGAGCGGGCGTCTTCGGCGCTGCAGCGAGCCAGTCAGTTTACTAGGGGTACAACAGACCCGATCAGCACCTCGATTGCGATGCCGTTCGTGACCAACGCGGACATCTCCAAGAAACCGGGATCGCTGCCACTGTCACCTTGCAGCGACTGGGTCGGCGTACCTTTCAGTCGAGGGCCAACTCCAAGCCGTCCGCTTGCTCCGCACCACCCGTACAGTGGACCTCGATTATCTCGACCAGCCAGTCGAACACCGTCGGGCCGACACCTAGCCGTGCCCGCTCTAAGTCATCACTCAGCAGCTGCCGGTTGCTCGGGTGACACCGGGTTAGCCGGCGATCAAGTTGCCGCACCGTCTCCGGATAACCCAGCCGTTCGCGGGACACCGCCGAGTTCTTCCACAGCAATATGAACCCGGTTTCTGGCGTGCCAAATCCGCCGCGGAGGATATCATTGAAGGCATCGAGGTTGCGTCCCCACTCGGCCCCGGGGATCAGTACCCGGCTGACTACCTCGAAGAACTCCTCCAGCGTGAAGAAGTCACGGCCGTCGATTTCGTACACCGCCTTCGTCACCGAAGCGCCCTCCGCCGCCGAAGGTCCAGCTGAGCATCCGGGCGGCCGAAGGATGATGCTCTGGGCATCCCCCTACCCTCTCGTTGAAGTGGCGATAACGAATGACAGCACACGCTTTCGGCTATCAAGAGAAGCGGTCCCATGCGGCTTGGCGTGAGATGCCGAGCGCTTGTCCGATAACAGCCCAGGGTACCTCGCGCTTTCGCAAAACAGCCACGGTGTTGTGCAATCCGGTTCCAGCGTTCTCGAATACGGCGGCTTCGATCTTCAACCAGCCGAAGAGTCTTTCGGTTGACATAGACTCCAGTTCTTTGAGGCTCTGCACAGCGGGGCGGACTCGCCGCTCCGGCGCATCGGGCGGCGCCGCGATGATCCGGTTGCATTCACCGACGCATTCATTGCAGATGAACACACTTGGGCCGGCGATGAGCTTCTGAACCGTGTGCTGTGTCTTTCCGCAAAATGAGCAGTAAAGCGTCGGGTTCAGACCTTTGCGTCGTGACTGTGCTTGTTGACGCAGTCGCGACGCAGCCTGCCTGATCTTCTGCTTGATTGTCATGGTTCGTCCACCTGTCAAGGTCGCCTTGACAGAACGTGCGCATTGAACAGATACTTGTCAAGGTCACCTTGACAAACCTCTGCTGAACACGAGCGGGCCCGGATTGAGGACCAAGCGCACTCAGGGGTAGAGTTTTGGAGCTCAGGCCGATCAGCATCGATGCTCTATCGAAGCACGATGTCTGAGCACACAACGACCATCGGCGCCGCCGCCGCGCGGCCTAGTCCCGAATACGGGGGGTCATCTGACGTGCCAGGAGGCCGTTGGGATCCGGCCGCGGTGACCGAACCTGACCGGAAGTCAGAAAAACTGGCGGTGATTGACCGTGGAACAGGGTTAATGCGGCGCAAACGCCTTGAAAGACGCGATCGCGCGCTTTAGTGCGCCCAACTCGGCGCAGGGGATCAGGCAAATATCTTCCAGCACGGCGAGCTGCTCCTCGGCTCTGGCTGGTTCCCCAAGCACCAAATAGAGTTCACCGAGATGCTCATGCGCACTGCGGTGCCGGCGATTGAATGTCACGGCCTGCTGATAGTGTCGCATCGCCGGCCCCAATTGACCCAAGCGCTGGTAGGCATGGCCGATAAAGTTTTGGATGTCGGCGCTACGAGGATCGCGCAGTTCCGCCTGTTTCAGCGCAGCGATTGCCACATTCCAATCACCAGTTCCAAGTGCATTCTTGCCCGCTGCGAAATCAGGGTCCAACGCGTCGGTACTCGCTGTGATCGACCGTGTGACACCGCAGATCGGCCAGTCCTGTATCGCCGGTGTCATGTAGAATGCCGGCTCTGCCTCAGGCAGAAATCCTGCAATGATGTTCGGCGATGCGGTATTGCTGACTGTCAACGCGGAGCTGGCGGCGACCGCCGCGCCTACCACGAAAGCCAGTGCGACCAGGCGAACCATTGTTGCTTGCTCCCGCTTTTAGCTAGGGCCGAGCCCACAAGCTTCGCGTGTCACTTGCTGGCGAGGAATGCCTTGGCCTCGCGAATTTCCTGCCGGTCGCTGTCGGCATTCTTCGCCAGTTCAATGAGACTCCCGTAGTACGCAGCTGCCTTCGTGAGATCTCCGGCTGCGTTGGCTGAACGAGCAACACCAAGGATGCCACGAAAGCGATTGGGTGTTCCCTTGAGCGCGGTCTGGTATTCAACCAGCGCGGCAGCCGGTTGTTTCGATTCAAGCAGCAGATCTCCAAGCAGCTCGCGCAATGGAAAAAGGCGATTCTCCATCGCGATGTGCTTGAGGCTCCCGTCCTCGTTGTCAGCTGCAGCGCGCATGAGTTGCAGGGGCCGGTCGCTCGCCCCTTCCTGGAGTGCCACCCAGGCAGACACGGCAAGGATTTGCTCCTCCGTGCGGTCCGCCCAGTAGGAGTCGTTGGATCTCTCGAGCGCTGCATGAAGTTCCTTCATGGCTTCGATCTCTAGCTTGGCATCCGCCACATTGCCGCTGCGGGCCATTCCGAGACCGCGAGCAAAGCGGATCAGCGAGTCAGCCTGCGGATACCGGCTCGGTTTGAGCGGAAGGGCGGCGGCGCCACGCCAATCCGCGCGCTCAAGGACAAAGCGCGCCGGCATGCAATTTCTGGCCATGAACACGCCAAAGGCGATAATTCGCTCGCCCGTATCGGCAGTCCCGAGCATCTTGTCGATGAGTGCTCTCGCTTTAATGTCTTCCGCAAGCTGCAGATGCGCGTAGACAGAGAAATCTGCAGCGTGGAAATAGTCGGGTTGAATCGCGATTGCGGAAGCGTTCGAAGCGATCGACTTTTCCCAATGTCCGAGCAATGAGTAGATGTGCGATGGCATGTGCCGGGCATGTGGCACGGGCGGCGCCACGCCCGCATAGCGGTCCGCCGCAGCAATCCCTTTTTCCGCAAGCGGCGTGAAGTCGTAGGCGTGGATGAGGAAATGCGACACGCCAGGATGTTGGGGATTTCCCGCGTAAAGCTTCTCCAAGATGGCAGCTGATTTCAGCTGGTTGACATAGGTGAGGTCTGTCTTCGAGGCAGATCCTTGCAAAGTGAGCGCATAGAAGACCTGCGCCTCGTAATCATCAGGGTAACGTCGCGCCATCTGCTCCATTGCGGCGTTGTAGGCCCCAAGACGAATATTGACGGGTGTGTTCTCATGGTTTCGGTAGTACGCGCTCAGCGCTTCGATCCAGTCGGCCTCGCGCCGCGTCCTAGTCCCAATCACTCGCGCTCTTTCGAGCGCTGCCCATGCAGCTGCCGCGTCGGCACGCGAAGGTGGTGCGCCCAAGATGTTGCCAAGGTAGTCCATCGCCACTCCCCAATGTGCCATGGCACAGCCGGGGTCTTGGCGCAGAACACTTTCGAATGTTCTGCGCGCGATGATGAACCAGTAAGAATGAATCATCGCGACGCCACGCTCAAAATCGGCCTGCACGGCGCTTCTACAGGACGTAGGAAAGCTAAGCGTGCCGAGCTTTTTATCCTCCTGGGCCAAGGCATCGCCGGCTATCCCTGCTGCCAACAAGGCGATCGCGATCAGACACATGCGACTTTTGGGGGGCTGCAGAAGCGACGAGCCAGCCATTGCGTTGCCCTCATTCACGGCGAGGTAGACGGGGAAACAATGCCACAGCCGCCTACAAACCAAAGTTCTCGTTTGCTATAATACAATAACTTTTGTTCATGGAGTTGAGCATGGCGCTGATCGATCGCGTTGCGCACCGCTTGAAAATGCGCGACCTCCGTCTGTTTGATGCCGTCGTGCGAATGCGAAGCCTGGCGAAGGCTGCGAAGGACCTCAACGTTTCGCAACCCGCCGTTTCAAAATCAATCCTGGAGTTAGAGCACGCATTCGGTGTTCAACTTCTGTATAGAAACCGCCAAGGGGTTGAGCCCACTGATCACGGTCGTGCGCTACTGGAATGCGGAGCAGTGGTGCTCGATGAGTTGCGGCAGGGCGTGAAGAAAATCGAGTTTCTCATAGACCCCACGGTTGGGGAGGTAAGGATCGGCACAACCGCCTTCCTCGCTGTGAGCTTCGTTTCCTCTGTGGTCGATAGGCTCTCTCGCCGCTACCCGCGCATGGTGTTCCATCTCTCAACCGGTACAGTAGGCAGCCAATATCGGGAATTGAGGGCTCGGAATCTCGATTTGCTAGTCACTCGGAAATTGGGTGTCGTTGCCGATGTGGAGCTCGACTTCAAATTTCTGTTCGATGATTCATTTGTCGTAGCCGCGGGCGCTCAAAATCGATGGGCCAGACGGCGCAGAGTTCAGCTGGCCGACCTCGTTGATGAGCCATGGGTGCTGCCACCACCAGAGGCTGGGGTGGCCTCATTTGCCATCGAAGCCTTTCGTGCACGTGGCTTCTGCGCCCCACGTGCAACGGTATTTGCCACTACGCCAGAGACGCGGCTGAGCTTAGTTGCTGGAGGACGCTTCTGTCATTTTTCCCGACATCTGTCTTGAGAGTGCCCGCCAAGCGCCCCGAAATCAAAGTCTTGCCTGTTGGCCTGCTAACACCCAGGGTACCTGTCGGAGTCTTTACCCTGATAAACCGCACGGTCAGCCCGGCGGCGCGGCTCTTCATTGATACTGCTCGAGACGTGGCCAAGCCGTTCGCGAAAATGTAGATGCCATGTCTGCACTGGCACCTTGCGTAGCTGCGCCGATTGCTTGGCAGTGTGCCCGCAATTGCGGAAACAGCGGACCTGAGGCTAGCGACCTCCCGAGCTGGTGCGAAGGCGGCCCTTGACCGACGTCATTGCGGCTTGCTTGCGAAGCTCGGATATCGTCCAAGCGGGACTGCATCGGGCCAGCGCCGCCTGAGTTCCAACAGCCAACCCTGGGCCACTCTGTTTATGCCGGGCAACACCTGCGCGATGTCGGTCATCTCGATGACTGCTTCCAGATACCAAAGCAATCGCCCTCGGACCGACCAGATGCCCCATCTGTCGTCGCGCGCGAGCGCCTCGTCCAATCGCCAGGACAGGCAGGTAAAAAGCCATACCGCCGACATATAGGTCAGCTCAATGCCGTAAACTCTATCGTCGAGCGCCTGGGGGAGCGACTTGCCAAGCTCCACCCGATAGGTGACATCGATGCGGGCGGCAACATCTGCCGGGATGCGGCCAGCGCACCAGCAGGTTGGAAATCCCATTCTCCAGTAGATACCGTCGAGCAGCGCATGGGATGGCCGCGCGTACTCGTAGTCGATCAGGCGAATACCCGTATCCGAGAGCAGCGAATTGTCAGGGCAGGGATCGCCGTGAATGAGCGTTAGCCATGGACCCGGGTCCAGCAGCCGCGATGACAGAAGGTCCAGTTCGCTCGCGGGAGGTGTGCCACCGATCCGCTGCGTCACCAGCTCAGCTTCTTTCTCAAGGCGCCATCCCGGAGCGCGGCGCGGTCGGCCCGAACCGAAGACGGATGCAAAGGTCTGATGATAGGCATCGAGGCAACCGATGGTATCCGCGTGCAGGCGGCCGACCGCCGTCGCATAGAGGTCCAAGGCGCGCTCGGCCTGCTCAGCGGTTCCTGTCAGAAGCGGATCGACAAGCGAGCGGAGATGCGCGCCAAGGTCCTCGAAAACCATGATGCCATTGCTAACGTCACCCGCCAGCAGAGCAGCACCATGACCACGACCCGGAGCACGACTGGCAAGGAAAGCACAGGCGACCCATTCCTTTACCAGGCCGGAGGACTGAAGCACGTTCGCGGCCGCGGGATCGTAAGTCGATGCACGTGTTGCTTTTACAATGACCGACCGGGCACGGCCGTCGGCGTAGCGGGCAACAGCCCTGGCGATGAAGTTGCGCCTGCGGTCCTCGCTCAGGACCTCTGCGTCGCCTAGTTTGAGCCTATCGCCGGACGCCATGGCGAGTGCATCGCCGGCGTGGGCCAACACTTCCTGCACCTCTAAGATGCGCAGCTGGTCCATCGCATCTTCTCCCCTAGACTTGCATTGACGGATAGAGGCAAGCGCAACGGCTGGTCGCAAGCTTGAAGGGACTTGCGGCTGATGGCGCTGGTGCGCGTCTCGTGGGGACGAGGCTTCGGAGCCGCCAACACCCGCGAAAATAAGGGCATGCAGACAATGGGCTGGACGAGTGGATCGCGTCGTCGGCATCGAGATCAGCGCTGACATTTATAATCCGCCGGCAATTGTGATCCACCGGCAATGAAGTGGGTCCGCTGTCGATGCTGAGCATAAAGCCCTCGGGAATAGGCGTCTGCTGCCAGGAGGTTGCGGCGGCGGGGTCCGATGGAACGCTGAGTGAACGTGGTCCTCAACGGCTCGCACTGCCGGCGCTTAACTGATATTTTTGCGCTCCTGAACAGAACCCATGAGGTGAGGATCAGGCATGGCTCGGATACCGATCATTGACCGCGCTCATATGAATGCGGAGCAGGCGCGCGTCTACGATGAGGCCAAAAGCTCGAGTGGCATTGTGGGCGGGCCGTACTACGCTTATATCCGACTGCCGAAGTTGTTCGAGGCTTGCCAAAAGCTAAGGGCCTGTTTGGCGGCGGGACCGCTGAGCCCCCGGGAGCAACAGATTGTAAACCTCACGGTCGCGCGCCACTGGAATGCTCGCTATCCATGGTTTGCACAAGTGCGCCGTTCACTTTCGGTCGGCATCGAACATGGGATCATCGATGCCATAAATTCGCGCAAGACGCCGAGTTTAGTCGATGCGCGCGAGCAAACCTGCTTTGGCGTGTCGAGTGAGCTGCTCGCAAACAAGGGCCTCAACGATGCTACGTACGCCGCCGCGGAAAAGACCATGGGGCTGGAAAGCTTAGTTGCGCTCGTCGCTTTGATCGGCAGCTTTTCCATGACGTGCATGACCGCGGCAACGTTTGGCATCGATGCGCCTGCCGAGAACCCGACCCCGCTCGCCTAGCGGCTCGATGATGTCCGCTGGCCGGTGGCGCGCACGATATCGCTGTCCGCAGGCGCGCGCCGTTGTGCCGGCAGGTCGCACTGCGAGCTAATACTCACTTGGTTGCTCGCCGGCAAGTCGAGCGCTTTCGTAAAGCGACCCCCGCGTTTCAGCGCCGCGGCAAGAAACAACGTCCCTTGGCCTTCCCAACTACTTACTACGGGGCTCGAGACCGATGTGGCTTCAAACCCAACGATTGCTGCTCCGAAAGCCCTTTCTTGCCGATGCCCCTGATCTGCAGCGCATTCTCGGTGACAAGGACGCCATGCGCTACACGCGTCGGCTGACAAGTCTTCGAGAATGTCGCCGCTACATAGCCGGGCACGATTGTCAGCGCCGCAAGGTGGGCTACGGACCGTGGCTGGTACTAGAAAAGCTTCAGCACACGGTCATCGGCTTCGGCGGCCTCTACGACGATCCGTTCGACGTGGGTTGGGGTATCGAGGTCACCTATCACTTCGCCCAAACAGCTTGGGGAAAGGGTTACGCTACGGAGCTAACGAATTTTTGCCTCCAGGTGGCCCACGGGCGTTTGGGGTTCACCGAAGTCAAAGCCTTCGCGCATCCTGACAATGCCGCATCCCTGCGCGTTCTCGAAAAAAATGGCTTTGAGAAACAACGCTTTGTGCCCGAGATGAATAGGTATCTGTTTGCGCATCGGCGGGCGAACATCGACCCGGACTGAGGTCGGCTCGTGGCACGCGGTGGGCGTCTCGGCGGTGCAGCCTATCAGTCCGCTTACCGAGGTCCAGGCGACCGGATCGGCACCTCGACTGCGGCAGGGTGAGCAGCCCTGGTTGGGTGCTCACGTGACCGATCGCTGTTCGCAGGATTTACGATCCTTAATTTTCGCGCTCCTCAGCGC
>Ga0081540_1000225_pt1 | contig 59402 bp, 67 predicted proteins | sample TabmetS2T1R1_FD_71024 | JGI IMG/M metagenome (GOLD analysis project Ga0081540, IMG submission 71024) | Tabebuia heterophylla rhizosphere microbial communities from the University of Puerto Rico - S2T1R1 | ecosystem: Host-associated > Plants > Roots > Rhizosphere ...
CAGGCCGAGCCGAGTCAGGTGGCCGCGAGCTGCTTCGAGCTGACGTGCTTCGATGTCCACGCCAGCCAGTATGATTCCAGGGAAAGCCACGCCGAGGATGCCCAGCACCGCACCGACACCACAGCCGACCTCAAGCAAGCGTGTTCTCGGATAAAGTGCCGTACCGGCGAGAATCAACTCATCGCGCCAATGCTCCGCCTGCCGTAATAGACGCTCCTGTTCAGCGGTAGCGTAGCCGTGGAGGTAATCCTCAGTGATTTGGCCACTCGCTACGTCGGGTTTTTTCATTAGTGACGTTTAGGCTTATACGCTGACACGGTCGAATCGTTTCTGGTCTTCTGATGTCTGATCAGACAAACGACCGACTCGGCCCAATGCCTGACTTTAGTCATTCATGTCACGCCGTAGGAGGCAAAGGCGGTTCGGGCGGCAGATTCGGCGCGGGCGACGCACCTGATAGAATCAGCAAAAACTCCGACGGCGTAAAGCTCGCCCATACATCATAATCCGGGCCGAACTGGCGAAGGAACACGAGTGCGAACGCATGCAAGCAGACAAATACTGGCAGAAGCATAACTGTCCCAATGTATGGAAGCGCAGCCAGACAGCAGGTCGCGCACGTGACGATCGCGCCGATCATCAGCGCCGCCAGAATCAAAACAATCCCAAACAAGCAAAACAAAAAGAAAGCACCGACATGATGGAACATCAGAAGAGTTACCTCACGGAACGCCTCTACCGCTCGGCATCGTCTCCGGTACATCACCGGCACCATGAAATAACTCGCCATACTAACAAAAATGACGATTGAAACCCAAAAGACAAAAAGGGAAACGATCAATCCGATGGACGCGATTGATCCCGTTCCGCTCACGCCTTGTTTCAAGAAGTTCGCCCCAAAGGCGCTTGCCAAAATTAATCCTGCCAACAGCAATATGACGAACATGACCGCGAGCAGGAATAAGAAGTAGCTGTTCCCTTCCTTTCGATACTCACGCCATGGTCCAGCGATTGCTGCCTGGTTTCGAACGATACAGTCTGTAAAGATAAAATTGCCACGCGCTTTCAACCACGTCAGCGCGACTACGAATGCAAAAAAAAGCAGCGCAAGCACAATAACGGCTGCCATCAGCCACGGTTTCCATTGCTCCAAGTGAGCTGGGATCATGTCCTGGGTCGCTCGATGTGATTGAAAATTGCCAAATGGCGACGGAAAATTGAAACCAATACCTGCAAGACGCCCGGACAAGAACGCCGCGAAACCAATTACCAACCATTTTCTCAGGTCGAATGGTTGAAAAAGCATCTTGTTCGTTAGCTCGAACGCTTCGCCAAATGGTTTGAAGATTTCGATCTTGGGCCTGACACCGTTCATGCTCGGATTCTGAAACGATTTGGGCGTTGCAATCAAGCCTGCGGGCCGCCGGCGTCCGCGACACATTCAGGTGCTGATACGCAGCCGGTACCCCTGTGGTGCCAGCTCTCGGCGGAGGATCATAGGCGGCGCTGTCGCCGCTGGGTTGAGGACAGCCCACCGTATCTTGCACTGAAGCGGGGTTGTTTAGTGATCGAGGCGCGTCATCTTACTTCCCGATGTCGCACAAAAAACGCCGTTACCCAATTGGCGCCGAGCCGGTCAGGCCTGACCAGACCCACTTCCGCGTTTGGGCGCCCAAGGCGCAGCATGTGGATCTCGTTCTCGAAGAGAACGCAGCCAAAGATTCACCCCGGATATTTCATGCGCTGGAACCTGAGGAAGGCGGATATTTTTCCGGTTCTGTCAACACCCGGGCCGGCACTCGCTACCGATTCCGCGTAAACAATAATTTGTATCCGGATCCGGCATCGCGCTTTCAACCTGAAGGACCGCATGGTGCTTCTTGCATCGTCGATCCGGCCGAATTCCGATGGACCGATTCGCATTGGCAGGGCGTTGCCTTGAAAGGTCAGATCATTTACGAAATGCACATCGGCACGTTCACGAACGAAGGAACATTCCACGCTGCCGCCCAACAATTGGACGAGCTGGCGCGCATCGGAATCACTGTGATCGAAATGATGCCGGTTGCCGATTTCCCCGGTAAGTTTGGTTGGGGATACGATGGCGTTGACCTTTTCGCTCCTTCACATCTGTATGGAGCTCCGGACGATTTGCGTAGCTTTATCGACCGCGCACACTCGTTAGGGCTGGGTGTCATTCTCGATGTCGTCTATAACCACTTCGGCCCGGACGGAAATTATCTGGGTGTTTTTTCCGACGATTATCTGACTCGCGGAAACGAAAATGAATGGGGCGACGCAGTTAATTTCGATGGAAGCAATTCAGAACCGGTTCGTGAGTTTTTCATCACCAATGGCCGCTACTGGATTGACGAATTTCATTTCGATGGTTTTCGCTTCGATGCGTTGCACGCCATCCGGGATCAATCCAGCGATTACATCATTGGTGCCGTCGGGCGCGCGGCACGCAAGGCAGCCGGTGCGCGAGAGATTATTCTGATTGCGGAGAACGATCGGCAGGAAGCCAGGATGGTGCGACTACGCAATCAAGGCGGTGACGATTTGGATGGAATGTGGAACGACGATTTTCATCACAGCGCTGTCGTCGCATTAACCGGTCGCAGGGAAGCTTACTTTGATGACTACCGCGGCACGCCGCAGGAATTTATTTCTGCTGCGAAATACGGTTTCCTTTACCAAGGTCAGGCACTCTCATGGCGAAAAGCATTGCGCGGATCTTCCACTCTCGGTATTTCCACGGAGGCCTTCGTTTGCTTCATCGAAAACCACGATCAAATCGCGAATACCGGACCAGGTGAGCGAGTCCGTTTTCAAACTTCACCCGCGTGTTATCGCGCGATGACCGCTCTACTTCTGCTCGGACCCTGGACACCGCTCCTGTTTCAGGGAGAGGAGTTTGGCGCGTCGAGCCCGTTCATATTTTTTGCCGACATAGGCGATGCCCCCGTGCGCGATGCAATACGGAAAGGCCGCGCCGAGTGGCTGGCGCCGTTTTTGTCAGTAACCGAGGACGAAGCGTGGAAGGTTTTGCCAGCGCCGGATGATCCGGAAGTATTCGCCCGTTGCAAACTCAATTTTTCTGAGCGCGAAAAAAATCGGCAACTATACGATCTGCATATCGATCTCTTGAAATTGCGACGGGAAGATTCGCGCTTTCGCGAACAAATTTCTGACGGAGTAGATGGCGCGGTGCTCGGGCCGGCGAGTTTCGTGCTTAGATATTTTTCCGAGGAAAGCGACGATCGCCTGCTGTTAGTCAATTTGGGGAAGAGCCAGGTCCTGCACCCCGCATCAGAACCTTTGCTTGCGCCACCGTCCGGTTGCAGTTGGGAAATGTTCTGGACGAGCGAGGCTTCTCGCTACGGTGGATCAGGGGCTGCTAACACTGCTACTCACCAGCAATGGATTCTGCCAGCCGAATCTACTGTCGCGCTGCGACCTAAGCGGATAGAATGAACCACAATGACACGGCCCAGATCTGTCACCACCAGCCAGCTGTCCTTATCCGCCGAAATTTGTTCGTCACACCTTGCGGCCGAATTTTTTCTCTAACTCGACAAGCGAAATCTGGATCATGGTAGGCCGTCCATGGGGACAGCAATACGGCAGATCGCACTCGAGCAAATCGCGAATCAGTTTCTCGATCTCGGGGTAACGCAGCGGATCGTTGGCCTTGACGGCGTGCCGACACACCGTCTTGGCAATCATCTCCTCGCCCAAGCGCATTGGTGAGGTGCTGTTGCCGGCGCTCTTTAGATCATCAATTACTTTGTGCATGAATTGCGACGGATCTGAGACGTGCAAGAAACCAGGCAGACTGTCGATCTTGAACGTGCCCGGACCGAAACTCTCGATCCCGATTCCCATCTTTTGGAGGACCGATATGTTGCGTTCGATCCAATCGGCGTCGCGCGGCGGAACATCGAATGTCTGCGGCAGGAGGAGCTTTTGTGTTGGGACCCCCTGCTCTTCCATTCTTCGCCGTAATTCTTCGAAGAGGATCCGCTCATGCGCCGCGTGTTGGTCAACCAGAACGAGCCCATCGGTGTTTTCCATCAAGACGTAAAGCTTGCTTAGCACACCGATGATCTGGAATTGCTGCTGAGCTGAGACTCGTTGTGACCGTTGTGAGGCGAACGCTTCGCCCGCCGAATCAATGGGCGGGGCTGGGGCGCGGAGCGCCTGCACCATGCTGTCTGGAACTTGTGGGCGGACGGATTCATCCGCCTTCGCCAACGCTGCGGCGGACGAACCGAGCCCGGCCGCAGTTGAACCCAGGTGTGGTAACTCACGATGAGTTTCTCGTGGAGCCGCCACCTCAGGTCGCAACTTGAGGTCGGGAATTCCGTTTTCGGGAACAGCGGCGGGCGTAATCAAAGGTCCGCGAAATTTTTCCTGCCAGGCTATCCGGCCGCGCTCCAAGGTTTGTTGAATTGAACGGACGATCGCCTCCCGAACTGCGGTGGGATCACGGAAACGCACTTCGCGCTTTGCCGGATGAACGTTTACGTCGACAGCGGCAGGATCGAGTTCCAGAAAGAGAAAGGTAACCGGGTACTGACCTTTCATAAGCGCAGTATGGTAGCCCTCACGGATAGCCGCAGTGAGAAACGCGCTTTCAATGGCGCGCCCATTTACAAAAACGAGTTGTTGGGTCCTAGTCTGCCGGCTTAATCCTGCCTGCCCAATAAATCCACCTATGCGAACGTTATGTGAAGGTGTGCCGTTTACTTCAACAAGGCGTTCCAATAACTCAATGCCATAAAGGTCCCGGATTCTGTCGCCCAGTGTCACCGCAGCCGGTAATTGGAATAACATGCGGTCGTCACGCAATAACGAAAAGCCAATCTGTGGATGGCCGATCGCCTGCAAATGAACCTGATGTTCGATGTTACGACTTTCGGTATTCTCAGAGCGAAGAAATTTTCGGCGCGCCGGCAGGTTATAAAAAAGCGAGCGCACCTCGACTTGTGTCCCCGGCGCCTCGCCGCCATCGCGCACGATGTCGATTTTGCCGCCATTGACGACGATCTCAGTTCCTGCAACTGCATCGCCCTCTCGAGTAGTCAAACGAAATCGCGATACGCTGGCGATGCTCGGCAATGCTTCGCCGCGAAATCCCAATGTGGCTACGGCTTGCAGATCGGCAGCCGACCGAATCTTGCTCGTAGCATGTCGCTCCAAAGACAGCAGCGCGTCATCACGATCCATACCGCAGCCGTCGTCGATCACTCGGACGAGCGAGATTCCGCCTCGACGAATCACAGTATCGATTTTACGGGCCCCGGCGTCGATGCTGTTTTCAACCAACTCCTTCACCACTGATGCCGGACGTTCCACCACTTCGCCGGCGGCAACCTGGCTGGCCACGGTCTCTGATAACAATCGGATCCGGCTCATTTTCTATTTTAAATTGTAGATTCCAGCTCGCCGATTGCGAAGAAAAACAGCTCGATTCTGGGAACGTTTGGTGCAGCCGCCTCGTCGCATCGAGAGGTTCCTTTTTGCAAACGACTCGACATGGCAAATAGGCTAGCACGTCTTCTTGCGCCTTCGACGGTTGTATCTGTCATCGGTCTGAGCCGGACTCACTTTTTCGGAGTAGCCGATTCATTTTTCTCTAATTGTCCGCAGGTAGAACTCGTTGTCCCTAACGCGTTGAGAAAATGCAATGATCGGCCAGTTTTGACTTGATTACGCTGCAGCCGTATTTTCTTCTGATGATTAACGTCACGGACAACGCTGTTCGGCAGCTTCAGACTCTGCTTCCAGCGCAGGACGAACATTCTCGAAAAGGTCTCCGCGTCCAGGTTGCGAAGGGAGGTTGTTCAGGTTTGCATTACGAGATGACTCTCGATGAAAAAAAAGATGGCGACGCCGTTGTGGAGCGGGAAGGCATGCATTTTTTTATCGACGGCGAAAGCATTCCTTACCTGCGCGGCGCGACCCTGGATTTTAGCGGCGGTTTGACCGGCACAGGTTTTCGGGTCGTAAATCCAAACGCATCGCGCACCTGCGGATGCGGTTCGTCGTTTGAAACGACACAATCAGCTTGAAACCTAGGTAATCTTCTCGCGCTGGCTTGATGGACTATGGTTTTTATCCACATGACGAGCCATACGCTCGTCCACGACGACGCATCAATTATTTTGCCTGGACGGTTGTCATTCTGCTGCTGATTGGGTTTGCGTTAGCCGCGTGGCTGGGCAGTTTTTACATCTTCAATCAACCGGAACGCCCGGATAGTTACCGGATTTTACAAAGGCTGCACAAGATCGAGGCACCCAAGCGTTTTGAGCTGACCGCCGCTCCGGCCGGCGAATTTCTCAATTCGAAACAACTTTACGAGCGTTATTCGGAAATGGGTAACGCTGAGCTCGCGAGGACGAATGCGGAGCTGGCACGCAATTATATTCGGAATTATCAGGCGGTGCGCGGCTTGGTTCCCTACGTGGTAGGCAGATACAAAATTGTGGCAGCACGAGAGCTCGGACCCGGCGATGTGTTTACCTCCGGCATGGTCGCCTTAACCAATGCTGTCGATAACGGCGAATTGCTCATGGAACATCTTTACCCCGCGAATCCTGAGGCCCTGCCCTTGATGAAACAGACGCTTAATGTCGGATTGGAACTCAAGTTGGAGCGCTCTCATGACATTTCTTCAGTGATTCACGCCGAGCGTTTGGCCGATGGCCGCATGATGATTACTGCCGTGCCCTTACTTTACGGAAGCTACACGGTCACCCGCGGTCTGGGGACCTTTCGCCTCGAGCCCCCGCTCAGTCTCAACCTCGTCGCAGGCTGGCCATTATTTAAAGCTTCGGAACGCAGGCAAATTGAACAGCATTACGCAGAGAACCAGCAAAAAACGGCGATAGCGCAAGGCGGTCCGATTTCGATACCCGGCTTCACCCCCAGCGCGACCGCTCCGCCTGTTGCGAATCAATTGGTGCGCGTTGAGCAAGCGATTGCCATTCGAACACCGCCGGCTGGGCCAGTCATAGCAAAGAATGAAAAGCTCGCCAATCCCACCCCGCCGCCAAAAGGTAAAAGATGGGGCAAGAAACAAAAACTCGAGTCTCCACCTCCAGCGTCAACTCCTTCTCAGCCAGTACTAGCACAGAAACCCATTGTTCCCGGTGCGACCCCTTTTACGCTTGCGTCCGCGGCGACGCCTCCGAAGCTTTCCGTGGCTACACCAGCGCCACCCGCGAACACTGCTAATGCTCAACCTCCGGCAATCGCCCAACCGCCATCTGTTCCAACGGCAACCCCAGTGCCAGTTCTGCCAGCTCAACCTGCTCCGCCTGACGCCTCTAACGTAGCTCTCGCTTCAAACGCTGGCGGTGGCAGCTGGAAAACGTTTCCGCCAGGCAAAATGCCGCTTGGCCGCCTGATAGCGACAAACGATTTGCGTGACGTTGCCGAGCACGGGCTTGCGGGTGAACGCGTTTATTTGAGGGGACAGTTCGTCGTGAATTTTTCTGATGCTAACAAGGCAGTCCTACGTCCGCGCACAAAGCTCACGGACAAGGTGCTGCACTTCGGCGGGGGTTCTTCTACGCGTATCATTGTGGAATTTCCAGCTGGATATGTTCCACCGCGGCAGGGTACTGAAGTGAGCCGCGATGAGTCGCGGCCCTACGAGATCACCGAAGTGCGCAAACAAGAAGACGGACAGCTTAACGTCTTTGTGCGCGAGATCATGCAGCCGAATTAGTCGGTTGCACTGCGGCTAAATCGAAGGTCCGCTTACGAAACGCCATGGAAGATTCATACATGGGCGTTAGTCCTAACGGACAACACGTGAGTAACAAGATCCTTACCTCACTCGGCAACGCCTTAGCCCCAACACCCTTTCAAAGCCAAGGGCATGAGCAAGTTCTCGTCGTTATTAGCGCCAAAGGTGGTGTGACCTCATTCGCCTGATTCGCGGGCTCATCGACAGCCTACTCAGTTCGCGATCGTAGGACCAATTTGCCATCCCGGATTGCGATCGCACCCACACCGGAGTCGTTCCGGTAATCGGCGAGATAATCTCGCAATCGCTTCGATCGATATTTCCAATTCAACAGATCACGCGGAACAGACTCGCCGTTTACGGTGATTCGGTCCAGCTGTGGATTCTCAAGTGACTCCGCGCTCTTTAGTTCGATCCCGACGTCGCCGTTAAAATAGTAACCCGACCGGCCGATAAATTCTCCTAGCGGAATGCTCGCCTGACATCGCAAACGTTCCCCATCAATCGAGACAAACATTTTGCCACGCGCCTCTTGATTGGTGGCAATCAAAGTATTGATGTCATGCGCTGTCAGCTCAAGCTCGGCGGGCTGACCCGCTCGGGCTTTTTGTTCGAAATCCTCACACCGCTCGTGGACGGATTGTATTTGCGTATCCGATGCGGTGAACGCGGGTACCGGCACTGATGCTTGACCGATGGCTTTCGCTTTCGTCAGCCAATAAAGCCCATGGAAAATTGCCGAGTGTCTGTGTAAGCCCCAATACATTCCCGCAAAGCAAGCGATTCCCAGCACCACCGCAAACACAACAAGAATAAGACAGCCTCGCCCGAAGCAACCGAATCCCCTTCTTGGCGGCGGCGCGTCAACCCAACCGTTCATATCTCCTGACGCGACTTCGCGTCGATCTTCGCCTGTGCTTCCAACAACTTGTCGTAAAGCGACCGTAACCCCTCACCAAGCACGCGCGTTCCAGCGAGGATTGGCATGAAGTTGGTGTCGCCGCTCCAGCGTGGGACGATATGAATATGCAAATGATCCGTCACACCTGCGCCCGCGCATTCGCCAAGATTTAATCCAATGTTAAATCCTTGAGCCTTTGTTGCGGCGCGCAAAAGCGCCTGCGCATGGACCACCAAGTTCCACAGCTCGACTATCTCATTCTCCCCAAGCGCAGAAAGCTCCGCCGTTTTACGATACGGCACCGCCATCAAATGACCGACCGCATATGGATACCGGTTCATCACCAGAAACGCATTCTTGCGGCGTGTGACCACCAAATGCGCGGCGTCATCGCTGGTCTGCGCCGCCGTGGAAAGAAAATTCAAGTCCCGCGGTTCCTTTTCGAAATACTCCACCCGCCATGGCGCCCAAAGCGTCTCCAATTCTTTCTTGGGAAGTTCTTCTGCCGACATACCTGACGGCCAACGAGATTAGAATCGCGGAAAGGAAAGTCGAGGCAACTTTTCCGCTGCACCTTGTTGTCATTCCGAGGGGAAGCCAAAGCTCAGCGAACTGGAACTGCGAATCAAATCTCGGCATGAGCCCTTGGATCTAGCTTGCTCTTCTAGATTGATCCCTGGATTTAGGCGGCAAGTCGAATTACAACATCATAACATGCGAATATTAATGAACCTTATCCTGATTATTTTGGCGCCCGCTCTGGCCTTAACGCACAAATTGAACGCCTCTCTGGAAGACGATGCGAAGGCCGTCGCCGCGCTGGACATCAGATATCAAGCCGCTGTGAAAGCTAACGATGCCACAACCATGGATCAGATTTTAGCTGACGACTTCGTCCTGGTAACAGGCCGCGGCAGTGTCTTTAGCAAAGCCGACCTACTCGATTCGGCTCGGAAGAAGGAAGCCACCTACGAACGGCAGGACGAAGAACCCGGAACACAGAAAGTCAGGGTGTGGGAAGACACTGCTGTAGTCACTGCCCTTCTATGGATCAAATCCGTTCAAGAAGGTAAGCCGGCAGACTATAAGTTATGGTTTAGCGACACTTATGTTCGCACTCCAACAGGTTGGCGCTATGTGTTTGGCCAGGCTTCCCTTCCGTTACCGAAAGCAGAGTCGAAGTAATCGATGCCGCAAGTTGGGGCGAGGCTCCGTGCGTTTCTTGTCATTCCCAGCGACGTCGGTGAATGCAGCGGTTGGAGAAGTCGCGACATAAGCGGGAAGGCCGAATGGTTGAGCAAACAAAAGTGAACGGACCAAATCTCTACGCGATCTTCTTACATACCTGATCCAGCAATTTAGCTTGTTTCCATGCGCTGCATGGCGATAAAAAAAAGCAATGCATCCTTTTATCCGCAGTCTTTCCTGGGTAAAGGGCGAAATAAGCGAAACAACGTTTCGTCGAATTGTAGTTAGATATGGTCACCACATGGACGTTGCGACGTGGATTAAGATTTTTGCTGGCATCGTCATTATGACGGGCGTTACGTGCATACCAGTGAGACTTGGCGCGCATCCTTATTACTTCACAAGCTGGTTCAGTTTTTTTGCCGAGTCCGGAGGATTGCTCCGCGTCGCCGCGATTCTTATCGTCTCTGGCGCGGTGATATTTGTTGTCTCGCGGTTTTTCGGATGACTTTCTCGTCTGCTTCCTGTGTTGTTCGAGCGCATCGCCATCTAACCAATCGATGAAGCCAACGGCCCCATCACGAAATATGTTCGGCGTGTTTCCCACGACACTCTACCGTGGCTTATCTCTATCTCGTTAGCCCGTTTCAGGAGCATGTAATGCGACCTCTTCGGTATTCCATCAACGTCACATTGGACGGGTGCTGCGATCATCGTGCAATACCCGCGGACGAAGAGTTGCATCGTCACGCAGTCGAGAACCTCGACCAGGCCGATGCCCTTCTCTTTGGCCGCGTGACGTACGAAATGATGGAGGCAGCGTGGCGGTCGCCGGTACCGACGGGAGCGAGGCCTGATTGGATGGAACCCTTCGCCCGGACGATCGACGCGGCAAAGAAGTACGTCGTGTCGAGCACCCTGGATCGGGTCGATTGGAACGCGGAGCTCGTGCGCGGCGATCTGGGGAAGGCCGTTCAGCAGCTCAAGCGGGAGCCGGGCAAGGGACTGTTCACGGGAGGCGTGAAGCTCCCGATGGCGTTGACGGAGCTGGGATTGATCGATGAGTACGAGTTCGTTGTGCATCCCAGGGTGGCGGGCCATGGGCCGACGTTGTTCGCGGGGTTATCGAAGCGTGTCGACTTAAAGCTCGTGAGCCGGCTGGAGTTCAGCTCGGGGGCGGTGGCGATGCGGTATGAGCCGAGAAGGTAGCCAGGGACTGAAGTCTGCGATTCCCATGTCGTCTTTCCTTCTATATACCGCGCCAGCGTCGCTTTGCTCAATTAAAATCACGGCGCCCCGCGCTCCAGGATCGTGCTAGAATGCGAATAACGCGCTACCGACTGTCGCGTGATTTCACTTCCTAAATCCCAAATGATTCGGCTCAATTCACGCCATGGAGCCTATTGCACGCTTCTCCCTGGGAAGGATAGGAAATAGATTGCAGGTTGTGGTCTAATTCTCGCTAGACCTATGGCAAGATGACTCGGTATTTCGACCGCCAATCTGACAGAAATCTGGAGAGCACAACCCGCAGCGATGGCTCGGCTTGGACAGCCATGGAATGATAGCGTGAGATATGATGTTCGCGATCAAAGCCGAGGTTAACCATCCACAAGCGCAAACATTCGCGTTCAGCGCGCAGAAGACGATGTACAGTGGCAAGCACATCGCCAAAGGCGATACAATCTTTGTTTTCGCCAGCGAGAACGAAGGCGGGCCAGGTCTCATCGCGAGCGGCGTGGTCATCTCGGCCACAGCGATCGCAAAGAAACGCGGGATCGCCCGGCAAACGCCGCGTGTAAGCATTACCGTCAAACGCACCGCGTTCGCGAACCGGCGTCTGGGACGGAGCGAGCTCAAATCTTTTTCGAACTGGAACGATGGTCGACCTGAGACCGAGCTCAATTTCAAGTTCTATCGTCAGGCAACGAACAAGATCGTCGGCATTTCAGATGAAACGGGTGCGTTCCTCCGTGGCTTCTTTTAACATCGCCTTCCCACTTGGCTTTGGAGTCACGGCACTCTTGATTATCATCTTACGAAGGGCCGCCTGGGTTACCAGCGCTCCGCCCGGAACGCCAAGGTCCGCCGCCCAAAGATGGAAAGGGTAAATGCAACCAAAATTAAGGAGGAGAACCTATGATCGCTAGTCTTACAGCGCAGAAATACAGAATATTGATTGCCTCAATCGTGATACTGACGGCCGGTAACATTCTCCTGCAACGTTCATTGGCGAGTTCCGGCGAACAACAGAATGTGATTCATCAGCTGCGAATCTACGAAGTATTTGATGCCAATAAAAAAGCGTTTCACGATCGGTTTCGCGATCACGCCATGCGGATAATGGCGAAATACGACTTCAAAATAGTTGCCACATGGGAATCGAAAAAAGGCAATCGAACCGAGTTCGTTTATCTGCTCGAATGGCCCGATAAAGAAACGATGACCGATTGCTGGAAGAAATTCTTACAGGATCAGGAATGGATCAAGATCAAGAAGGAGACCGGCGAAATTAACGGACCGCTCGTGGGAGAGATCCAGGATCGCACCTTGTATCTAACGGACTATTCACCGCGTCAGGTCCTGGCAAAGTGAAGCCGGTCATCGCAGTGACTGGGGCTTTTTTGCCTGCCTAAAATCAAGGCAAAAAAATTTCAAAAAAAACTTGCGCGTGATCTAGTGTTATAGTTAACTATATCACCATATGAGGCAAAGCGAGCAATTACCGGGGCACGCGCAGTCGAGGGCGTTTGGAGCACAGGATGAATCGTGAATGGAATGATAATCAGCCGATTTATCGACAACTGCGTGACCGTGTCGTCCATATGATTCTCGACGGTCTGCTCAAAGAAGGCGATCCCCTGCCCTCGGTGCGCAATGTCGCCGCCGAATATCGAGTCAATCCCCTGACCGTTTTAAAGTCATATCAGGAACTGGTCGACGAGGACTTGGTCGAAAAGCGACGCGGCCTCGGCATGTTCGTAAAAGAGGGCGCGCACAAATCGTTACTCAAAGGCGAGCGGCAGAAGTTTCTTTCGGAACATTGGCCGAGGGTCCACGCAACCATTCAACGGCTCGGCCTGGATCCAAAAGAATTGCTCGATACCGCAACCCGTAATTCAAACAGAAAGGAAGGTCGCTGAAACCATGACAACGATAGAAGCGCGCGGGCTTCGCAAGGCCTTTGGCACAACGGTTGCGCTGGACGGCATCGATTTGCGGGTTGAAGAAGGACGCATCCTCGGACTCGTCGGTCCCAACGGCGCAGGCAAAACGACCGCGCTCAATGCGATCCTCGGCCTCACCTCGTACCAGGGAGAGTTAAAGGTGTTGGGACGCGACCCATGGACGCAGCGCGACGACCTCATGCAAGACGTCTCTTTCATTGCTGATGTAGCAGTGTTGCCACGCTGGATTCGGGTCACGCAATTGCTGGACTACGTCGCCGGCGTACACGGACGATTTAATCGCACGAAAGCGGAGGGTTTTCTGGCCAAGACTGCGATCAAACGCACGAGCAAGGTGCGAGAATTGTCCAAAGGAATGGTAGCCCAACTACATCTCGCATTAGTGATGGCGATTGACGCGAAGCTTCTGGTGTTAGACGAGCCGACGCTTGGGCTGGACATCCTTTATCGCAAACAATTCTACGATTCGTTGCTGAACGATTACTTCGATCATAGTCGTACGATTGTCGTAACCACGCACCAGGTGGAAGAGATCCAGGACGTCCTGACCGATCTCATGTTCATTAATCGCGGCCGGATCGTGCTCCAGTGCAGCATGGAAGAATTCGACTCGCGCTACGTGGAAGTGATGGTGAATCCCGAGCACGTCACGGCCGCGCGCGCGCTGAAGCCGATTCACGAGCGCCCCGTGTTTGGTCGCAGCGTTCTGTTGTTCGACCATGTAAACCGCGATCAACTCGCCGCGTTTGGCGAGGTTCGCAGGCCCAGTATCGCCGACTTGTTTGTAGCCGTAATGAGCAATAACAGCACCGCACCACCGCCGCTCCCGCGACAAGCTACCGCACCTGAGGTAACCAAATGAATACTCAATCGAATAACACCCCGGAGTCTACCGGTGTTAATGACCCTGCTTACAGCGAATCCTCCACCCAGCCGTTCTTCTGGTCGGTGCGACGCGAGTTATGGGAGAACCGTTCGATTTACGTCGCGCCGCTGATCGTCGCCGCAGTCGTGTTATTCGGTTCTTTTGTCGGCTCGTTTCATCTGCCAGATCGCCGGCGGTTAGCGATGGCGCTTGATCCAGCTCAGCGGCGGGCCGCGATCGAGATGCCGTACGATATCGCTGCAATGATTATCATCCTGACAGCATTCGTTATTGGTGTCTTCTATTGTCTCGACGCGCTTTACGGCGAACGCCGCGAACGAAGCATCCTTTTCTGGAAGTCGCTTCCGGTTTCCGATCTCACGACCGTCCTTTCGAAGGCCACTATTCCGCTGGTTATCCTGCCTCTCATCATCTTCCTGATCATTGTTGCGACGCAATTCACCATGATGCTGATCAGTAGTGCGGCATTAATGCCTAGTGGTCTTGCTGGAACGACATGGACGAATTTCAATTTGTTTCAACAATCGTTAATACTGCTCTATAGCTTGATCGTAATCGCGCTCTGGCATGCCCCGATCTACGGCTGGGCGCTGTTGATTTCCGGATGGGCGCGACGCGCGACCTTTCTCTGGGCGGTGCTACCGCTGCTCGCCATCGGCGTTCTTGAGAAACTTGCGTTCGATACTTCGCATTTTCTATCAATGTTAAAATATCGCTTGTTCGGCGCCGGTGACACAGCTTTCGCCTTCCAACCACGTCACGGCGTCTCAATTGATTCACTAGTTCAACTCACCCCCGGGAGATACCTGGCCACGCCGGGTCTCTGGATTGGGTTGGCGTTCGCTGCTGCATTTGTGGCAGTCGCAGTGCGACAACGCCGCTATCGAGGACCAATCTGATTCAAATGACGGGTGACGAAACAAAAGGCGATATAACCGCAGAACCCGCCATGCATCCAACGAAGAAATCCGGCCGTATCGCCGGCGCCATCTACGCATCAATGGTGGTCGTTGGGCCGTTCAGCCTGATCTACGTGCCTAATAAATTGATCGTCCGCGGCGATGCCACGGCGACAGCGGCAAATATACTAAATCATGAGAGTATGTTTCGGCTTTGGATCATCGGCGATCTTTGGATGCCGGTAATTTTCATCTGCCTCGGAGTCGCGCTTTACAATTTGCTTAGCGGCGTCAGCAAGCCTTGGGCGCTGCTGATGCTCAGCTTCGTCCTCGTTTCCGCTGCTGTCGGTTTTCTGGATACGTTGAACAATATCGCCGCCGATCTTCTGTTTCGCGGCGCGGACTTCTTGAGCGTTATCGATAAAGCGCAGCGCGACGCACTCGGCATGCTCTTTATCCGGTTGCACAGCAAGGGAACATTTATCAACGAACTCTTCTGGGGTCTGTGGCTCTTTCCGTTTGGTCTTCTCGTCTATCGGTCCGGATTTTTGCCACGCTGGATCGGAGTCTGGCTCGTGATCAACTGTTTCGCTTACGTGATTCTCAGTCCCATCGCGTTGTTCTTTCCAGCGTACTACGGCACTGCATTTACAGTCGCGCAGCCGATCTTATTCGGCGAACTCGCGATCATGCTGTGGCTCCTGATCAAAGGCGCCAAGATACCTTCAGCCGCAGCCGTCACAGCGCAAACGAAGACCGCATGAATAAGATCGGCAATTCACAACACGTGGCAGCAAAGGTCGCCGCAGTCGGTCTCCTGTTCTCCATAGTGATCGTGGTGGTTGCCAACTATGTGCTACTCAATCCTCTCATCGTTCGAGGCAATGCCGTGGAAACCGCGAGGAACATCATGGCGCACGAAACACAATTTCGCGTCGCCCTCACCTGCTTCCTCGCTTACAGCGCAATCGTTGTGGTTCTTCTCGCAGCGTTCTACGTAATTTTTAAGCCAGTAAATGAAGGCCTTGCCCTGGTTGGAGCGTTGTTTCGTCTGGTCTTCGCCATAATGTGGCTTCTTAGCACGCTCAACATGCTTGGCGCGCTACGACTGGTGGGTGGTGCTAGTTATCTGGAAGCCTTCGAAGCAGACCGATTACAGGTGTTGGCCAGGCTAAACATCGCCGCCACTTTCGATGATTATTACGTTGGCCTTCCGTTTTTCGGATTAGCCGCGACTGTTTGCGCCTGGTTGTGGCTCAAATCGAGATATATTCCAAAAGGATTAGCTGTCTTCGGCGTCGTATCGTCGGCATGGTGCGTGATTTGCGCTTTTGTTTTCCTCATTTTTCCCGGATTCGGCAAGCCGGTTGATCCGTATTGGTTCGATTCGCCGATGGCCATCTTCGAACTGATCTTGAGCGTCTGGTTGTTATCCAAAGGTATCCGAACACCAAATCCTGGGGAAGCGGACCATATTACCGAGAGCGCGAGAAAATCCGTTTCGCTGCGATTACCCGTTTTTCTTTAGCTCTATGAAGCTAAAGCGGATATTGAAATGGACTGCGATCATTATCCTACTCGCACTGATCCTATGGGGTTTCACCGCATACTGGACGTCGACGAATGACTGCAATCGTAACTCCGCTACTCTAACTGATCCCATGAAAGCCATTCGTTATTGCGAATATGGCTCGCCGGATGTCGTCAAGCTCGAGAGCGTTGAAAAGCCGGTCCCGCATGACAATCAGGTCTTGATCAAAGTCCGGGCGTCTTCACTCAACGCGTTTGATTCGTACGTGACCCGCAATTCGTGGCTAGGTCGCTTGATTTTCGGGTTGCGCAAACCAAGAGACACGCGCCTTGGGCAGGACGTCGCCGGCCAGGTGGAAGCCGTAGGCAAAACCGTGACGCAATTCAAACGAGGTGACGAGGTGTTCGGCATCTCTCGCGGCGCTCTGGCCGAGTATGCATGTACTCCCGAGCGAGCATTGGCCGCGAAGCCGACCAACGCCTCGTTTGAGGAAGCCGCCTCTCTCCCGTTGGCCGGACTTACTGCGCTGCAGGGCCTGCGCGAGGGAAAGATTCAGTCCGGGCAGAAGGTGTTGATCAACGGCGCGACCGGCGGTGTAGGAACCTTTGCCGTGCAAATCGCCAAATCTCTCGGCGCAGATGTCACGGCTGTTTGCAGCACACGGAACATCGATCTTGTCCGATCAATTGGCGCAGATCACGTGATCGATTATACAAAAGAAGATTTCACCAAGAGCGACCAGCGCTACGACGTGATCTTCGATAACGTTTGCAACCATTCCTTCGCCGAGCGCCGTCACGTGTTAAATCCCAAAGGCATCTGCGTTTTGGCCGGCATGGGCGGAGCCGGAGTAAAAGGAAGCGAGGCCATCGGACGCATCGCTGGTAATATTTTCACAGCGCGCGCATTGTCATCATTCACCGATCGAAAGTTCGCCCAGTACCGTACCAAATCCAGCAAACAGGATCTCATCCTCCTAGCCGACCTCATCCAGACGGGAAAGATAACGCCGGTCATCGATCGGCGTTACAAATTAAGCGACGCTCCTGAAGCTCTTCGTTATCTCAATGAAGGACATGCTCGAGGGAAGATAGTAATCACTGTGAACTAACACGAAAAAGGCGATATGAATCCAGCTTGGAAAAAAGTCCGAATTGCAACAGCAGTCTACCTAGCCCCATTGCTTTTTGCCGGTCAGCTCTCTGGCTCGACTTTGCAGGAACAAAACAAGGCAATCGCGAGGCAGGCATTCGGGGAAATCCTCAGCCGTGGACGATTTGAACTCGCTGAACAACTTTACGCGAAGGATTTCGTCAATCACGGCATTCACTCCAACGCGACGCTACAGGAAGACCAGACAGCACTGAGAGGCTGGCATACTGCATTTCCCGATGTTGTCATCACACCTGAAAAATTGATCGCGGAAGACGACCTGGTCACCATCTATTGGATTGCGCGGGGTACCAATACCGGGACAGGTAATGGCCTTCCCGTAACAGGCAAAAAGGCCGAATTGGCTGGGATTACGATCTGGCGGATCGCCGATGGCAAAATCAAAGAGGAATGGTCTGCGTTTGATCAACTTTCAATGATGCGACAGCTCGGATTGCTCCCGACCGACAAGTGATCGGCGCTAGCTAATGAGATGATGCAACTAACAAGAAAGATGGAGGAAAATCATGAACGATGAACCAAAAGCAAGGCGCCCGCGCAAGCGATGGAAACGCATACTGAAATGGACTGCAGGCATCATCTTGCTTGCTCTAATCCTTTGGGGATTTATTGCTTACTGGACATCGACCAACGACTGCGAGCGTTACGCCGCTACTCCAGCCAATCCTATGAAAGCCGTTGTGTACTGCGACTACGGCGTCGCGAATCTGAAGTTTCAAGACGTCGAAAAACCTACCCCAGCCGACGATCAACTCCTTGTCAAAGTTCACGCGGCCTCAGTCAATCCGCTCGACTGGCATTTCGTCGAAGGCACGCCCTACCTTATGCGCGCATTGGCAGCGGGCTTGCGCAAGCCGAAGGACACGCAGCTTGGCGTTGATTTTGCGGGCACGGTGGAAGCGGTTGGAAAAAACGTAACCAAATTCAAACCCGGTGATGAAGTATTCGGCGGTCGAACAGGAGCTTTCGCCGACTATGTGTGCGTTCGCGAGGCGCGGGCTGTGGCGTTGAAACCGGCCAGCCTAACATTTGAGCAAGCGGCGTCTGTGCCGATTGCGGGGATTACCGCCTTGCAGGCTCTTCGCGATAAAGGACAGCTGCAAGCGGGGCAAAAGGTTTTGATTAACGGTGCGTCTGGAGGCGTGGGAACCTTCGCCGTGCAAATCGCAAAATCCTATGGTGCAGAAGTCACCGGTGTTTGCAGTACGCGGAATGTCGATCTTGTTCGATCACTCGGCGCGGATCACGTAATCGACTACACTAAGGAAGACTTTACCAAAACGGATCAGCTCTATGATTTGATAATCGACAATGTTGCCAATCGATCCTTGTCAGAATGTCGGCGTGTTTTAAAACCCAAGGGAACATTTGTGTTAGTTGGAGGCGGAGGGGCAAAAGAACAGGGATTAATAGGACCGATGGCTAAACCGGTAAAGCTAATGCTGGTGTCGCCTTTCGTAAGTCAGAAACTTGGGATGATCCTGGCGGAATTGAATCATGACGATTTGGCCTTACTAGCGGATCTTATGGAAAGCGGAAAGGTGAAACCTGTCATCGATAGGACTTACAAGTTGAGCGACGTCCCTGAGGCTATCAAATATCTGGAACAAGGTCACGCTCGAGGAAAAGTAGTAATAGCTGCTGAATAGGATCCCTTATACCTAGACAACAGCCTGAGGGCGGCTGTCTCCCATTTGTCGTCGATGGGAGCCGGGCCGTCCGCGCTTGCAAAGCAGGTATCTCCAACATGTTTTCTAAGACCTTCAGCGGTTCGCTAGTCGCTTGCCGGTGTTCGAATCGCCTTCACTTGGAGGCGGCCGGGCGAGTCGCGGACATACACCGTCGAAGGATGAGCGAACCCGCGGTAAACAAATCAAATCTCTCGATGATCGCCTCACCACAGCCTAAGACTGCGAATAATCTACGTAATGGTCAAAGCAGTTCCGGCTTGCCCACCTTTTTGCCGCACATTAATCTTGCCAGATCAGAATTCGAATCCAAACAGAGCCGACACATGGCTGCATATCGCTGTAAGACTCGAACATGAAAATGAATGCGCGTTTGCTAGGGCTGATCTTTGCTCTGATATGTTCCTCATCTCGAAGCATCGTCGCAGAGAATTGGCCACAGCAAGAACAAACAAAAGCGACGTACCTCGTCATCTACCGACCCGGCCCCGCGTGGTTGGTGGGAAAGTCGGTCCTTGAGCAGCCTCTCAAGGAGCATGGAAAGTACATGCTAAGTCTTTACACCAAAGGTTCCATGAAGCTAGCCGGCCCTCTCACTGACGACGCTGGCGGTGCGGTTCTATTGGCGGTGACTGACGAGTCAGAGGCGAAGACGATAGTAACGGCGGACCCAGCGGTAAAGTCCGGAATCTTTGTGTATGAGATGCACCCCTGGAAGTTGCAGCCATGGGACGAGTTCGCAAAGAAAGCCAATGGTTCCACTCAACCAGTCACGCCAGCGGAACACCAATCTGGCGCTCGTTAACGTGACATGATCGCCGTCCTTCTCACTGCAATAATCGTGCTCGGTCTGCCGACGCTTTATTTCGCATGGCGCAGCCGTGAGTTTCGCAAATTTTTAGCGGGCGCGTTCTTCGTCAGTGCGGGAATCCAATTTTATTTCTACCTTACCAAAGTTTCGGTACCGTTGTTGGGCACAAATCTTGTCTTGGCGCCCGAAATCAGCGCGTGGCGCTCCATCGTTCATTTCATCTTGTTTGGGCTTTGCCTGTACTTTGGTTTCATCAAAAAGCCGGAGGATTCAAACAAGGACCGAAAGAATCAATATGTCTAATCCAGCAGAAGGGTATGAAAGTTACATGGTACCCACCCTCTTTGGTCCGTGCGCAACAAAACTTATTGACGTCGCGGACCCGCGACCGGGCGAGCGCGTTCTGGACGTGGGCTGTGGCACGGGGATCGTTGCTCGACAGGTTGCATCCCGGGTGGAACCGACGGGCAAAGTCACAGGCCTTGATGTCAGCTCGAACATGCTCGCTGTGGCCAGGGCGACTGCGACGCAGGAAGGGCTGACAATCGAATTGCGAGAGGGGAATGCGGAACGACTTCCTTTCGCGGACAGCAGCTTTGATCTCGTGCTATGCCAGTTCGCCCTGATGTTCGTTACTAACAAGTCAGTTGCTCTTACCGAAATGCGCCGAGTCGTATCTCAAAGCGGCCGTGTTCTAATTAGCGTGTGGCAGGGTCTCGATCGACATCCGTTTTACCAGACTCTCCATAAAATCATTCAGCAGCGTCTCGGGATGTCGGCGCTGCAGGACATCTTTGCACTCGGCAGTTCAGACGAACTACGCGCACTGGCGGTTGGTGCTGGATTTCGCCAGGTAGAGATCAAGCCCTTATCACTAACGGCGCGTTTTCCAAATCCGGATGCCTTTATTGCTGGAGAAATCGAGGTAGATACCGCTGCCATTCCTTCAATGCAGCATCTGGACTCTCGAGCTCAAGAAGAAATCGTCGCAGCCATAACCGCCGACATGCAAGCGCCTCTCAAAGAGGTAACACACGAGAATTACGTGGTGATACCGTTTCACGGGCACATCGTGAGAGCATGGACATGACATCTGAGTCTCACACATGGCAGGCCGGGCCGTGATGTGCCGCACATGACTAGTGTTAGCCATCTCAGGATTGTGTTTGTTCCTACGCTCTTTCTGACGTTGTTCCTGGCATGTTCGATGTCTGCCAAGCGGATCGCTCCTGCCGCGGTAGAGCCTGTCATTCATGAAAACGTACGATACGTCGCGCCGAACGATGATGGTCGTCGTGCTTACATCGAAGCATGGGATGTTTGGACTAACAAGAAGCTGTGGGATTTGACGGTGTTTACAAAACCCATTGATCCAAGGCTGGAAGAAGATGTCCAGTGGATTTTTATTAATACGCTGAGCATTCGCGCTGACACGCTCATCGTGACATCCGAGCACGGCACGATCTACGAGATTGATCTAGGAACGAAAGCGATTACCCAGTCCGAAACCGTGTCGTCTCCAGCGTTGGATAATACTGCGAATCCACCGGACATTCCTGAGGTGATCGATAGAGCCATCGTAAGCGGATCGCTCGCCAAGAAGTACGAGCTCTCCCATCGGGTCACTCCTTTCTATCTGCGCGGAGACTTCAACGGTGACGGAAAGATTGATGTAGCTGTTCTAGTAAAGCAGCGCTCGACGGGAAAAACCGGGATTGCGATCATCAATGGTCCGACTGACCAGGTAACCGTTCTCGGCGCGGGACTGCTATCGGCAATGGCGGCGATGACTTCGAATGGATGGATTCCTGGGAGATCTACTCCAAGGACCGAACGGTTGATGAAACACGTGGTCTGAAGCTACGTGGAGATGCGCTTCTCGTCAGCCGGAGCGAAGCAGCCAGCGCGCTGATTTACTGGAACGGCACCCGTTACGTCTGGCTTCAACAAGGCGACTAGTAGCAATCTAATAATTTGCCCGGGATGGATATTGCTTGGAGGGGGTCGAAACGCTTGGCCCCCACCCCACGGACGCGTTACTCCAGGTTCACGTTTTCCCAATGGATCTGAATTGCGTTCCAAGCCGTTCCACAAAAATCCAACTCCTCGTATTGATAGTTGAATGCCACATTACCCGACGCATCGAGGCCAACGATGCCGGTATAGATAAAGGGTCCGCCAAGCGTGTAATCGATAAGGTAGTTATCCGGCGCGTCTTCATAAACGCTACTGCAGAACGGACTGTAGACACTTGGGTCAGGGGTATAATTCCAGATCTCAGTAGCCTCAAAAGAAGCTAGATCGATCTGATATTTGCGAGGCGCGCTGTAGTCACGTGTTTCTCCCGGCGGTTCCTGAAAATTGCTGCCTGCCCCGTCATCGAAGAGAAGTAATTGATCGCCCGGCACGGACACAGCATGTTGGCCGATCGGCGGCAATGTGCCGGCGGCAAGGGTAAGGGAGAATGCACGCAGCGACTGAAATTCAAACCAATGCTTTGTCGGGTCACCCAGAATCCACTTGATATTTCCAGAGTCGTAATCAACAGCGATGACAAAGTTCTCGCGGCTGGAAACGATAAGTGAGTTATCAGAGCTGCGGTAGGTGCAGGCATTGTTGTGAAACCAATCGGTGGGTGCGGGAAAGACGAATAGGCTTGGATCGTCCCCACCCGCAATCATTGCGGCGCTGATGATATCCGCGAAGTTCCAGGTCCGGAGAACATTCCCGGCGGCATCGACTTCCAGATTAACGCTCTCGGTTTGGTCAACGGTATCGACGTCAAGGATCATTCCCTCCCGACCCGGGTCAATATTGTGATGAAAGCCGGTGACGCCAATCGCGCTGTAGTCGGCCACAGGCGTGGTAACACCATCGAACTCAGTGCGAAAAAGCGACGTGCCACCGAGCTCGGCAACATAAAATGCATTGTCAAAGAGAATGCAGTTCTGGGCCCCCAATCCTGCCGTGCCGACCCAGCGGATTTCGGCGTCAGTGTCGATAATTATGGGCGTGTTAGGAGTCGCGTAGTTTTTCAGCAGAATAAAGTCATAGCTCAACGTGGTGCCTGGTAACCGAGACTGAACGATGGTTGGATTGGAGTACGTGCCTCCGTCGTAGGGAGGGGTCGTGATGGCGAGGCCAAATCCTTGAAGCCGGTCGAATCGGCCGCTGAAACCCAGCGTGATCTTGACGCGATTTGGGCGCCCAGCGTAGAGGCCAAAGACTGGGATGGTTAGTTCGCCGGTTTGAGGATTGAAATAACCTCGCGCCTCCAGGTAAGATCGCGCGTATCGGACCTTGATTGGACGCGTGGCCGACCCCGTCTTTGGAAAAACCAGGAACTGGGCGGATTTGAAGTTAGCGACATCACTTACGCTGGTCTGAACGAAACGGATGAACGGCGTTGGACCGTCTGATACTTGAATCTTTCCGACGATCTGTCCGGCTTCCGCTGTAATTGAAAGGAAGGATAAGAGAGCGGCTACAGGAATAATCAATCGTGCTTTCATTGCTGCCTTTTTTGTCGGACGCCACGTGAAAAGTCAAGCTCATTCAGCAATCGATGATCAGGTTTACCGACTCTTTACGTAGAGCTCTGCTTGCGCCGCCAAGCAGCCAGCGAAAGTTGCCATCTTGCTTGGGATAGGTCAGCGTTTGATCAGGAGGTAACCTGTCCCCTGACCTTTCGTTTGCTCGCTTTCTTTCCACTCAGAGACGGTAGCCCCTTGAAGCTGAGGCAAAAGACCTGGAGCTTTCTGTATTGAGGCTACAAGCGCATCCAGATTCCCAGCATTCCATTCCGCGACTGCGTGATCAGGTTCAATATAGTGGGTTTTCTGCACATAAAGCAGAAGCCCTTCATCCCTCGCAGAAACGATTTCAAAACGCCAATGATGTGCTTCCGCTTCCCGGCGAACATCGCGTCCAAACATGGCCAGTGCGTTGCGATGGTCGCGATAGCCGATAACGACCTTCCAAGTCACGTAGCCGCCTGTGAAGAAAATCGCGAATAATAGAGCGGCAGTGACCCATCGATGGATACGCGTCGGTGCATTTGCTGTGGCCACCGGCCTGTGGCCGGCCAGATCCGAATCAACACTCGTTGAAAAACGGCTCACAGAGCCGTCGCTACGGGGCGCCCGGTCCCCAAATTGTGCCGCCAAAAGCAAACAAAGCGGTGGGATAACGGGAAAGATTCTATCGACGCGTTTGGACGGAATTAGTGACATCACAATCAACCCACCGAGAACCCAACAAAGCAGCCAGACAGTATCCGGCGAAATCTCGCGAAACGCAGAACGTACCTTCCACCGACGCAACGCAAGATCGAAAACGCCAACCGCCAGCAGCAGGATGCTCCACGGAGCAAATTTGTGAAGCAGGTGCGGCAGATAAAAATAAAGCGGCTGAGGTCGATGAAATGTTTCGCCAAAACGTCCCAAGAATTCACGTATGACCACTTCATTAAAAAAGCCAGGCTGAAACAACATGCCGCCACTAACCCATAACAAAAAAACAGCCAGCGAAGCGACCCATGGCCACCAGCCAGACCAGGCGCTCGTACTCATTTGCGATCGTGGACGCTGGCCGGCCTCTACTGCAACCTCACTGTGGCAAGAGGCGTATCGCCTGCGCCACAACTCAAACAGTAGAATGCCTGGAAGCAAAAAGGCGTAAACAATCGGGCCTTTGATTAACATTGAGACTGTTAGAAGCGCGAAGAGGTAAACTCGATTGCGCAAAGTCCATGCGCGCTGACTCTGGATTTTTTGCCAGATCAGGAGGCCAATAAGAAAGATTACAAAGGCCAGTGGCATATCCGTGCGCACCAGTGTCGCCAGGCGCGGACTCAGCAGATTTAATCCAAAGGCACCTAATGCCACGAGACTCGCAATTGATCCATACGCCGAGCTGGCAACGCGAAACAACAACATCGCCAGCATAACCGCAGCGACGAACGATGGCAGCCGCCAGGCAACCTCCCATGACCTGGTTAATCCAAAGAGACCAGCCGAAATCCATCCCACCAACGGCGGCTTGGTTGCTACGCGTTCGTGTGGAGTCCGCTGATAGAGCCAGTGACCTTCCTTGATCATCTCAAAGGAAGTGAATGCTTGCTTCGCCTGATCGTAGTCATCGAGCTGCCATGGCAAATTAGCGATGAGAAACAAGAGAAAGCTTATGGCAGCAACGACCCAAACGGTTCGCTGATCTTCAAGCAGGCTTCCTGTCATGTCAGGGCACTTGGCTGTAGCGTGCGCTGTCTTCAGCGCATACGTCTCTCGCGTGCCAAACCCAGTTCCGCTGAGGACAGCGGATACTACAACGCTCGCGAATCGGACGATTCATTCACTCGCGCCAAAGGACAGCACGCAGAGGCGCGCCGTCGCCCCCAGCGATTTTTAGAGGCAACGCTGCCAAATGATAAATCCCGGAACCAACATTGTTCAGATCGAGCGATTCAATAATCGCGACGCCGGCACGGGCCAGTGCGTGATGGTTTTGCAACGACTTCGAGTCGATCTCGTCCACGGACGGCAGATCCAAGCCCAGCAGGCTTACGCCATTTTTCTGCAGCCACGCCGGGACGTCGGCTGCGATCACCGGAATTTTGTCGGGGAAAACGGTTGAGTCACTCCACTGATCGGTTTTTATAAGGAGCCGAGAGGTCGCTGCTATTGCTTCGGCAGACGGCCGCAGGTCCTCGATTGTGATTAGATGTTTCTCCTTCGCGTCAAGGAAAGCTTGCGCAAGATCGACCACGGTCGCGCGGCCCAAATAAGTCTGGAGCGGCGCTTTCTCAATTGATTCACCGTCCGTGTCGAAATGAAATCGAGCGTCCGCGTGCGTCCCATTGTGCACACTCATGCTAATCGCGCCCAGATTTACGCTTTCGCCCTTGGTCTTCTCTCTTGTTAATCGAAAATGGCAGGGCTGATCACCCGGCCATTCTGCAAAATCATTGGAAAGCGTCCGTGATATATCCCAGATTTTCATGGCGTCATTAGTTAAGTCGCGCTTCCAATCTCTTCAATAATCGCTCGCGCGGCCATTTGGCTCGCCCCGACATCGCCTAGTTTAGGGACGATCGCATCGAACTGAGAAATCATCCGCTCGCGCGCATTTGCATCCTCAATCAACGGCTGCACAGCTTTGACAATCGCATTCGGTTTTGCGTGGTGCTGAATGAATTCGGGAACGACTTCCTTGTCTGCGAGCAAATTGGGCATGCCAAGATATTTCACATTTACCACGAGTCGCGCTGCCAGGTAGGTTGGCCATGCAACTTTATAAATCAGCACAAACGGCAGTCGAAAATAAGCGGCTTCTAACGTGGCGCTCCCCGAGGCCACGATACCGGCCCATGCGCGTTGCATGATTTCTGCCGCTCGACCGACAGTAATTTGAATCGCGCCACCATCTTTCACCTCGCGAGTTTGATTGGCAGGACGCCCCTGCCACAAGCGGGTGATCTCCTGAGCAAGTTGTTCGGATGCAGCTGCGACTTCAAAACACAAATTCGAGTTGTGCTGTCGAAGCTCACGCGCGGTTTCCAGCATTACCGGAAAAATCTTTCGCACCTCGCGGGAGCGACTGCCCGGGAAAAGGCCGATCAAATTCCTCTCACGCTGTGTGTCGGTTTTCCGGGCCTGTAATCTTTCGATCGTGGGATGACCAACAAATAACGCGCGCAAGCCAGCCTGGTTATAGAGATCAACTTCAAACGGAAAAATGCAGAGCACCAGATCGATGAAGTGCGCCATTCTCTTGATGCGCCCGCGGTTCCAGGCCCATACCTGAGGGCTGATGTAGTAGATCACCTTCTGTTGCCGCGCTCGCAGTGCACGCGCAAGACGCAAATTGAAACCGGGATAATCAATGAGGACCACTGCGTCGGGTTTGCTTTCCCGAATTTCCCGGAGCGCTTCGTGAAACTGTTCTCTGAAATAACCATATTTCCTGAGCACCTCCCATAAACCGAGGACTGCCGCCTCGTTGATCCAATTTTTGAATTGGCCGCCGGCGACTTCTTTCATTTGCGGGCCGCCGCGCCCAACAAAGCGGAGTTCGCCATCCAACTCGCGCAGAAAACGCATTAATGCAGCGCCGTGATTGTCGGCGCTCACTTCACCTGCGACGAAATAAATGGTCATTCCTTTGTGCGCATCCGTCTAAGGCGAATGCGGGCTGCAAAGTCAAACTCCACGCAGACGACACACCTGCCTCTACAATTGAACTGGTAAGCTGCGACCGTCTTACGCACTGGGCGCGATTCGCTTTGTTATTTCGACTGCCAATTTCAGTGCCGCAGTAGCTTGAGAACCCGAAACGCGCGGCTCGCGCCCGGTGCCGGCACATTCGATAAACGAGGCGAGCTGAAGCTTAAGCGGCTCCTCGCGCTCAATATCGACTCTGTCGCGCGTAATGCCTCCCCCAACCCGTCGATAGATCTCTCCGCTTTGACTTTGGTAATCGAGCGAAAGATATGCGTCCTCTTGAAAAATTCGAATCTTGCGGAGTCGCTCGGGACTGATACGGCTCGACGTGACATTCGCCACGCAACCGTCTTCAAAATGCAGCCGTGCATTGGCAATGTCTTCGCTCCGGCTAAGCACCGGCACGCCCACCGCGTCGATGCTCCAAAGTGGCGAGCGCACAAAGTGCAAAATGACTTCCAGATCATGGATCATCAAGTCAAGGACAACACCGATATCGGTGCTGCGTTCGGAGTAAGGCGAGAGCCGATGCGCTTCAATGAACCGGGGATGGGTTAGATTCGTTTCGAGTGCACCTAAAACAGGATTGAACCGTTCCACATGGCCGACTTGCAAAATGAGACCGCTGCGAGTGGCTAACTCCGCCAGCTCGGTAGCGTGTGCTGTGTTATCGGTGATCGGTTTCTCGACCAGGACATGTTTGTCCTTCGCAAGCAGCGAGCGCGCAATCGCATAGTGTGTATTGGTCGGGGTGGCCACAGAAGCGGCATCGACCATCTCAATAAACTCCTCGAGCGATTTGGCAGGCGTCGCGCCAAACTTTGCGCCGATGGTGCGGCTCCTGAATGGATCTACATCATACACCGCGGTGAACTCGGCCGACGGGATCTCCGCGTACAGCCGCGCATGGTTGCTCCCGATATGACCAACCCCAACAACACCGATGCGTAGGTCTTTCATTACGCTCGCAGTCAACCCCGAAAGCTACCGGGGTCAACCCTGCGTAGCTTCAATGGGTCATATGAGTCGTATAAGTCTGTGCTTTCCGATAGACTACCTCGCGTAGTTTGCAAGAAACCATTCGTACGTTCGGGCGATACCTTCCCGCAAGGGGATCGACGGCTTCCACCCAAGGGCTCGCAGCTTGGTGATGTCTAAAAGTTTTCGCGGCGTGCCATCGGGTTTGTTTTGATCCCAGGCAAGTTTGCCGTCGAAAGCAACTACGTCGCAAATCAACTCCGCCAGTTCGCGAATCGAAATGTCCTCGCCGAACCCGACATTAATGATTTCCGGTGAATCATATTGCTCCAACAGCAACACACACGCCGATGCAAGGTCGTCTACATGCAGGAACTCGCGGCGCGGCTTTCCGGAGCCCCACACGATCAACTCTGAATCCTTCCGCATTTTAGCTTCATGCGCTTTGCGCAGGAGCGCAGCGACGACATGTGATGTTTCCAAATCGAAATTGTCGTGGGGGCCGTAAAGATTTGTCGGCATCACCGAAATGAAATTCGCGCCATGTTCGCGAGCGTACGCCTGGCAAAGCTTGATCCCGGCAATCTTCGCAATCGCGTAACCTTCGTTGGTTGGTTCGAGCGGTCCGCTTAGCAACGCTGTTTCCGAAATCGGTTGGGGCGCGAGCTTCGGGTAAATGCACGAGCTTCCAAGAAAGAGAAGTTTGCGTGCGCCGTTCTGGTAGGCCGAACGAATGACATTGTTCTGGATCCGCAAATTTTCGAGCAGAAACTCGACCGGATAATCGTTGTTTGCCTTGATGCCGCCGACTTTTGCCGCGGCGAGAACAACGACAGCCGGCTTTTCGTCGGCAAAAAACTTCGCGACTACAGATTCATCTCTGAGATCGAACTTCGATCTGGCGCGAACAAGCAGGCTTGAGAAACCCTGCGATTCCAGCCGGCGAATTAGCGCGCTGCCGACCATGCCGCGATGACCGGCAACGAAAATCTTCTCTGACGTGTCCAACATGAGCTATCCCAGTTCGGTAGCATTTTCTTTTTTCGTCCGTTGCGCAATCCTGGCCTTTCGCCGCTCCGGCTTGCCGAAGACCGCGGGGGACGTAATGGTATTAATCTAATGATTGCCAAGACGGAGCAGACATTTCAGTTCGACGCTATTGACGATGTCGTAAGCGACATCGCCAAGGGCCGCATTGTTATTGTCACGGACGATGCCGACCGCGAGAACGAAGGGGATTTGGTAATGGCCGCGGAAAAAGTGACCCCCGAAGCGATTAACTTCATGGCTACCCACGGGCGCGGCTTGATTTGTGCGCCCATTTCAAACGAGCGCGCAGAGCAACTCGGCTTACAGCGCATGGTTGCCCAGAACCGCGAGAAACATAAAACGGATTTTACCGTTTCGGTCGATGCCGCGCGGGGGGTGACCACGGGTATCAGCACTTATGATCGGGCAACAACCATTCTGGCAATCGCGAACCCGAAATCGTCCCCCGATGATCTCAACCAGCCGGGGCACGTGTTTCCGTTGCGTGCGAAGGACGGAGGTGTGCTGCGACGGGCCGGTCACACCGAGGCCGCCGTGGATCTGGCAGGAATGGCCGGGCTACAGCCAGCGGGAGTGCTTTGCGAGATTTTACACGATGACGGCACCATGGCGCGGCTGCCGGAGTTGATGGAATTTCGCAAGAAGCATGGCTTGCGCATCTGCACAATCCAAAGTTTGATCGCGCATCGGCGCGTTCGCGAAAAACTGGTGGAGCCGGAGCAAATCGTGAAAATGCCGACTGACTATGGCGATTTCGATTTGCATTTGTATCGCTCGAAGCTCGACGGCCAGCACCACCTTGCCTTGGTCAAAGGCAAGATAGATAAAAACAAGCCGACGCTGGTGCGAGTGCACAGTCAATGCCTCACTGGCGACGTGTTCAGCTCACGCAGGTGTGACTGTGGAAATCAATTACATGCAGCGCTTCGGCAAATTCAGGAGGAAGGCAGCGGGGTCCTGGTCTATATGCGCCAGGAAGGACGCGGTATTGGGCTCGCGGCAAAAATTCACGCCTACAAACTGCAGGAGGAAGGACTCGATACGGTCGAAGCAAATGCCAGGCTCGGGTACCCCAGCGATCTGCGAGATTACGGGCTCGGTGCGCAAATTCTTTTCGATCTCGGAGTGCGTCAGTTCCGTTTTCTGACCAACAACCCGAAGAAGGTAGTCGGACTCGAAGGTTACGGCCTGGAAATGGTGGAGCAGGTGCCTATCCGCAGCGAAGCCAATCCGCACAACGCAAAATATCTCGAGACAAAAAAGACGAAGCTGGGTCATCTACTGTGATTGCGGTTTGCTGACTGCGGATTGAACGAATGTCGACCAACGCGCCGCGGCGCCCGCGAGTTGAGAAGGGCAAACGCACATTCCAAATCGTCGCGAGCCGGTTTAACGCGCCATACGTACAGGGCCTGGTTGATCATGCTACCGAAGAGCTGCATGAGCTTGCGACCGGTGCAGCAATCTCGATTCACCGCGTGCCGGGATCGTTCGAAATTCCTGTGGTGGTGCGCGAGTTAGCGCGAAAGAAAAAAGCCGATGCGATTATCGCTTGCGGCGTAATCATGCGCGGAGAAACAAACCACGCGAAAAATCTCGGCCGTTCCGTGACTGACGCGCTTCAACGCATTGCGGTTGATTATGGTGTTCCAGTGATCAATGTGGTGCTCAGTTTCGAGAACGAGAGCCAGGCACGCGAACGCTGTCTTGAAAACACAATTAATCGCGGCACCGAGGCCGCGCGCGCGGCGGTGGAAATCGCCGCTGCTATGTCGAAACTTCGAAGGTAATTTATGGGCAAAAGACGGCGAGCACGCGAAGCGGCGGTCCAATACCATTTCTGGCGCGATCTCCAGCACGGAGAGGGGCCGGAAAAGATCGACGATTTTTGGGAGTTCTGTCCTGCCACGCAGCGCGTGCGCGAGTTTGCACAACCACTTATCGACGGAATGGTCGCGCATCTGCCGGAAATCGACGAACGAATTCGGCGTTACTGCGAAAACTATGAATTTCGCCGTATTTCGGCGGTTGATCGCAATGTCCTTCGCCTGGCGATTTATGAAATGCTTTACCGCGACGACATACCGCCGGTGGTCTCGATTAATGAAGCGATTGAGCTGGCAAAAACGTACGGTGGCGGCGAATCGGGGCGTTTCGTCAACGGTATTCTTGATCGCGTAAGAAAAGACTTGGACCGGCCCGCGCGCGAAGCGGTGACCAAACGGGATTCGTGATTCGTTAGGCTTACATCGATACATCGACCCACGAATCTCGAGTCTCGATTCACGAAATGAAATTTCTTCAATCCCTCGCACAACATTTCGCCGGTAAACCCATCGACTGGGACGAACTGGAGGAATCGCTTATTCGCGCGGACATCGGTGTGCCGATGACCACTCGCATCATCAAAACACTGCAGGAACGGGAGGCTTGGTCGTTAATGGGAATAAATGACGTTGTGAAAGTTGTGCGCCAGGAAATTTCGCGGGTTCTACCAGCAGACCTCCCCGCCATCCGTCCTTTGACCGGCAGACCGAATGTCACTCTGCTCCTGGGCGTCAATGGTACTGGTAAGACCACATCGACAGCGAAGCTGGCTCGTTATCTTCAGAGGGATGGCCACAGCGTTTTGCTGGCGGCGGCAGACACTTTTCGCGCTGCGGCGATCGAACAGCTTGCGATCTGGGCAACAAGGCTGAGTGTCAAAATAATCAAGGGACAATACAACGCCGACCCCGCCGCGCTTTGTTACGAAGCTTATCAGGCAGCTGCCAGGGACAAGATTGAATTTCTGCTGTGCGATACCGCCGGCCGCATGCACACGAAGAAGAATCTGATGGCAGAACTTGAAAAGGTGAAACGCACGCTTTCGAAACACGACTCGGACTCACCGCATGAAACATTGCTCGTGGTCGATGCGACGACTGGCGGTAACGCGCTCAGCCAGGCGCGCGAGTTCCAAAGCGCCATTGGATTGACGGGTGTTATTGTCACCAAACTCGACGGCAGCGGCAAAGGCGGCATCGTCGTCGCAATCCAAGACGAACTTGGAATCCCAACGCGTTTCGTCGGCACCGGCGAACAACTGAATGATTTCGCGCCATTCGATCGGCGAAAGTACATCGAAAATCTGTTGTGAGGTCGAACGTATCCCGCTGAAATTAGGGTAAGGGCTGCGCCGCGCGATTCCTCGACTTCGCTTGAAATGACGGCTTAAGTTCAACCACCGTGAGCCAAGCAGTCAAACAAGCCATCGTCCCTGAAGAGCCCTCTCCTCCGATCACCGCGGGAGGGCTGCGAGGTTTTATCGCGAAGTTCACCGTGCTAAAGGGAGCGCAACGCGAGCTGTGGCTCACGTTTCTGATCAAGTTCTTCATCTACACCGCTTACTCGGTCACGAACAAGACGATGGTGCTATGGCTGTCGAAGGATCTCGGCTTCAGCGATCAAGCGGCAGGAGCGCTGGTGGGCTGGGTGTGGGCGCCGGCAATGACGGTCTTCACGTTGCTCGCCGGCTCGGTCACGGATGCCATCGGGTTGCGCCGCACCTTCTTCCTCGGTGTCGCTATCTGCACCGTCGCTCGCAGTGTGATGGTCGTTACCACGATTCCTTCGTTAGCTCTCGCCTGTGGAGTTCTCCCGCTAGCCGTCGGCGAAGCCCTCGGCACACCTGTGCTGTTGGCGGCTACACGACGCTATTCCACAACAGCCCAACGATCGATTTCATTCTCCATTATCTATTCAGTAATGAACATCGGCTATGTCGCCGCCGGGTACTTATTCGATTACGTCCGCCAGCTGAACCTACATGTCAGCGTGTTTGGGTTTGAACCGACCGCGTATCAGCAACTGTTTATTGTGAGCCTGATCTTCGAAATCGTGCTGTTCCCGGTGATCTATTTTATTCGCCGGGGAGCGGAAGCGACCAACGGAGGATCAGTAATTGATGAATCGTCGCGCAATCGCGGGACTGTGCGCTCTTTTTGGAGCAATATCGGAGCCACAGTACGGAAAAGCGCGCTGGATACGGCACACCTTTTCGGACGGTTGATCAGTCAATCTACCTTCTACCGATTGCTCGTTTTTTTTCTCTTCATCGGATTTCTCAAAGCGATCTTTTTGCAGATGGATTACGTATTTCCGAAGTTCGGTATTCGCGAGCTCGGTTTCGATGCTCCTGTAGGGAAGCTTGCCGCGATTAACGCGATTATCATTATTTTCCTGGTGCCGATAGTAGGCGCGCTTACGCAAAAGTTTGCGGCTTATCGGATGGTTGTGATCGGCGGTGCCATCTGTGCCGCTGGAGTATTCATTATGGCGTTGCCGACGCAATGGTTCCAGTCGGCCACTAACAGTGTCTTCGGTCAGTGGCTTGGACATAGTTACCTAGGACTGCAGGGGAATATTCATCCCTACTACGTGATGTCCGCCATATATCTGGCCGTCTTCTCTATCGGAGAAGCGTTCTACTCGCCGAGGGTCTATGAGTATGCCGCAGCCATTGCACCGAGAGGACAGGAAGCATCGTACGGCTCACTGGCGTATCTGCCATTCCTCGTTGGCAAGATTCTTGTCGGAACTGGCGGATGGCTGCTGGCTGCATTCGTTCCGGAACACGGTCCGCGGCATCCAGCAACAATGTGGCTTATTTTTGCCTTGGCGGCGTCAATCGCACCGATTGGCTTGGTTTCGCTGCGCCGCTACATTCGCGTTCCAGAAGCTGGACGGCCCGATTAATCGGAAAAATGGCCTAGAACAAAGACGAAGTTCCAGCCATTTTCTAATTGGTTTGCGAATTAATTTTAAGGAAATCGCGCCCAACGTGATCCATTTGCCGTATATCATGTTGGAGGTACATTAAAATGTTAGCTGCTAAAGGGGGCGACAAATTCAGGGTATGAAAAGCACACATCTAATACGGCCGCATCATGGGTCGCACAAAACATTGTGGTTCGGTCTGCTTGGGACGACGGTTGTGATTGTCGGTTCGCTTTTCTTTGCTTATGCTCAGACGCAGAAGAAGGAAGCTGAGAAAATGAATCCAACCAAGCCAGTACCCAGCAACGCTGAATTACAAAAAAAATTGACCAAAGACCAGTATCGCGTCACGCGTGAATGCGGAACTGAAACTCCGTTTCACAACGCTTACTGGGACAATCACAGGGCAGGAATCTACGTCGACATAATTACCGGCGAACCACTGTTCAGTTCGCTGGATAAATTCGATAGCGGAACTGGGTGGCCGAGCTTCACCAAGCCTTTATCGCCTGGCAACGTCGTGGAAAAACGGGATTCATCCCATGGGATGGAACGCACTGAGGTTCGAGGTAAAATGAGCGATTCACACCTCGGTCATGTATTCGATGATGGTCCCGCACCTACCGGCGAGCGCTACTGCGTGAACTCCGCGGCGCTGCGGTTTGTTCCCGTCGAGAAGCTGAAAGAAGAAGGCTATGGTCAGTATCTCTCGCTGTTTCAACCGCCACAGGGCCAGCAACAGCAAGCTCAAGTCCCGTAGGCAAGAATGACGAAGCTCGAATTAATGACAGAGCCCGAATGAGGAACAATCGTTCGGGCGTCTTTTCAGCTTCGCTTGGTTGATTCTCATTGTCCTGCGCCATCTGTCATTCGTCCTTGGTCATTCCCTTGATTCCTTCTCATTGGTTCACTCGGATTTCGTCATTTGATCTGCCTGTCAGTTGTCCGAGGACCGTTTTGAAACGGCATCTAACGCACTAGTTTAACCTTTCTGCTCCACCATGACCCGGGACGATTTCGATTACGCGATTGAAAATACGCATGTGATTGTTGCTCCCGAGCGACAGATTGCGACCTTCGGTAGCACGAGCTTCAATTTTTATCTCATCTCCGAGCTGATGGATCGCGTTGATCAGGTCCGTATTCGCAATGGCAAAATTCACGCGGAGCGCCCGCAAATCCTTACACCGGAACATTATTTCCGGCTGTTGTTAGAAGGATTCGGAGAAAAAGCGGAGCGTTACGCGGATCAATTGCGCGAGCACGCCCGGAACATCGCCGTGCTCCGTTACGGCTTTCAGTTCCGTAAAACCGATGTCAGCGAGCAGACGCTCCGCGATTCAATCGAAACGGTAATCAATCGCACCAAACGCCGGGTGCAGAGCGCGAATGAACCGCTGAGCGCAGTCATTCAAGGTGTCGATGACGCCTGGGAAGTGTGTCTGCTGAAATTTACGATCGATCTGGTCGAACATTCTTCTGGCGGCAATCTCGGCGATTTTCGCAAGCGCGGCTTGCTGTGACGGCTGGACGGGCTCCCCGCTTCCCCTTTAAAGATGTTGCCGGATAAATGCGCCGGCGCTGGCCAGCGCGCAGCGGCCGGCTTCAAGCCGAGCGTTCCATAAAGGCCATGCATGAATCATCTGCGGCCAGATTTCCAGAGTCACGCGGACATCGGCTACACCTGCGACAGCCGCAAAGCGAGTAGCATCGTTAAGCAACGTCTCGGCTGAGCCCACTTGAATTATTACTGGAGGAAAACTCTTGAGATCCGCGTAAAGAGGAGAAACACGCGGGTCCTTCCGATCCATTCCCGCTGGCAGATAAGCGTCAGCCAATTCAATCAGATACCCCTTGTGAATGAGCGGATCGACGGTATCCCTGCTTGAAAGTGTCGCGCCCGACATCGTCAAATCCGTCCATGGCGAAATTAACTAAGCGCAACCCGGCAGTTTCTCCTGTGCATCGCGTAGCCGGCCGATCAACGCTAACGTGAGACCGGCGCCGGCGCTGTCGCCGCCAATCGCGATGCGGGCAGCAGGAATATTCTGGTCCCGCAAAAAACGGAATGCCGTCATTACATCGTCGTACGCTGCAGGGAACGGATGCTCCGGAGCCAATCGATACGCAATAGCAAGTGTCCGAACTCCGGCAGCGCGACCCGCCTCTGTTACCAGACGGCGATGACTGACGATTGAACCGGAGCAATAGCCCCCACCGTGAAAAAACATCAGAACACGGGAGGAATCGCTGCCGGGAGTCATAGACCATTCCCCCGGTAATCCGTTGACATCGACAGCGGCGAGCTTCACATCGTCGGCTACAGGCCAAACAGAACCGACATCATCGAGGCGTTTTCGTCGCTCGGGCCATCCAACAGGTCGCGGCTTGGAACTTAAGAGTCCGCGAATGGCATCGATTTCGCTTTGAGCCATTTCCTCTTAGATAAGTATTACACTACAAAGTGCAATCAGCGTACGAACTTTCGGCTTTTGTCTTGATGGTTAATAACATCGTGATTGCCTCCTAACCATGTCCTCTGATTTCGATGCCATTGTCATCGGCGCCGGACACAACGGCTTGACCTGTGCATGCTACCTCGCCAGGACGGGACTGCGCGTTTGTGTTTTAGAAGCAAATGAAAACATCGGCGGTTTGACGATTACGGAAGAAATTACGCTGCCGGATTTTCATTCCGACTTGCACGCTTTCGGATACCAGTTTGCCAATCTCTCACCCGCTCCTGAGGAGTTGGGACTGGACCGCTATGGACTGGAACTGCTGACGCCTCAAATTTCGTTCGCGCACGCTTTTCCCGACGGCCGCGCCATGCGCATGTACAAGGATTTGGAGAAAACGTGTGCGAGCATCGCGGCGCATTCGACGCACGACGCCGAGCAGTGGCATGTGCTCTTTCAGCGATGGCTGGTCGCCAAAGACGCAATCTGCGCTGCGCTCAACGCGCCACCGCGTCCGCTCTCCCAACACCTCGCTGAACTTGAACACGCACCGGCTGGGCTAGACGAGTACCGCTTTGAAACACAAACGCTGCGTGCCTGGACAACCCAGTGGTTTGAGCAAGAATCCGTTCGCTTGTTCCTCGGCGCGTTTTCACTGCATGCAAACCTCGCGCCCGACGAGGTTGGCGGTGGACAGCTGGCATGGCTGTTCGATTCCGTAATTCAGGAGTTTGGCAACAAAGTGGTCAAAGGGGGAATGTCCAATGTCACGCGCGCGTTGGCGCGTTGCTTGCAAGACCAAGGCGGCACCATTCGGACAAACGCGCGCGTAAGCAGGATTTTGGTCGAGCAGGGCGAAGCAGTCGGCGTGCGATTGAGTAATGGAGAAGAAATTTTAATCAGTCGGCTAGTCGCATCGTCTGTTGACCCGCGCACGTTCGTACTCGATTTGCTCGGCGAGGCTGTGGTCGGAGAGAAGATCGCGCGCAAGATCAAGCGGTACGAATGGGGTGATTCGATCATGGTTATTTATCTCGCGTTGAAAGAACCGCTCCAGTTCAAGGCGGGCGAAGAGACTGCGCGCGCGTGCTATGTTCACTGCACACCGCCGTCATTGGAATATGTCGCGCAGATGTTTGCTGAGGTGCGGGCCGGGCTCCTTCCGGCACAACCCGTGATGGTAGTTTGTAATGATTACACGGCTGATCCCAGCCGTGTTCCCTCCGGCAAAGGTCTTATCAAGGTTCTGGTCAAATGCGTGCCGTATAAAATTCGCGGTGATGCGGCCGCTGAGATCGACGCGCGAGTTTGGGATAGTGTCAAGGAACAGTATGCCGACCGCGTGATTAACCTGTTGACCAAACACTACGTCCGGAATCTCAAGACGAGCATTTTAAAGCGGGTTGTTCATTCGCCCGTGGACCAGGAGCGCATGGTGAGTAGCGCCGTGCACGGCACCGAACTGCAAGGCGCGTTTCTACCGTACCAGCGCGGCGCCATGCGTCCCATCCCTGAACTGGGCCAATACCGCACATCGATTCCAAACATCTACCTGTGTGGCTCGGGCAGCCACCCTGGTCCGGGCGTTTCATTCATGCCCGGTCGCAATGCAGCGCAAGTAATCTTCGAAAATTTAGGCTTGGATTTCAGAAGCGTGACCTCAGGACGCTGAAACATTCGTGGCACTCACCCCCCATGTGAATGGTCACTCCCTAAACTTTCCTCTTTCGTCTCCGCCCTGCTCTTGTCATCCTGCGCGCTCGAACGGCAAGTGAAAAACTATCTCCAGCTTAATCTGAGTTTGCTTTACTGGATTTTGATTGCGCCGTTTACGGGACAATTTTTTAAGATCGCGCCGATCTTCAGGCAAATGGTGGCCATCGGCGTGCGCGCGACACCCATGGTGGCCCTGACGGCGTTCAGCGTAGGTGTGACGCTCGCCATGCAAGCGGCTCATTCTCTCGAAAGCCTCGGCGCGGAGATGTACATTCCCGACCTGGTCATGCTTACCCTTTTACGCGAAATGGGTCCGGTCCTGATCGCGGTAATCGTAATCGGCCGCAGCTGCTCTGCCGTGGCAGCGGAACTGGGGACCATGAAAGTGTCGGAAGAAATCGAAGCGCTCGAAGTGATGGCAATTAATCCCGTTCAATATCTGGTGGTGCCGCGTTTCCTCGCGATGATGGTGATGCTACCGGCGCTAACTATCTTTGGAAATTACATCGGCATCCTAGGCGGCTGGGCAGTCTGCCGTTTTGCGCTCGATTTCAATACTGCCGGCTATGTGCTGCGTGCGCTCGAAAGCGCTGAGCCCTGGGACTTATATTCAGGCATGATTAAGAGCGTCGTGTTTGCGTGGCTTGTTATAACAATTGCATGCAACGCAGGACTGAATGTCCAAGGTGGCGCGGAAGGCGTTGGTCAGGCGACAACTACGTCGGTCGTACAGGCGTTGCTGGCGATGTTGGTGATGAACGCGGTGCTAACCGGAATTTTCTTTTTTAGCGGATGAACACTAACGAAGGGACGATCATCGAAGTAAGCGATCTGGTCCGAAAATTCGGAGACCGCACAGTGCTCGATAACATTTCTTTTAATGTTCACCGGGGCGAGACAGTCGTAATCATGGGCGGCAGCGGCTGTGGAAAAAGTACCCTGCTCCGCCATATGATCGGTTCGATGAAACCGACCTCGGGCTCTGTGAGGCTCTTCGGCGAAGAAATCACAGCTATGAAGGAGCGCGAGCTTGAACGTGTTCGACTCCGCTTCGGGATGCTATTCCAGTCCGGTGCGCTCCTCGCCTCGCAGACCGTTGGCGAGAACGTTGCGTTACCGCTTTTGCAGCACACCGGAAAATCCGTCGACGAAATTGAGGAAATCGTAAAGCAGAAATTGCAGATGGTCGGCCTGACAGGTTTTGAAGATCTAAAGCCGGACGAGATCAGCGGCGGGATGAAAAAACGCGTGGGACTTGCGCGCGCGCTTGCGCTCGACCCGGAATTGCTATTTAGCGATGAGCCTACCTCGGGACTCGATCCAATCATGACCGCAGTAGTAGATGAGCTCACGATGAAACTGACGCATGGGACACACATGACGGCGGTCGTTGTGTCGCACGATATGACCAGCGCTTTTCGTATCGCGACGCGCATGATCATGCTAGGACACGGCGGCGTCGTGGCACAAGGCACCCCAGATGAAATTCGGAATAGTCCAAACCCGGAAGTGCAGCAATTTATCCACGGTGAGGCCGACGGTCCGATCCCGTTGAACCTGTCACAAGAAGAGCACGAAGACCATCAGCACGTTAAGCCGCGACCCTTCCTTGGAGCACGTGATAGATTCCATCGCAAAACGGCCTAAGAAATGACGACGCACCAATGACGAGCTTATGAGCTTAACGAAACGCAATCTATCGGATTACTTCGTCGCGCTGTCCGTGATCGCGTGCAGTTTCGTCCTGTTGGGAGCGCTGACTTTCGCGCTCTCGGGTTATCGCTTCAAAAAGCCAACTCGTACTTTGCAGATCAACTACGAAGATGTGACAGGCATCAAAGTCAATTCCGAAGTGCGTTACGCAGGCGCGCCGGCAGGGCGCGTGATTGCAATGCGTCATCTTTCTGCCAAAGAGCGTGAAGCCAGCGCCAACAAGAAAGATGCGGTTCAAGTCACCGTTAGCCTCGATGATAGAATCCCGCCGTTGCCAACCGATGTTACCGCTACGCTCAGCTCCGACACCATGCTTTCGCCGAAATTCGTGGCGCTTTCCGCAGGGACGCCTGGCGGTCAGACGCTGGCAAACAACTCGGCCATCGAAGGCCACCCGTCCTATGGCCTCGAACAAATCACGGCGGAGGCCGGGCCATTGTTCGAGAATGCGAACAAACTGCTCGATAATCTCAATGTGACTGTCACCGGTTTGAAAAAAGATCTTGGTGAATTTACGCCGAAGCTGGGGCCACTGGCCGATTCGCTAAAAATGGACGTGGACAACTTGCAAAACATGATCACAAACCTTGACGGTGTAGCCAAGGGCGCAGACAAGGTGTTCGGCTCAGCTGATTCCTTCATCAAGACGACGGACAAACAACTTTCGGAAGACTTGAAACAGCTGCATGTGACTCTGTTGAACCTGAAAGTTGTTACCACATACGCGAAGGAGCTCGTCGGAACGCTCGCGGCAAAACCAAACCGTGTGATTTTTAGCGGCAAACCGGCAACGCTCACGCCTGAGTCAGAAATTCTAAAAAGCTCAAAGCCGGTCCCGGCAAGAAAGCCCTAGCTTCAGCAGCTCCTGGCACTTGCCTTAACCGGTAGAAAGCGTGGCGTTTCATCCTTCCGGAGGAGGCTTCGTAGCGCCAGCAGCTTCGGTTTAGACATCGGGGGCAAGTCACATGACGTGCTGAAGTATCATTTTTTAACAAATCGGCCAACCAAAACGAAATGATTCGTCACGTCCGTCAAAAAACCTGGGAACTTCGCCCTCCAGTTTCCGTAGAAGTTCGTAGAGACCAGGATGAAAAAGCGTGGGCGTCGCCGAATACGCTCGCCCGAGTACTGGCGCGCATATTACAGACGTAAGCAGCGCGAGTGGCGCGCTGCTCATTACTGGCACGCGTACTACACTCGGAAAAAACGCGAACAGCGCGCTGCCCAATCACGCAGCCAAAAGAAGCGAAAACAAATGACGGCGCATGCCGTACGTGGATAGGAGAGTTCCCGCCCGAGTAGAAATGGACTTCTAGGTCCCCGACCTGGGTTGCTCCAGGATTGGGTAGTCCAGAACTACCGCGATGAGCGACCTGCCTCAGGCCAGCTAAAACTGTTCTTCGTGGGCGAACGCACTTTTCGTAATCGTGATTCGGGTGTTAGCCTGACGCCGTCGGCGGACTGTGACGGCTTACAGAATTGCCACTACAACTTTCGATAGCGCCACATCAATTTCAAAAACCGAAGCGCATCGCGCAGCGGACGAATCTTGCTCACCTGATCGGTGTAAACAGTCGTGATTGGGACCGATTCAACCCGGTAGCCTTTACGGCTGGCGATGATGAGCACTTCGGTGTCGTAATCGAATCGGTCTCCGCCCCCAAGTAATTGTGGAATCAACTGGTGATCCACCATGCGAAATCCACACTGCGTATCGGGGATTTTCTGCTTACAAACGCGGCTGATCTGCCTGCTCATAAAGCGATTCACAACGCGCCGGATGAACGGCATTCCGGCAAGGTCGTTCATGCGGTTGCCGATTAAAAACGTCGGCTGCGTGGAGGCAGCTGCTGTTGCAAGAAACCGATCGATCTCTTCTGGAAGATGTTGGCCATCGGAATCGAGCAGGCTGACCCAGGTGACTTGCCGATCCAAGCCGTCCGCGGCACCGCTAGATGGACTCGCCACGGTGAGCCAGTACGCCAGTCCTGTCTTGATCGCTTCACCTTTGCCGCGGTTCTGATCATGAGTAATTACTTCGGCTCCGGCTTCTCGCGCGCGTTGCGCCGTGCGGTCGGTTGAGCCGTCATCGACCACAAGGACGTGATCAAGTTGCTTACGTGTTCGGCGCACGATGTCGCCGATATGTTTCTCATCCTGATAGGCGGGAATAACTGCAGCGGTTTGTGAACGAATCTGAGTGAGCAGATCGCGCTCGGTCTGCGTCATCGGCGCACCACCGGATGAAAGTCGGCCGCGTGATAAGAACTGCGAACCAGCGGGCCAGAGGCGACATGGAGAAACCCTTTTCTGCGCGCAATGTCGCCGTAGTAATTGAATTGCTCTGGCGTGATATATTCCACTACGGGCAAATGCTTTGGAGTCGGGCGCAAATACTGGCCCATGGTGAGGACCTCGCACCCGACCTCGCGCAAATCGTCCATGGTTTGAAAAAGTTCCGTCTCCTTCTCGCCGAGTCCGAGCATGACACCGCTCTTGGTCACTACTTTCGGCGACAGTTTCTTTGCTCGTCGTAAGACTTCGAGCGAGGTGCGGTACTTTGCGCGCGAACGCACCAGCGGCGTGAGGCGCTCCACAGTTTCCATGTTGTGGTTGTAGATATCAGGGGCGGCGTTGAGGACGATCTGGATGCACCAATCCTGGGCGTGAAAATCAGGAACGAGCACTTCGACAATCACCGAAGGATCCATCTCCCGAATTGCCGTAATGACACGCGCGAAATGATCGGCCCCGCCGTCCTTCAGATCGTCGCGCGCGACAGCCGTAATCACGACATGTCTTAATTTCATCCGGCGGACCGCCTCGGCCACACGCTGCGGTTCGTCTTCCTCCAGCGCGAACGGTTTAGCCGTTGTCACGGCGCAAAATCCGCACGCGCGCGTGCAACGATCCCCTGCGATCATTAAGGTGGCTGTGCCCTGGCTCCAACATTCCCATCGATTTGGACATTGCGCGCTCTCGCAAACTGTATGCAACCGTAAATCGGAAATGAGGGCCTTAGTTGAAAAGAAAACCGGATTGGACGGCAACCGAACTTTGATCCAAGGCGGCTTTTGCCCCTGATGTAATGCTGGATCAATCTTTGCACACGACATGTTAGTCAATGCTAGCGCAACGTTGAAACGTTGAAAAGTTGAAGCGGGCGCTTCATCCTCTTATCGCTTTAACGATCACAATTTCGTTCTCCCTGAAAGTGCCGCTGAAAGCGTTAGCTCATCTGCCGATTCGAGGCCACCACCGGCGGGAATGCCGCGGGCAATGCGCGTAAGTTTCACCGGCTTGTCCTTCAAGAGATCGACAATGTAGTTTGTGGTCGATTCGCCTTCGACATCGGCAGGCAGCGCGAAAATGATTTCGATGATCTTTTCCGGATCGACGCGTTCCAGTAATTCTTTAATGCGCAAATCGTCGGGTCCAATGTGATCTAGTGGAGATATCTTCCCTCCAAGAGAATGGTATCGCCCCCGAAAAGCATTGGTTTTTTCCAGGGGTAGAATGTCAGTGGCCTGCTCTACGACGCAGAGCAACTCTGTAGAACGTGAGGAATCGGCGCATATGTCGCAGATTTCGCCGGCAGCAAAAAATCCACAAAGCTTGCAGGAAAGAATTGACTGCCGCGTGTCTGCGATTGCGTGTGCTATTTGCTCCGGCTTATCGTCCCGTGCCCGTACCATCCAGAGTGCGATACGTTCCGCAGAGCGAGGACCGACTCCCGGCATTTGTCGTAGTTGCGCAACTAAATTCCGGATCGCGACCGGATATTCCGTCCGTCTCAATGCGCGCTCAGCTTTCTTCCAATGGCGACTCTGTTAACTGCAGAACGAGTGGCTCGAGCCGCCGGAAATAGAATTCCAATGCAGGGTCGTCTTCTCCCTCGGGAGCGCGTGCTTTCTGAAATTCGGAGTAGGCTTCCGCCCAGCGTTTTTCCCGATACAGAACCACGCCGCTCCAGAAAGAATCTCGTCGGGCGACATGCTCTGGTTTGGCTTCTGCGGTAAGCCAGAGCGGCTCGTAGATTTCGATTCGATCATGCGAATTCGTTCCGCTCACAAAATCAATCGGGCGCGCAACGATTGTTTCGCTCACGCTATCGAAAGTAGGCGTATCAATCAGGATCGTTGATCCATACCGGTGGTTCAGGGCGCAGAACCTGCGAGCGAGTTCAATCGGTTCGCCACTGGCTAAAAGCGCCGGATGTACGCTGTCCTTCAGCGCGCCGGCAACGATCGCGCCTGAACTGATCCCAGCGTGCATGTCCCAGTCGCGAAAAATTTCTTCGTTTTCCTGCCGCCGCTGGCGAAACTTCTTCGTTAGATCGAGGACGGCACGCACCGCATCCTCGGCATGTTGACTACCGCCGTTCGGAAATCCAAAAATGGCCACGACGCCCTCCCCGTCGGCAGCCTGTAAACAGGCTCCTCTCTCGATCAGATCGTCGGCGGTTTCCCGAATAAATTTCGCCATTGTTTCAGCGAAGCCGGAGGGGTCAGACGAATTCGTGAATCCATGTCGATTGGCAATATCGCAGACGACCGCGCTGGTTTCGTACGCTTTTGCCTCCCCATCGAACCGACTGTCGCTGACACGACGAAATTCTCTTGTCGAGAGGCGATCGGCAAAGATTGTGCGCACTAAATGCGATCGGTCTCTTTGCAAAAAAACCGTCCAGCCTTCCACGAAAGCCACCGCTAACGCGACTGCAAAAATGCTAGGAACCGGCTGGAAAAAGATCCGATACAGAGAAAAAACCCACGAAAGCACCAGGAGCTCGACCAACAAAGAGCCGAACAACAGATAGTTTCGCAACCGTCCCGCAGGCGGGGGATTTCTCAAGCTTAGCCAGGCAACACCAGCACCTATTAGTAAGATGAAAACGTACTGCCACTTCTCGCCCACGACCCTGGTCGCTGCCGCGTAATCGGAAACAAGCCGCACAACGCCAGCCTCAAAACCCGCTATCGCCTTAGTTGCGTGCAAGATTCCAACAACGATGGCGACAGCAACTCCAATTACGAGCGTTGTGATCAACGAGCGCTTCATGAACGATCAGGCTTTTTGAGCAGTTGCGCCCGGGTAATAGGATTGCACCACCAGTTCACTTAAAAATTTGTCCGGCGCATCGACGGCTCCGGCGTTGATGACAAACCTTGCCTGGCCGGTGTTCTTCTTAATCAGATTTAATCCGAACTGGTAATCCTTGAACAAGTGGGCGCAAAGATCGCTCATGGTCATTCGCTCAGCTTGCGCACGTTCGACAAGGCGCCGCACCGCAGCTTCCTCCAAAACAATTTCCAATCCATGCTCATTCCTGAACTTCTCGGCAAATTGACGGGCGCCGGTTTCGAGCATTTGCGCCTCCAACTTGTGTCCCTCGGCCATCAACCGGTCGAGCACGCGCTGTGGCTCGCTCACCAGCGCAGCCGTTACGCGCAACTGGCTCAGGCCTGACCCTGCCAGGTAGTATTTGTAGTCGCGGAAGAGCTTTTCGAATACCGTCAGCAATCCACGTGCACCGGTTTTTTCCTTGGCGGCAGCTTCCGCCAGCAGCCGCAGCGCTTCATCCTCGAAGCTGATCTCTATGCCGTAAGCGTGAAAAGCGCGTTCATATTGCCGGAGTAAGCTACCTTCGGAATACTTCATGATGCTGAAAAGATCAGCAGCATCCAGGTCTTCACAGACCACGCGCACTGGCAATCGGCCAATGAATTCTGGCTCGAACCCGTATTCGATAAAATCCTGCGTCGTAACATGTCGGAACAATTCGTTGTCCATCACTTGAATCGGTTCCGCGCTAAATCCGATCTGGCCCTGACGAACGCGTCGCGCGACTTGTTCCTTCAATTTTTCAAATGCGCCGCTGACCACGAACAAAATGTGCCGCGTATTGATCGTTTCTCGTTTCGCCTTCCCGCGCCGTTGAAATTCGAATGCTGCCTGCAATTGCGCCTGCAAATCGTTCATGCTTCTTACGGCCACTTCTGTTTCCTCCATTAACTTCAGCAGCGTGGTCTGCACGCCCCGCCCGCTCACGTCCCGGCCGATCAAATTTCCGGCTGCAGCGATCTTGTCGATCTCATCGATATAAATGATCCCGAACTGCGCCAGGTTGACGTCACCGTTCGCCTTGTGTACTAGCTCGCGCACCAAATCTTCCACATCGCCGCCGACGTATCCCGTCTCGCTGAACTTCGTGGCGTCCGCTTTCACGAACGGCACCTTGATCAGGTCGGCAATGTGTTTGATGAGATAGGTTTTGCCGACCCCAGTCGGTCCGACCAAAATCACATTTTGCTTGATGTATTCAATCTCCTGCGCACGCGCGGCATCTTCCTTCTCGAGAAGGCGCAGGTAATTGGCATGGTTGTAATGATCGCAAACGGCGATCGCCAGCACCTTCTTCGCTTCATCCTGCTTGATCACGAAGCGGTCGAGATGAGCTTTGATATCCCGCGGCAGAAGATTGAATTCGAATTCCTTGTGATCGGTCTTCTCCGCCTTGTCTTCTACTTCTTCTGCTGGCGCGGGCTCCGACTCGGCAAAAGTCGCCACTGAGACGCGGTCGCCGAAGTTCTGTTTCATGAACTCCGTGATCTTAGTCTTCAATTCTTCCGGCGAAGGAAACTGTGGTGGTGGGTTTTGCTCCATATCGCGATCAGGAAAACGTCGCGTCAAAAATCACTTATGGCAATGATTCGTCTAAATCAGACTCCAAGGACCGGGGATTCGTTCATCGGCAACTTGTTTCTATTCGCGCTCTTGTCCGACTTCCGGAAGGGGCAGAGATGCGCAGGAGCAAAAAACAAGATAGGCGCTAGCGCAGCTTGTGAACATCGGGCAAGAGAACAGAAATCTGTTCCTTATATTCAGGCTTCATCCTCGCAGCGGCTTCAGCTAGCTCTCTCGCCGCTTCGGTTTGCCCGGTTTCACTAGCAAAGACAGCGCAACGCCACTGTCGATCTGCTGCGCCATACGCTCCCGGATCGATGAACGATTTGGATACAGCCAGTATTTCCTTTGGCGAGACCTTGTCCCACGTGATCCACGCGATCCCATACGGAAGTTTCATGGTGAGTCCTTCATCCGTGGCGCTCACTATGCCCGTATACTGCGCACCGGAGCTATCTGTGAGCGTACCCGAGAAATGTGCACGATTGAGATCGTCAATCAGAGCGTTCTTCCAATCGGTCATGAGTAACGCCCGCTTTTCCACAATTTCTTCTAGGGGCCTGTAATATCCGCCGACCAGTTTCACCTTCCCGATCTCCTCCGCCGCTTGAGCAAAATGATAAAGGGCAACCTGCTCTTTATAAGTGCCAAGTGCTTTGTTCCACGGACCGCGATCCAACCAGCTCGTCGCAAACGCCGCCAGTTCCATCCACGAAGGCAAAAAAATGCGCGCGATAACGAACAAAATCCCAGCTACCACTATGGCCGGTAATGCCACGCGAATAAGACGTGGCAGGCGGTGGAACCGGCTGAAGACCCCTGGCAATGCTTTCAGGCTGCGTCGAGTAATTCCAGACAAAGCGCGGGGCCAGCGTCGCCGGCTTACTTCACCGCCGCTGGTCGCATCCTCCAATGCCAGCGCACGCCACGCTCGCTCAAGCTCCGCCACCAGATCGTCGTAGGAGGAGAAACGCTGCGCCGGATCAGCTGCGATCATTCTTTGCAAAACCTCTACCGTCGCGGCAGAAACGTCCGGTGCCGTTGTCTGTAAATCGAGGGGCCGTTGTTTTGATTCGAGCAATGCGGTCGCGGAATTTGTCCTGGCTTCGATTGGTGGCTTGCCTGCAATTGCGTGAAACAGTGTTGCACCCAAACTGTAAATGTCGCTGCGGAAGTCCTCCGGGTCGTTGTTTAATCTTTCCGGCGCGACATATTCCGGGGTTCCCCAAACCACACCTCCGACTGCCCAGCGTTGCGTCGCAGTGCTGGCAAGACCGAAGTCGCCGATTTTTGCTGCGTGCTCATCGACAAACAGGATATTAGCCGGCTTTACATCGCGGTGAATCAGACCTCGCCGGTGTGCGGCACGCAGTCCTCTTGCAACCTGGATGCCAATCTCCAGCACCCGCTGTTCCGGTAACTGTGGGTGCAGGGCCATGAGATCGTCGAGGCTTCCGTGATCAACCAACTCCATTACCACATAGAACTGCCCGTGATCGGTTCCCGAATCGAACACCTGTATCACGTAAGGATGATTCACCGCGGCAGCTATGCGTGCCTCTTGTTGTAGTCGAGATTTGTAATCCTCTTCGCCGACCAGATCTCTTCGCAACAGTTTCAACGCCACGAACCGATCCAGTTGCATATCCCGCGCCTTATAAACGGTCCCCATCCCTCCCACACCAAGCGTCTCGACCACAGCGAAATGATCGAAAGTTCTTTCCACGCGAATTTTCTTGCCACACGCAGGACAGGCGATGCGCGCCAATGGTTCTGCTGCGGTCGTGTCCACGGTCGTTCCGCAACCGGAGCATGTTTGGGCGGTGGGCTCACTCGCCATTGGTCAGCAATTGTAACATTCAGACCCTTTAGAGCAACGAATGGCAACGCACACTCATAAATGACTCTGCTGCCATATCGGGAGGAGTGCTATGCGCGGCAACCGCGTAATTGATCAAATTGTCGAATCATCCCCTTTGTGCTGTAGCGCATCCTGTCCTCGGCACACCGGCATTGTGGATGCCAATTTCGGTGGATTATCCGCTGAGGACAGCCGACCCTACAGGCCCCCTGGCGAAGCTATGACGGCACGCGCGTTCACATATCCATGAGACAACTTTCAGCCGAAAATTCGACTCGGATTGACCTTATCGTCTCAAGAACCGAAGCAAGACTTCGACTCGACCAATTTCTGGCGAAACAACTTCCAGAATTTTCCCGATCACGACTCCAGCAGTTGATCCGCGATGGGTTTGTTCGACTCAACAACGCAGACACTCGGCCACGCCAAATCATTCGCGGCGGCGATAAGATTCAACTCACCGAGCCACCGCTGGAAAAGATCGAAACACTGCCAGAGCAGATCCCACTTGAGATTCTCTTCGAAGACAATGATCTCATCGTGATCAATAAGCCGGCGGGGCTTGTCGTTCATCCCGGCGCCGGTCATCGTGAACACACTCTGGTAAACGCGCTCCTCAACCACTGCTCGACGTTGTCGGGAATCGGCGGGAAAGAGCGCCCGGGTATCGTTCATCGTCTCGACAAAGAGACGAGCGGTTGTCTTGTTGTAGCCAAAAACGATGCAACCCATCGCGGATTATCCAAGCAATTTGCTGACCGTACGGTGGAGAAGATTTATCTTGCGCTGGCGAATGGAAGATTGCGCAAGGCGGCTGGAGTAATCGAAGAAAAAATCGGACGACATCCAGTGCACAGGCAACGAATGAGCGCCTCTGCTTTGCGCGGGCGCGCGGCCAAAACCGAGTACCGCGTCGTTCGGTCGAGCGAGAGCGCCAGTTTGATCGAATGCCGGCTGCACAGTGGAAGGACCCATCAGATTCGCGTGCATCTTCATCATCTCGGTCACCCGGTGCTCGGCGATAATCTCTACGCACCGCGGCTCGCAAAGGATTTTTCGCGACAAATGTTGCACGCTTGGAAGCTTGGATTTCACCATCCTCGCACTCAGAAATGGAAAAGCTTTGAAGCGCGATTGCCTGACGATTTCGCAGCCGCTATAAAACTGACAATCGAATCTTAACAAGTATGAAACAGCGAAAACTTGGACGCGGCGGCCCGATTGTCTCAGCGATCGGCCTTGGTTGCATGGGGATGTCGGATTTTTACGGCGGACGCGACGAAGAGGAGTCCATGGCCACGATTCATCGTGCGCTGGATCTCGGCATCACGTTCTTCGATACCGCCGATATGTATGGACCATACACAAACGAGCAATTACTCGGACGCGCCCTACGCGGCCATCGTGACCAGGCCGTCGTTGCTACAAAGTTTGGGATCTTGCGTGATCCCGCGCGGCCGGACTACCGCGGGATCAGCGGTAAGCCGGATTATGTCCGCAAAGCTTGCGAAGGAAGTTTACGCAGACTGGGCGTTGATGTGATCGATGTTTATTATCAGCATCGTGTTGATCCGGACACGCCGATCGAAGAGACCGTTGGCGCCATGGCAGAGCTTGTCCGGAAGGGTAAGGTGCGTTTCCTCGGTCTGTCAGAAGCAGGCGCGGAGACGATCCGCCGTGCGCATGCTGTTCATCCGATCACCGCATTGCAATCAGAGTACTCGCTCTGGACGCGCGATCCCGAGAAGGAAGTTCTTGGCGTATGCCGCGAGCTCGGTATCGGTTTGGTGCCGTACAGTCCGCTGGGTCGCGGGTTTTTGACCGGACAAATCAAGCGCTTCGAAGACCTGGCCGACGACGACTACCGGCGAGTTTCGCCCAGATTCCAGGGAGAAAATTTTCAGCGCAATTTTGCGCTTGTGAAAAGAATCGAAGAAATCGCTCGCGAGAAAAAATGTACCCCGGCGCAGCTTGCACTCGCCTGGGTGCTGGCGCAGGGGCACGACATTGTTCCGATTCCCGGAACCAAACGTCGCAGATATTTGCAGGAAAATGCGGGCGCGCTTGATGTCGCTCTCACCAGTAAAGATCAGGCGCGCATCGATGAAGTCGCTCCTCACGAAGCCGTCGCCGGTGCGCGTTATCCCGATTGGGCGATGGAAATGGTAAATCGGTAAAGGGATTACGAGGCCAGGGCCAAACGACCATTTAACCAACGCCCGAGAAAATTCGTCTGCGACCGGCTGTAGCGCGTAGTTCGTGCTATCGAGTGTTAAATCTTCGCTGATAGATTTCGATCATTGTCGTCAATGCACCGATCGCGCTGCAGACGAGCGAGAACTCGGATTTTGGATCGATTTCCTTCCAGCTATCAATCTCTCCCCTCAGGTCGCGTAGCAGAGTCACGCTCTTCGGGTCGCTCGCGTAACACTCCTCCAACGTCGCTGTCCACTTTTGCCTCACGCCGTGGGGCAGATCACGATTTCTCGAAAACGTGTCCCCGATCTGTATTAATCGCCTGATGATCTTGTCGCGCAGGGTTTCTTCATCGTCTACCTCACTCATCTCGTCTACATCGTATGGCGGCTCGTCATCCGGAGACAGGTGCAAACCATGTAATGCCGCAAGCGCCTGACCACTTAGTCCAGCCTCGATCCTGCGATTGACGTCCGAAATCCGGCGGCCCTGTTTTTCGTCCCAGGCTTTGTCGTCGGCCCGCTCCTGAATATCGTCCATACGTTTGCCCCCCTTTAACTCGGGAACTCTCACGCAACCGTTTGTTTATTCTAGCGCAATCCCTAACTAATGGCAGGCAATTCCCGGCACGCTTTACTCTAAGCCGCTCGCCGCGGCACCATCGCGCTGGCCAGCATCGTCTGAACAATCTCGCCGTGTTGGTTGGTAGTCACGTTGCGCAACCGAATGATCCCGTAGCCCGGCTTGGATCGCGATGGCCTTAAATCGAGAATCTCCGTTTCAACGGTAAGCACGTCGCCCGGTCGCACCGCATTAGGCCAACGCAACTCATCGACACCAAGCCCGATGGCGCCCTCGGCGAAGTTCAACGTTTGCACAAACAGACGCATGGTAAGGCCAGCCGTATGCCAGCCACTCGCAATTAGTCCTTTGAAAAGTGATCGTTCTGCAACTTTCTGGTTCAGATGAAACATCTGCGGATCGAACTTGTGCGCGAACTCGATGACCTCATTTTCCGTGACATTTAGCGGCTCGGATCTAAAACGGTCACCAATTTTCAAATCATCGAGGTAGCGCTCTTTCATGGATGATCATGAAGCCCAATATTCATGCTCCATGTGTCTGCAATGAGCAATTCCTAATATCTGGCACTGACTTAAAATCATTAACTTTTGAGTAACGACTTTTAGTCCTCTGCTCTCGTTAGTTCATAAGGCACGGCGACACTGCGCCGCGGCTACAAGGATGCGCATCAGGGATGGGCTCCAAGCTCCCCGCGAACTAGGTAAAAGTGGCCTGTGGCAAAGAAACCAACTGGCTCTTGTTCGGCACTGACTATGTCCTGAAACTTCAACCAGTAGAACATGCATCAACAATCAACATTAAGAGGAGGCAAAATGAAAAACATAGTTATCACACTGACCTGGTTGCTACTTGCTCCGTTGGCATTTGCACAGCCAGGATCGACAAACAAGAAACAAACAACCTCAGAACCAATAACAGTAACGGGAGCGATCATCAAAATGACAGCTGAGGAAGGCTCAGCAGCCAGTTATCAACCTCTCAGAACGCTCGTTGTTCGCGAGGACAGCTCGAAAAACGCTGACCGTTACGTTCTCAACGGATACGGTCGCGTTCTAGACAAGACGGGGAAAGTTGTCCAAACCGCGATCAAACCAGGCGCTCGTGTGCGTGTTTTTTACGCACACAGCAGCGATTCACGTGCAATTGATCACGTGGTCCTATTAGACTGAGGCTGCACGGAGCTTCGGACAAACACTAAAAAGCCGCAGGGTTCGAATCCTGCGGTTTTTTTTGAATGGAGCGAGACGCGCTGCGACTTCCAGACTTCGTTCAAATTTCAGTGAATTACAGGATGACTTAACCGCTCCCCCACATACCCAGAGACGTCCGGATACCGAAATAGATTCGATCCATTTGTGTCTCAAATAAGAGAGGCGACCAAATGAAGACCTTATTTTATTTGAATGAGTTGGAGGGCAACTGATGAATGGAAAGTTTCTTTTATTCGGCCGGGATGAGATTGAAAACAGTTTGATGCGTTTTGTCGGTCGCAAAATTGGCGAACAACGCAGAAACGAGCTGCGACTCGCCGAACAGCGCACCACAAAGCACCGATTCCAGGCACGAAAATCGTGCGTTGCCGATGCGCGCAGTTATCGCGTTGCTCGACGATTGCCGGTGTTAGCCGTCGCACTATTCAACAGAGCCATCCAATTCCCGTCAGGCTGCGCAATAAGTTTTCGAAGAAACCTTTTCAGCGCTGCACTAAGCCGTTCGCGCGCTTACAGATTGAGGGACTTGGGAACCGGGGAAGCGCCGGGTTCCAATCTTTGAAATATTGCCCTCGTACCAAACGCACTGTCGACAATTGCCGCACTCCAACCCTGGGAATCGGCGAAAGCTTGGATTTTTCTCTCGCGCTCTGAGCGCGCAATCCCTCTGCGTGGCCAGCAACGCTCCAAGTCGCTCTCAAAAACGACGCAAAATGAGCGTTCTTCAAGCTGTGCTGCGACATGTTTGACCAGTATTTTCATATTTTAATTAGTCAGTCCCACTCGTTTTTGCCACAATCGACCATCCGCAATATTTTGTGATATCACCGAAGATGTATTCATCGCTCCCTCTGCGGAGAGATGTTACCTTACAGATCTTAAACGTTTCCGCACGTGTGCGCCATTGTTTGATTGACGAAGCAAATGTGCCGCATCGCGTTTGCTATCTATTTTGGTCATGTGTTTGCAGAGGCGTTCAATCTCGAAATTATTAAGCGGCTTGTGTTTTCCTCCGTTTGTAGCGATGGCGTCCGCTTCTCGTGCTGCAGGGTAGCTAAGCCATCGTCGCAATGCGGCCAGGATCGTATCACGTTGTCGCCTAGTGAGTTTAACTACCATTGGTCAAATCTGTTCTTAAGCCCGAGTCTCTATCAGGCCGACACAGTGTTGTCACGCAATTGTAACATTAAATATCCATAGGCTGCGACCTCACAACGGTTCGGATTCGGTTTCATGGGTTACGCCGACGCTGGACCATCTGGAATCGGCGCGAAGCAGGAGTAATCTCAGATCGCTGAAGCTAGCGGGTACAGACGAAAGAGATCGCTCACGCCGGTTGGAATCGAAAAGTCCAGTACAGTTTTGCAACGCGCGGCGCTTCGTGTTTCAATGCCAATCATGAAACGACTAGCACTGTTAGGGCTGATAATCTTAATGCCGGCGCTACTCCGAGCGGACGAGAAAGAAACAATGCTCCAAGCGTTAGGCCAATTCGAGCAGGCGTTGCGCTCGACAACGCCTTGCGAAGTGAGCAGCAACGCCTGTCAAACCCGCGAGATTTGGCTGGCACAACAGGCAGCGCAGGCAGCAGATCGCTACCTGACAACGCCGGACGCCAAAGAGAGCGATTGGCGTTTAGTGGCGCAATCAGTCATCAAATACAGTCAAGCGCGAAGCGAAGCGTACGCGACATACGTACGCGCCCGTAGTCAGGACCCGGATGCCGCGGAAAAGGCGTACCATTCAACCGTTGATTCCCTGGAGCAGGACTTCATTGGGCAACTGAAAGCCACCCTGCGAAGCGACGAAAATTCCCGCGAGATTGCACAGCGTTTCGGGCTGATTGATTCTTGAACTCCTCGATCCACGAGTCGTTTTCAGATGACAAAACAGCAAGATGCAATCAACAAAAGAATTAGGTGAGGAGATCAAACTGCAGCGACGAGAGCGGCTATGGCAGAAGCGAAGGTCACCAATTAACGGCATAGGATTGTTTGCTACTCTACCGATCAGAGCAGGCATGCCGATCGTCGAGTTTAAAGGCCGCATTATCCCGTGGGAAGAAGGTGCAGTCATGTTACTGCGCGGCGCAAACCATGTTATCAAGTTCGATGCAAAACACGACATGGATGCCCGACCGCAGTGGAGTCCGGCAGGCCATGTCAATCACGGTTGTCATCCCAATTGTGCCATAAAAAAGAAGCGCGGCGGCCTGTGGTTAACCAGTATCCGGCCAATTGAACAGGACGAAGAGCTCTTAATCGACTACGACTTCGAACTGGGCGAAGAATTTGAACCGTGCAGGTGCGGGCATCCCCGTTGTCGCGGACTGATGCTCAGAAGAAAAGACTGGCCGAAACTGCGCAAACTAATGTCCAAGGTTTCATGAGGCTGATCTTCAATTGCTCCTGGTCACAAAACCAACGAAGTGTGCGAACCATTTTGTTCGCCGCTACGACCTTTGCTGCTCTTATCGGTTGCCAAAGTGCTGCGGAGAAACAACACCCGGAGGCGGAGGCGCAGTCAGATGACCTCTCCAATTGTGCGCGGATTCGCATAGCGTCCGGTGGCTGTGAGGGAAAGTCGGGTTTGACAGAGGTATACATTGAGAACATGCACAAGGACCGCGCGGTACGGGCGACTGTTCGGAAGCACTCGCCGCAAGGCGACGACGATACAGAATATGCCATTGCCGAAGCCGGCCAGCTCTTTATCGGCTGCGGGGGCGGCGGCACCAGCTTTGATGTGGTCGGCTGCAAGGTGTTGAAGGGTAAAGCTGAAAAAAGGTGATAAGCGACAACTCAAATTACCGCAGACAGCCAAACATTTCCGTCATTCCTTACCTTCGCCCCACAGAATAGGTCTAAACTCTGTACTTTTGCATCTGGGACATCGCCCAGCCGCTTCTAACGGCACGGGCTGGGTGAAATGTTTAACATATCGACAGTCTTTACATCTCCATCGCATTGAACGCTCCTCCTCCGATTTTTGAAGTTGTTTAAGAGCGAAATCCGCTTGTTCCCGGATTGTCTCTAAAATCGCCTTGAGAGGTTTTAACGACGCTTCGGCCATAGATTCAGTTCAAGTTGCTGCGGACGCTTGCGTGGCTTTGGTCGTGCCAGAGATATACGCGTTCGTCGAAGTTTTAGCAGCAGGCTTTGTGTCAGTCGTCCCATGTTCTAATGAACATATATGACGAAATTGGGGCGTCAAGACGGTTTCAAGTGAAACTCGGGCTGCCTTGGGCCTCGGATAAATTTAACGTTTTCGAGAACTCTGTCTCGTCTTTTCCGGATAAGAAGGTGATATGCGGCATAGATGCGCATAAACAGCGCATGTAGTTGAACCCAGTCCGCGGGCTGGATTTAGGTGCGCCATCTTGGACTTTTATGAACGAAATATTCGGGATCGCAATATCGATTCTGGTACTCGCATTTGCGGCTTTCGCGGGCCTGAACAAGTCGCACGAGAATCGCAACGACCAGTAAAGCTTCCGATAAATTGTTGGAAGAGCTTAACACAGTCGCGGCGCGTCGCGAAGGGGTCGATGGGCATCGAAGCTTACCGTAGTGTGTCAACGCCTGACCCTGCTCGTCAGTTTAGTCTGGTTGTGGTTGTATATTAGCAGGACGCACAGAACCCCTCTGGTCTCGCCCGTTGGCTTTTAAGACGGAATCGTTGGCGGAATGGAAAGCTCCGGCTGCCGCCTGCTCGTTGAGCAAAGGACGCGACACTACCTCAGCGGAACGAAACGACAGTCGGAAAGACAACGCTCGTTGTTATGGATGTCTGTTTACTTTGGCGTTCAACTTACCGGGCAGCACAACGACGCGCTAGATGCCATCCCAGGTTCTGTTTAATGACCTGGCAAGCGATGGGAAAAGCTGTTGCGGCTTGATCGTTGCAGTTCTTCACCGCTGACCCGTACGACGTCGAAGGTACTAGCCTCCGCAGCCCAGCTTCCACTGTCATTGAGCTCGATCCAGCGACCAGGCAGACGACTTCCAGTAAACGCGGGTACCCAAACCCAATGGCGCCCTTTCTTCGCGGTTACAGATGCCTGCGACGCTGACGCTGCCGTCAGATCAAAATTCAGCCGTGTCGGCTCACCCGACTCGATCGTTGTATTATTGATGGACGTTTTGACCGCGCCGCGCACAACCAACGTGATTCGGTAAATGCCTGCCGGGAGACGATCTGAAATGTAACGGCCGTTTACGTCCGTCTTAACGGTTGTGAGCAATCTCCCACCATTTTTAGTTTCGATCCGAATATCCGCGCCTTCTATCGGGTGTCCTTTAGGATCCTTGACGATTCCTTCCAGCACGGAGTTTGCAGCCCGAACGGTTGCAACAACAAGAATCAACCCAATGAAACCAACAATTATTTTCTTCATCGTAATGCCTCCAATGTTTTACTGAAGAAATGTCTGAAGCTGGTTTGGATTGAACAAGAACCAGTTATTATTCCTGCCGTAGACCAGTTTAAGTTTCCCCTCAGTGCACCGCGATGCGCTGCACTGTTTCGTCGCCGATTCAATGTCCATAATCACATGCAGCCGTGACGTTGAACGAAATGTCGCCTTGCGGTCCTGGGAAATCGCCAGAACGGAGAGCTTGACTGATCACGGTTCCCTAATCACTTATCACGTTCATGCAAGACGGGGCAACGGTATCGGCGATTTCTGTGCGCTTTACGGCTTTCAGCGCTTTGTGATGGAATACCCAGCGCCGTCAACGACAATTTTCTTGGTATGAAAAACTCGATCATTTTCATCTCGGCGCTCTCTTTGGTGGCGATGATGCTGGCTTCGTGCGAGAGCATTCCAAATTCATTTAACCCTTTTGGACCCGACACAACAACAACAACATCGACTTCGGACTCACCCGAAACGGGTCAGACTAACCGTGCAACATACCAGGTACCCCTTGGGCGAAGCCCCGAGAATTCTGTCCCCACTGATTACTGACCCGGTCGGGAGGTCTTAGGCCAATGCGTAGCGGCATGCGTGAGCTTGGACGCAGCGATCATCAATCGCTTCAAAGTCGTGAGAACCTTCAAACGGGTAGATGGAGGAATTCAACATTGCGGAGATCAGTTAGGCCGAAGCCCGGTTGGCCTAACAGGCCCATTTGCGGAACAGGTTCAGTCTGTTTGTCACGATACCCTGCTGTGGCTTATCTCCTTATGTCTCGTGTGTGCGTCCCTTTCCAAAGAAGCGAATTGCAAACTTAGGAGAATCCCATGTCCGGCTCGAAATTTGTTTACGTTACCTACGTCCGCATAACACCCGAGAAGCTGTGGCATGCGCTGACAACGCCCGAGATAATAAAGCAGTATCGGTTCGGGATGAGCGTCGAAAGCGAATGGAAGGTCGGCTCCGCGTGGAAAATGTATGCTGACGGAAGCCTCATGGACTCAGGCGAGATTCTCGAGAGCGTTTCGCAGAAGCGGCTGGTGATGAGTTGGCTAAATGAATGGAAGCCCGAGTTCAAGGCAGAGGGTAACTCCCGTTGCGTCTACGAGATTGAGCCCACTGGGACATCCGCGAAGCTCACACTCACCCATTCGATTGAACGGCCGAACTCCAAGTTCATCAGAGCCGTCTCGGAGGGCTGGCCGATGGTCATATCGAATCTCAAGTCGCTGCTTGAAACGGGGGATGTTGCTGTCCTCTATCATCGCGGGCACGGAGATTGACCGCAGCAAAGATGAACACAAGAAGACAGGCCTGAAGCAAAGTCCGCGCAGCCGTGCATGACGGCCCCATTGCGAATGTCTTATTCACCCTTGGTGCGGCGCGGTTGCAAACCGCCGCGGCCGACATAACGGCCGCGTTGCGACGATGTATCAAGAAGATTTTCGTGTTGCGGCCGTCACCTTGGAGAAAATTGTCGCCTGGCGGTCACGAAAAATGCAACCCGCCCCCGCCTGTTTGCGCGATTTACTGATGAATGTGTTTTTTGATGGCGATTCCTTTTTTAACGCCGTGCTGCGATTAGATTGGATTATGCGTAAAAGCAAAACTTTCAGAACGAAATACGCCTACATGGTGGGCGTGAATTACATTTTCCTGTCCTTTGATCGGGAATTATCCAGTGAAGAATGCGAAGAACTCGCCAGAAAATATTTCGAATCTCATCATCAGCCGCTCACTTTGCCCGAACAAACATTGCTCGTTGATTTACGTCCTGTATTTCAAAAACCTTTAGATGACGTGACGCCGGAGATTAGACCGTTAGACTAACTACGAAACGCTGGCCCGCGCCCATGGCGTGTGGCCACAGAAATCACCGGATCGCGCTAGGAATCGTTTTGATTGCCGGACGACGGGTCCAGCCATGACCTCATCTACGATTCCTATTAATGATGAGCACGCTTGCAGCCCAAATCCAACGCGAATTGGAACACGGCGAACAGTGCACCGTTTACGAGTTTGAATTAATCCGCGTCTGGTCGCTTAACGAGAAGGATCGCAAAGCGAAGATCATTCAATTTGCAACGGAACATGGATTTCGCCTGCAATTTTATCGCATGGGATGGTGCGCCGTCTTCAACCGGGCGAGTTGAAAGTCGCGGCAATCCGCTTCTCAGGATCGCGCTAGAATGCGAAAGGCGCCGCCACTAACTACGCAGACGTCGGTACGCTCTCGCTGAGTTCTAGGCGCGTTTATTTCCACCACACCGTGATGAACATCGTCGCTTCGTGATTTGTATGCGTGACACAGACAAGTCGGTTAATACGTTCCTTTTTTAACCACTCGCTTATCGTTTGCTCCAGGATGCCCCAGTCGGCGCTATGAAATATCTTCATTTTCATCAGTAACGCTTCTCTTGAAGCGCCTAACACCGCAACCAGAATCCAAGACGCTTTGGAGGCTCGCGGTGCTTTGGCTGTTTATCAACGATTGCGCACAATCCCTTTTTGTAATGCCTCAAAG
>Ga0081540_1000226_pt1 | contig 59126 bp, 39 predicted proteins | sample TabmetS2T1R1_FD_71024 | JGI IMG/M metagenome (GOLD analysis project Ga0081540, IMG submission 71024) | Tabebuia heterophylla rhizosphere microbial communities from the University of Puerto Rico - S2T1R1 | ecosystem: Host-associated > Plants > Roots > Rhizosphere ...
GGCAAGCCCAAGATGGTCGCCCTCGTCGCCGTCGCTCGAAAGCTGCTGACCATCCTCAACGCCATCATCAGAGACAATCGGCCATGGCAAACCGCTTGACAGACAAGACAGTCGCTCTCCCCGCAAGCGGGGAGAGGTGCCGTCGCGGCTGTGGCGTACCTTCCTCTGCATCCCATCACATCAAGGCGTCGCTGCCGATGTGCTTGAGCATCGCGGCGACGTCGAACCCCGGATCGGGCACGTGCTCCGGCAGCGGCGCGGGCTCGCCCGTGCCGGCCATCGCGACGAGCTGGTGGACCAAATCGCCGACGTCCGCCGCCTGGTGCGACGCGTTATCGTCCTTCTGAACCGCAGCGTCGTGACGCGCGGGCATGCCAGCGAAGTGGAACGCGTCATCCGCAAAGCCCCAATGGTCGGCGCCAGCGGTGCGGGGCAGATCGTGCGGCTGGTCCGGCACGATGATGGGGCGGTGCGCGGCGTCGTCGCTCCACCCCTGGAGCATGGACTTGAAGTCGAACGTGTCGTGATCGCTCCACAGGGCGGTCTGCGCGGCGTCGGTAGTAGTGGTCAACGCCGGCGCGGGGTCGGTGGTGGTCGTGGACGCCGGCGCGGGATCCGTGGTGGTCGATGGCGTCGAATTCACCAGGCCGCCGCCCAGCGACAGGTTCAGTCCGCCGGGACCGCTGCCGCCGCCGGCCGGCGCGAACGTCACGTCGGCCCAGTAATTGGTGTTGTTGAAGCTCGAGGTCGGGAATGCCAGCGCGCCGTAGTGATAGACGCCGTTGCCGCCCGCCGGTCCGGTCAGGATGCCGGACGGGCCGGTGAACGTGGTGTCGAAGAAATGGCCCTGCGCCAGGTAGTTGTTGTCGGTGTGGTAGGACACGACGTAGGTCGTGTTGGCGGTGATGGCGACCGGCGCAGAGAGCGTCGCGGTCTGCCAGCCGGAGGCGCCCGGCGCGGAATTGAACGTGACCGTTGCCAGCAGGTGGCCGGTCGCGTCCCACAGGTGGCCGGCGCGCACGTCGGTGTCGCTCGCATCGCCGGCAGCGCGAAAATATTTCAGCTGGGTGACGCTGCCGGCCATGCTGGCCGTGAACCTGGTGCCGAGCTCGAGCGCCTGCGCGTCGTTGAACAGCGACCCGGTCGCCGCCGCCGAGTTGAACAGGCTGGTCGAGGTGGGCACGGTCTCATTGACATCGGTGACCGTCACGGTGATCGGCTTGGTGACCGGCGGAGCGATGCCGTCGCTGACGCTCACCGTCACGTCGTAGACATTGTTGGCGCCGGTATCGGCCGGCGCCTCGAAGTTCGGCGCGGTCTTGAAGGTGAGCGCGCCCGACGACGCGTTGACGTTGAACGCCGCCGCGTCGACGCCGCCGGCAATGGCGAAGATGAGCGCATTGCCGTTCGGATCGCTCGCGGCGAGCTGCGCGGCGAAGGTCTGGTTCTCCGGCGCCGAGAAGGCGGCCCCGGAGGTGAACACGGGCGGCGAATTGGTGCCGCCGCCGCTGCCCGACGGACTGAATGTCACGTCGGCGAAGTAGTTGCTGTTGGCGAAGGTCGAGGTCGGGAACGCCAGCGCGCCGTAGTGATAGACGCCGTTGCCGCCGGACGGCGACGAGAGGAGGCCCGACGGATCGGTGTAGGCCGTATCGAAGAAGTGGTCCTGCGCCACGTAGTTGTTGTCGGTGTGGTAGGACACGACATAGGTCGTGTTGGCGGTGATGGCGAGCGGCGACGACAGCGTCGCGGTCTGCCAGCCCGAGGCACCCGGCGCGGAGTTGAACGTCACGGTCGCGAGCAGCTGGCCGCTCGCGTTCCACAGATGGCCGGCGCGCACGTCGGTGTCGGTCGCGTCGGCGGCGCCGCGGTAATATTTCAGCTGGGTGACGGTGCCCGCCGTGCTGGCCCTGAACAGCGTGCCGAGCTCGATCGCCTGCCCGTCGTTGAACACCGGCGGCGTTGCCGTCGACGTGCCGAACAGGCTGACGCTCGACGGCGCGGTGACCTGCACAATATCGGAGGCGAGGCTCGCGTTGAGCGGAATGTTGAGGCTGTCGTCGATCGCGCGCGCCATCACGGTGAAGGTGCCCGCCTGCGCCGGGGTCCACTGGTAGCTCCAGCTCGACGGGCTGCCCTGCGCGGCCCGCCAGGTGACGCCGCCGTTGGTCGACACCTCGACCACCGCCACCACGCCATCGGGGGTCGCCGCGTTGCCGTCGTTGTCGGTCGCGCTGCCGGTGATGGTGATCGGCTGCTGCGCCGGGATCTGCGCCGGCAGGTTGGCGAGCGTGGTGCGCGCCGCGACGTGATCGTTCGACGCGGTCGCCGGGGCGAGGCCCGTCTGCAGCGAGCCCGGCTGGATGCCCATGTCGGCGAGCAGGTTGACGGTGAACTGCTGCAGCCGCGGGTCCTCGACATTGCCGCCATAGGGCGAGTCGTCGTGCTCGTTGGAGAGCCCCCAGCTCCAGAACACCGTGCCGGCGCTGAACACCAGCGCGCCGCTGTCGTCGCGGTAGAGCGTGAGATTATGCGTGGCGGTGCCCGGCGACGTCTGGTTGCCCTGGTCGACCAGGATGGCGTTCCACGGCAGCGTCGTCTCGGAAAGCTTGATCAGGCCGGCAGGCCGGTCGGCGGGGACGGTGTCCCACTCGTAGCCGATCAGGCCCGGCGCGATGTCGAACGTACCGTTGCCGTTGGCGACCGCGGTGCCGCGCCAGTAGCGCAGGCCGGTATAGGCGGCCGGCACGTCGAGCGCGGCGGACTGGCCATCGCCATCCGCGACGAACAGCTGTCCGGTCAGCGAGGTTTCCGCCCGCTGGCCGGTCGCGGTGTGCACGCCGTTGGAATTGACCGAGTTGACGAAGCGCAGGTCGCGCCAGGTGCCGGTCCACTCGTTGGACGGATCGATGTTGGCGTAATCGGACGGCGCGGCGTTCGGATTGCCGTTGGCCCAGGTCTCCTTGTAGGAGACGAGCGTGCGGTGGTCGGCGGCGCCGGCGGCGATCGAGTTCTCGAAGCGCGTCTTCCAGTAGACTTCATTGCCGCTCCAGAACAGCAGGTTGACGCCGTTGTCGCGCGCGGCCTCGACATTGGCGCGCTGCGCGCCCGACCAGTACTCGTCGTGGCCGAGCGAGATGTAGGCCTTGCGGATGTTGGTGCCGGCGGCGTTCTCGAACCACGACGTGCCGAGCCGGTCGGCGTCGACGCCCGACATGTAGGTGACGTTGTAGCCGTTGCGCTCGAGCCAGTAGATCGCGGCATAGTCGGCGCCGAACAGGTAGTCCTGCGCGCCGGAGGCCGGACTCGAGCCGTCGCGGGTGATGAACGGCCGGTCGTAGCTCACCGCATAGGCGCGATTCTGCGCGCCGAGGCCGGGATCCGGCACGGCCGGATGGTTCACCGTGCCGCTCGCGTCGCCGTAGAAGTTGGCGCCGACCTGGCCGTTCTTGCCGAACCAGCCGTTATAGGCCTCCCAGGTGGTGTCGGAGGTCTGCACCACGATGTCGGCGGCCTGGCCGTCGTTGCGGACGATGAACGGAATCTGGTTGACCGAGCCGGCGATCGGCTGGCCGCTCGTGTCGAGCCGCTGCAGGCGCGCGAGATAGACGCCCGACACCGCGGTCGACGGCACCTGCCAGCTGTCGGTGACCGACCAGTTGCCGGCATCGACGAGCCCGAGCGCCGGATTGGAGAGCGGCGCCGGCTGCACCGTGCCGTCGGCATTATTGATGGTGGTGACGAGATGCCCGCCGTTGCCGCCGTAATAGCCGAGGCGGAAGATCTCGATCTTGTAGGGCAGCGTCTGCGCGGCGGTGCCGTTGACGTTGATCTTGAAGTCGACCCGCTGACCGGCATTGACGCTGAAGTCGGTGGTGAAGCCTTCGATCTGATTGCTGGACGGAACGTCCCAGTAGCTGCGGGGCGTGCCAGGCAGCGCGTTCTCGATGGTGATGGGGTTGGCCATGACGCAACTCTCCCGTTGGAAAGCCGCGGACCGAGCGCGAATGCTACCGCGCGGGCAGTGCCGAGCAATTCGGGAAGGATGCGTACACCGAAAGCGGTACATCACCGCTGCACATGACATGCATGTCAGACTCTGACACGCATGTCAGAGTCGCGGCGACGTCCGCCGCTGCGCGCGCAAGCACGCGCGAGCCGACCGCACACATCTTCCGATGAAGCGACGCGTCTCGATCCAAGAGGCGGCGATGACTCACTGTACGCGCGACGCGACGCAGAGCTTGTGATGCGCTTCACCTGACTCGCGACAGCGCGCGAAGTTTTTTTGTGAAGCTCGTGCTCGCGGCATCGCGGTTTCACGGCGAAGCCTGACGCGGACTCTCGCGACGGCATCACCGAGCATGACATGCGCAGCGTGCCAGATCGTAATGCCTCGTGTCCCGGCCGCAGCGAGCGTCAGCGAGCGAAGAGCCGGGACCCACTCTATGCGCACCTTTGTGGCCCCTGGGTCCCGGGTCTCGCCATAGCCCGTCGAAGACGGGCGTAAACACCCTTGTGGCTCGCCCGGGACACGAGGCCATATGCGATTGCCCTGGCTTCGCGGGGGACGGGTGGCAAGCCGCAGGGACGGGAGCGAGAGGCCGTGCCTCCCTGACAAATGCGGTCAGCCGGCCCGCCCGAAACACGAAACCCCCGTGGGACGGGCCCATCCCACGACCCGGCCCACCTCCGCCGACAACCCGCCGGTGTGACGCGACCCACATGCACGCGGACGCCGAATATGCCATGCTGCGCGGGGGCTTCCGGGCCGGGCGGCGCCGGCCATCACGTCGGCGCGCGACGGGGTTTGCGCGTTCAGGGGGTGCGTGCGATGGCACAGAGCAAGAGCAAATCATCGACGGAGACGATCCGGCGGGTCGCGATCGGCTGCCAGGGCGGCGGCATGCATGCCGCCTTCGAGGTCGGGGTTCTCACCGAGATCCTCGAGCATCTCGAGAGACAGAAGGACCCGGAGTACCAAAAACAGAAGGAGGACCGGTTCGAGCTGGTCGGCCTGAGCGGCACCTCGGCCGGCGCGCTGTGCGCGCTGATCACGTGGTACGGGCTCGTCAAAAAGAACGGCAGCCCAGGGTCATTGTCGGCCGCGGCCGCGGATCTCAACCGGTTCTGGAACGAGTTCGTCGCCAACACCGGCGCCGAACGGGCGCTCAACACGTGGTCGTCGTTCGTGTTCTCGCAGCAGGAGACCGAGCGGCTCGGCTTCGTCCTGCCGATGCTCGGCGTCAATCCGCGCAGCATGTTCAGCCGGGCGGTGACCGCAGGGCTGCCGTACCTGGGCGTGCGCCGGCAATATTACGATCTGATCGACCTGCTGCAGCGGTTCTGTCCGCAGTTCGACACCATCGACTGGGACAATCTGAAGACGCGGCTGATGGTCGGCGCCTCCGAGATCATGAACGGCATTGAAACCGTGTTCGACTCCGACTTGAAAATGAGAGACCAGGGCGGCAAGCACAGCCACCCGACCGTGTCGCACCGCTGGCGCCAGCGGCGGCCGCTGAGCCTGCAGGGCGTCGCGGCATCGGGAACGCTGCCGACGCTGCGCCCCTCCGAGCGGATCGAAGGCGGCGTCTATTGGGACGGCCTCTACTCGCAGAACCCGCCGGTGCGCGAGTTCGTGGCGAGCGTCAAGCCGGACCACGTGCCGCACGAGATCTGGATCATCCGCATCAATCCGCAGCAATGCGCACAGGTGCCGGAATCCATCGCCGAGATCGAGGACCGCCAGAACGAGCTGATGGGCAACCTGTCGCTCAACAAGGAGCTGGACTTCGTCCTGACGGTGAACGACTGGATCCAGAAGTACCCCGCAAGATATGACGAGAAACAGAAGAAAGACGTCGGCTTCGGTGCGGACTACAAGCCGGTGACGGTGCGCACCATCAAGATGCGCCGCGAGCTCGCCGCAGAGCTGCGCTACTCGTCGAAGTTCGACCGCAGCCGCGCGTTCGTCGACCGGCTGCGCGCGGAAGGCCACGCGGTCGCCCGGGAATGGCTCGCCAAATGGCCGAAGCAGGTCGGGTGCTATCCCGACGACGCGGGGTATTTCCAGGGCTAGTTAACGACGCCAGCGAGGCCAGACGAAACGCTCCGCATGTGAGCCAGGAGGTGACATGACCGCCACGCCAAGCGATCCGACAGCGGACGGCCGCAAGAGGGTGGCGATCGCCTGCCAGGGCGGGGGCATGCATGCCTCGTTCGGGGTCGGCGTCCTCACCCGGATTCTCGAGGACCTCGAGGAAAACAACCGCTTCGATCTGGTCGGCCTGAGCGGCACCTCGGCGGGCGCGCTCAGCACGCTGATGGCGTGGTACGGGCTCGCGCCGAAGAATGGTCAGCCTGGCTCGCCGGGCGCGGCGAAGAAGCAGCTCAACGAGTTCTGGGACGGATTCACCGCGATCACGACCTCGGAGAAGGCGCTCAACGCGGCTGCATCCTTCGTGCTCGCGGTGGAGGCGAGGGAAACCCTCGGCATCGCGCCGCGCGCGTTCGGCCTCAATCCGGGCAGCACCATCAGCCAGGTGGTGAACGCGGCGCTGCCGCGCCTGGGCGTACGCCAGCGATATTTCGACTTCCAGGACATGCTGGCGGAGGCGTGCCCGGAGTTCGACCGCATCGACTGGGACGACGTGACAACCCGCCTGATGGTCGGCGCCACGGAGATCAAGCACGGCATCGAGACCGTGTTCGATTCCGACCTGAAGATGACGCCGGACAACTATGACGACAGGCACAGGCCGCTGCCGCATGTGCACCGGAATCCGTGGCGCACCCGGCTGAAGCTCAGCCTCGAAGGCGTCGCGGCATCGGGAACGCTGCCGACGCTGCGCCGCACCCAGGTGGTCGGCGAGGGCCTCTACTGGGACGGGCTCTACTCGCAGAATCCGCCGGTGCGCGAGTTCGTCTTCAATACGACGCGGGGATACGTGCCCGACGAGATCTGGATCGTGCGCATCAATCCGCAGCAATGCGTGCGGCATCCGACCTCGCTCGCCGAGATCGAGGACCGTCAGAACGAGCTGATGGGCAACCTGTCGCTCGACAAGGAGCTCGACATGATCCTGACGGTGAACGACTGGATCGACCGCTACCAGCTGACGCCCGAGCAGAAGCAACAAGCCAGCTCCGACCCCGGCCTGGCGCGGGCGACGCTCCAGCGGCTCGAGGAGGACTTCAAGAAGGTGACGCTGCGCACCATCAAGATGACGCGCGACACGGCCGCCAAGCTGACATATGCGTCGAAGTTCGACCGCAGCCGGGACTTCGTCAACGAACTCCGCACGGAAGGCTACGATGTCGCCAGCCAGTGGCTCGTGGATTGGCCGTCACGGGCCACAACCTATCCCGATGACGCCGGCGACCCGCTGCCACCCACAAGCATCAGCGGAGACCCATCCTCGCGCAGAAGCAACGATCGGGTGTGACGCAGCTCACATGCGACGACATAACGGGCGCGAGACAATCCCCGCGGCCGGTGGGTACAATCCGGGGTGTGACGGATGACCATCGGCTGGGGGACCATCGATGACGCTCGCTCGCTCACTCATGCTGGTGATGGCCGCGCTGCTCATCGTCGCGGCCACCTTGGCCCTGATCGGCCTCCTCAAGGTGATCGGCCCGCACAGCACCGCCGTGCAGGCCGGCACCCCGCGGCTCGGCGCGTACGGCGCCGACATCAGCCAGACGTCCGTGTCCGGCGTGTCCTCGGGCGGCGCCATGGCCATGCAAATGCATGTCGCGCATTCGTCGATCATGCGCGGCATCGGCGTCATCGCCGGGGTCGCCTATGACTGCGCCGACTCGAGCCTGCCGCTGCTCGACCGCATCACGCGCGGCGTCGGCGTGTGCCTCGCCGGCGGCTTCAGCGCGGACGCGGCGTTCTCGATCGCCAGGACGACCTTCGTGGCCGGCATCAGCGGCGCGATCGATCCGATCACGCACCTCTCCGGGCAGAAGGTCTGGCTGTTCTCGGGCTACAACGATGGCACCGTGCACCGTCCGGCGATGGATGCGGTGGCCGGCTATTACGAGAACTACGTCGCCGCCGGCAACGTGTTCTACAAGACCAACAGCCCGGCCCAGCACGCGTTCGTCACCGACGACTTCGGCCTGCCGTGCTCGCAGGTCGATCCGAACTACATCAACAACTGCAACTACGACGCGGCCGGCGAGCTGCTCGAATACATCTACGGCCATCTCGCGGCGCGCAGCGGCACGCCGAGCGAGCCGATCCTCGAGTTCGACCAGACCGAGTTCCTCGGCGGCGTGAATCCGAAAGCGATCGGGCTTGCCGACAAGGGCTACGTCTATGTTCCGAAGGCCTGCCAGGGCCAGGCCTGTCGCGTGCACGTCGTGTTCCACGGCTGCCAGCAATATGCCGGCCGGATCGGCGACGCGCTCTATGCCCATGCCGGCTACAACCGATGGGCCGACACCAACAGGCTGATCGTGCTCTATCCGCAGACGGTCGCGACCGACGGCGGGCTCGCGCATCCGGACGAGCCGATGAACCCGCGCGGATGTTGGGACTGGTGGGGCTACAGTCCGCTGCCCGGCAATGACGGCTACGCGCGCAAGACCGGGTTTCAGATCGCGGCGGTCAGGGCGATGCTCGACCGGCTCGCGCAGAACTATGCGCCCGGCAAGTCGTCCGACACGTTCGGCACGCCGCAGGATTTCATTGTCGGCGACAGCACGGCGAGCGCGGTGGCGCTCGAATGGAAGCCCAACACCGCCGCGTCCGGCTTCAACATCTACCGGTCGTCCACCGGCACGGGTACGTTCACCAAGATCAACAGCCAGCCGGTGCCGGGCGCAAGCTTTGCCGACCGCGGGCTCGCCGCCAGCACCACCTATCATTACAAGGTCACCGCAATCGCGAACGGCGTCGAGAGCGCGCCGACCAGCCCGATCACCGCGGCGACGACGGCCGACCCGCCGGCCTGCGATCCCTATTTCAGCGATAACGTCACCCACGTGACGAGCGGCCGTGCCTGGTCGAACCTCACCGACGCGTTCGCCCTGGGCAGCAATAACCCGATGGGTCAGTACAACAACACGACCTTCAGCCACCTGCTGAAAGAGAGCCTGGTGATGTACCGCGTCGGCTACTGCCCGTGAGCGCGCGACGCATGACAGCGCGTGCCACAGGGTCTCACCCGCGCATCGTGGCGATCGCCGCGACGCTGATCGCGATCGCGACGCCGGCCGGCCTGGCGCTCGGCCAGCCGAAGGACGCGGCAGGCGCCGCCGCGCCGCCGCTCGGCGGCTACGGCATCGCGCTCGACCAGACATCGGTGTCCGGTGTCTCCTCCGGCGGCGCGATGGCGGTGCAGATGCATATCGCGCATGCCTCGATCATGCGCGGCGTCGGCGTGATCGCCGGCATCGCCTATGACTGCGCGAACTCGGGCTTTCCGTTCACCGCCCAGCGCCGCGGCCGCGGCGTGAACGAATGCATGCCCGGCCGCATTGCCGCGGCGTTCTCGGAAGAGCGAACCCGCGATGCGGCGCAGGCGCACGCCATCGACGATCCCGACCGATACCTGCGCGGCCAGAAAGTCTGGCTGTTCTCCGGATACAATGACGGCCTCGTGCGGCGGCCGGCGATGGACGCGGTCGAGGCGCACTACAAGCTCCATGTCGACGCCGGCAACGTGTTCTACAAGACCGACAACGCGGCCGCCCATGCGCTCGTCACCGACGACTTCGGGGCGCGCTGCCCGCAGGTCGACGCTGCGGCCATGACCAACTGCGACTATGACGCGGCCGGCCGCCTGCTCGCGCATATCTACGGCCATCTCAACGATCGCGCCCGCCGCAGCGATCTGCACGGCGCGCTGCTCGCGTTCGATCAACGCGAGTTCGTCCGCGGCCTGGCCGATGGAGAGCCGCGCTCGATCGGGCTCGCCGACGCGGGCTATGTCTATGTTCCGCAGACGTGCCGACCGTCCGGCGCGACGCCGCCATGCCGCGTGCACGTCTTCTTTCACGGCTGCGAGCAGTACGCCGCAAAGGTCGACCAGACGGTCGTCAGGAACGCGGGCTACAACGAATGGGCGGAGACGAACAACATCGTCGTGCTCTATCCGCAGACCATCGCGACCGAAGGCATTCGGTCCAGCGAGCCGATCAATCCAAAGGGCTGCTGGGACTGGTGGGGCTACGCCCGGGACCGCACCCGCAACATCGCGTTCGCGCGCAAAGGCGGTTTCCAGATCGTCGCCGTCCGGGCGATGCTCGCGCGGCTGGCGAGCGGCGCGCCCGCGTCGCCTGCGAGCGCAGCAGACACGTTCGGGCCGCCGCAGGATGTCACGGCGGTGGACGCAACGTCGCGCGCGGTGGCGCTGACCTGGCGGCCCAACACGGCCGCCGACGGGTTCAACGTCTATCGGTCGGCGACCCGCGACGGCGCGTACACTAAGATCAACGACCAGCCGGTCGCGGGCGGCAGCTTCGTCGATCACGGGCTCACGCCCACCACGACCTATCATTATCAGATCGTCGCGGTGCGCGGGCCGAGCCAGGAGAGCGCGCGGACCGACCCGGTGTCCCGCACCACGGCCCGCGAGCTGCCGGCCTGCGAGACCTATTTCAGCGACAACTGGACCCACTGGTGGGAGGACCGCGCGTACCGCGACGTCGGCGGCAATGTCTTTGCCTGGGGCAGCGGCGACCCGATGGGCGCCTTCAGCACCGGCGTGTTCACCCAGCTCGTCCATGCCGGGAATGGCGTTTTTCGCGCCGACACCTGTCACGAAACGGTCATCAACTCGAAATGATCGCGCCACGACCCGCCGCTGCACGGGTTGAGCGCCCCGCGGCGCTGAACTTACGGTTTACTGTACAGCAGAGGCTGGCTATCCTTTCCAGTGGCCGGCCGCCTTGTCACAAGGGCAAAGCGGGACAGCCATACGATCTACGCACGCAGCAGCAAGGGCTACGGGGGCTTCTGAACAATCGAGGTGCGGCGGCGGCCGCTCCCACTCCAGCCTCCGGTGAGGCAACGCGGCCCGAAGCGCCAGTGGCCTTCGCACGCCGCGCCAGAGCACGGCCTTTGCACCGACAGGACGGAGGTCGCTCAGATGCCGAATGACATGCCTTTAAGCGCCGATCAGCCTCAAGGCCTCGACCGTATCCTCAAGAATCTCATCACGCTCGCATTGCCGCCGCTGGGCCTTGGTCGCGACGCGGCCAAGCTCACCACGGAGGGCCTGGAGAGCAAGAAGGACGACTGCATCAAAACGCTCGGCAACTTCGTGGCACTCGAGGCGCTGGCGCTCAAGACGGTGTTCGGCGTGCTGGGGCGGCGGATGGGCGGAGGGATGGCAGGTCGTCTCGACGACTATGTCGAGAAAGAGCTCAAAGGCGAGATCACGGCCATCATCCAGAAGGTGGTAGACGGTGTCATCACCATGGCCAAGGCCCAGGAGATGATCCTGGACGTCGCGATCAAGGTTCTCCTCAAGATCCGGAATGGGAACGGCACACAGCCCTGAGAGCCGTTCTGCGTTGCGTCGGCTGCTCACCGGACGACGACACTGACTCGCGAATGGATGCGGAGGTTTCCTGAGGGCCAAGGAGGTGCAAGGATGAGTATCCGACGCCCTAACGTCGACATCGCAATCATCGGCCTGTCCTGTCGATTTCCCGGAGCGGCTTCGGCGGAAGAGTACTGGACGAACCTGTGTGACGGCATCGAGTCCGTCACATTTTTCTCCGACGAGGAGCTGCTCGCGGCCGGCGTCGACCCGGCGCTGATCGCCAATCCGAGCTACGTGAAGGCCGCGCCGATGCTGCGCGACGTCGAGATGTTCGACGCCGCGTTCTTCGGTTACTCGCCGAAAGACGCGGCGCTGATGGATCCGCAGCAGCGCCTGTTCCTCGAAGTGTGCTGGGAGGCGTTCGAGAACGCGGGCTACGACCCGGCGACCTGTCCGGGCAAGGTTGGCGTGCTGTCGGCGGCCGGCGGCGTCGTGTCGAGCTATCTGCTCGCCAAGCTGCACCATCCCGAGCTGCCGGGGCAGACGGCCAGCATCCAGCACATCAACAACGACAAGGATTTCCTGAGCACCCGCGTCTGCTTCAAGCTCAACCTGCGCGGTCCGAGCTTCACCATCGCCTCGGCCTGCTCCTCGTCGCTGGTGGCGATCCACCAGGCGTGCCAGAACCTGCGCTGGGGCGAATGCGACATGATGCTGGCCGGCGGCTCGGTGGTGCGCGTGCCGCAGGTCGAGGGCTATCTCGCGGAAAAGCGCAATCTGCATTCGCTCGACGGACACTGCCGGCCGTTCGACGCGGTCGGTCAGGGCACCATCTTCGGCAGCGGCGTCGGCGCCGTGCTGCTCAAGCCGCTGGAGCAGGCGATCGCCGACCGCGACCACGTCTATGCGGTGATCAAGAGCACCGCGGCGAACAACGACGGCTCGGACAAGAGCAGCTACACCGCGCCGAGCCTGCGCCAGCAGGCCCAGGCGGTAGTCGATGCGCTGGACCTGGCGGGGGCCGACGCCGACAGCGTCGGCTATCTCGAATGCCACTCGACCGGCACCATCGTCGGCGATCCGCTGGAGCTCGAAGCGCTGACCATGGCGTTCCGGACGCAGACCGAGCGCAAGCAGTTCTGCGCGATCGGCTCGGTCAAGGCGAATATCGGCCATCCGGAGCAGGCGGCGGGCATCGCCGGCATCATCAAGACCGCGCTCGTGCTGCATCACAAGCAGATCCCGCCGAGCATCAACTACGACACGCCGAACCCGGGGATCGACTTCGCGGCGTCGCCGTTCTTCGTCAACACCGCGCTGCGCGATTTTCCGCGCGCCGATACGCCGCGCCGCGTCGGGCTGAACAGCCTCGGCATCGGCGGCACCAACGTGTTCGCAGTGCTCGAAGAGGCGCCGCCGGTCGCGGCCGCCGACACCCGGCCGGCGGAACCGCTGCCGCAGCTCGTCACCTTGTCGGCCAAGAGCGCCGACGCGCTCATGGCACGCGTCAGGGAGCTGCTCGCGTGGCTCGACGACCATCCCGACGCGCCGATCGGCGACCTCGCCGCCACCACCAATGTCAGCCGAAGCCAGTTCGCCTATCGGTTCGCCGCGCCGGCGCGATCGGTTAACGACCTCAAGGAGCAGCTCGCTGCGTGGCTGCGCACCGCACGCGACAATGCGTCGAGCCTCAAGCCGACCAGCCCGGCGCCGATCGCCTTCATGTTCTCCGGCCAGGGGTCGCAGCAAGCCGGCATGACCGCGCAGCTCTATCGCGCGCATTCCGTGTTCCGCAGCGCGCTCGATCGCTGCCATGACCTGGCGCAGCCGCACCTCGCGCACGGCCTGCGCGACGTGATCTTTGCCGACGGCGGCGAGGATGCGCTGGTCAATCGCACCGACTACACGCAGCCTGCGCTGTTCGCGGTGGAATATGCGCTCACCGAGCTGCTCAAATCCTGGGGCATCGCGCCGGCGGCCGTGATCGGCCACAGTCTGGGAGAGTTCGCCGCCGCTTGCGCAGCCGGCGTGATGTCGCTCGACGACGCGATGCGGCTGGTCACGGCGCGTGGCGCGCTGATGCACGGGCTGCCGGCCGGCGGCGCCATGGTCGCGATCATGGCCGACGCCTCGGTGGTGCTGCCGCTGATCGAGACGACCGCGCCGGGGCTTTCCGTGGCCGCCATGAACGGTCCGCTGAATACGGTCGTCTCCGGCGACCGGGATGCCTTGGCACCGCTGACAGCGGAGCTCGACCGGCAAGGCATCACATATCGGCAATTGCGGATTTCCAACGGCTTTCACTCGCCGCGCACCGAGCCGATTCTCGACGACCTCGAAAAGCGCGCCGGGGAGATCACGCACCACGCGCCGACACTGCCGCTGATTTCAAATCTCACCGGCGCGGCGATGTCGGCCGCGCCCGACCAGACCTATTGGCGCCGGCATACGCGCGAGCCGGTGCGGTTCGGCGACGGGATGCTCGCGCTGGCCAAGCTCGAGTGCCGCACCTTTCTCGAGGTCGGACCGCACCCGGTGCTGTTGCCGATGGCGCAGGCCTGCCTCGCGGCCACCGGCAAGTCCGGCGCCTGGATCGCGACCCTCAACCGGCAGAAGCCCGACGCCGATGCGATCACCGAGATGCTGGCCGCGCTCTATCTCGCCGGCCACACGATCGACTGGGCGGCCGTGCATGCGGATTGGTCGTGGCGGCGCATCCCGCTGCCGACCTATCCGTTCCAGCGCAAGCGTCACTGGATCGACGACGACACGATCCATCTGAACCGCGCGCAGCCTGCCGTCGAAAAAATCCACCCGCTGGTCGGCAGGCGCATCAGCGCGACGCCGGACGAAGTGCAGTATCAAGCGCGCTACGGCGTGCGGCACGCCGCCTATCTCACGGACCACCGGGTCGAGGGGACCGTCGTGCTCCCGACCACCATCGAGCTGGAGGCGGCCACCGCCGCCGGCCGGATGCATTTCGGCACGGCGCGCGTGAGCTTCGACAACGCCATGCATCACCAGGCCATGACGTTCGCCGACGGCGAAGATCGCGTGGTGCGCGTGCAGCTCAAACCGCTCGCGCCGGACCGGGCGAGCTTCACGCTGGTCAGTGCCGAGAGCGAAGCCGCGACCGCGTGGCACACCCACATGACCGGCACGCTGCGCAAGTCGGACGCGCCGTCCGGCCCGGGTTTCTCGATCAACCAGGTCCGCGCGCGTTGCCGGCAAACCCTGCCGGTCGGCGAGCTGTATGCCGGGCTCGCCGAGCTCGGGCTCGACTACGGCCCGGCGTTTCGCGGCGTCCGCGACGTGCATGTCGGTCAAGGCGAGGCGCTGACCCGGGTCCGGCTCGCGGACGGCCTGGCCAGCACGGACTACGCGATGCATCCCGCTTTCCTGGATGCGTGTCTGCATGCCTATCCGCTCGTGCTCGACGACGCGGGCGCGGAGACGGATGCGAACAGCGGCGGCCGCAGCTCCTATCTGCCCGTCTCGCTGGAAGGATTCCGCTGCCACCAGGACGGCGCCACCGAAGCCTGGGTCCACACCAGCCTGCGCAGCGTCGACCAGGACGGCACGCAGGTGGTCGATATCCGCGTCTACGACGCCGCTGAACGGCCGGTGGCGGAGCTCAGCGGACTGGCCCTGCGCCTCATACCGCTCGACAAGCTCAAGCTGCCACGCGCCGGCGCCGACGACGTGTTTTATCGCGCGGTCTGGCGCAAGAGCGCGAGAGGCTCCGAGATCGACGCGCGCCGCGCGCCGGCCAGCTGGTTGATCTTCGCCGATGCCCGCGGCGTCGGCGTCGCGCTGGCGACCCGGCTCGAGGCCGCGGGCCACCATTGTCATCTCGTCTACCGGGCCGATGCGCTGGCCCGGCAAGGCCCGCGCACCTGGACCGTGAACGAACGGCAGCCGCACGAGTTTCGCCGGTTGCTCGAGCAGTTCTCAGCGAACGAGGCGCTGCCCTGCCAGGGCGTGCTCTACCTGTGGGGATTGGACGCCGCATCGATCGAAGGCCTGAGCCTCGCACGATTGAAGAGCGGCACCGAGATGATGTGCCGCGGGGCGCTGGAGATTCTGCACGCGCTCGCCGAGACGCGCTCGGCCAACCCGACCGGCCGGCGGCTGTGGTTCGTGACCGCGAACACGCAAAAGCCGGACGCCCGGGATCAACATGTCGATCCGGTCCAGGCGCCGCTCTGGGGCCTGGGGCGAACAATCGCGATCGAATACCCGGGGATCTGGGGCGGATTGATCGACCTGCAGGTCGCGGACGACCAGGCGCCGGATGTCGACGCGCTGGCAACGGAGTTGCTCCAGCCGGACGGCGAGACGCAGATCGCCATCTCCGCCGGCGGCCAGCGCAGCGTCGCACGCTTCGTGAAGCAGTCGCTCGCGGGATTGCCCGCGCAGCTGCCGCAGGTGCGCGGCGACGCCACCTATCTCATCACCGGTGGCCTGGGAATGCTGGGGCGCAACGTCGCCGAGTGGCTGATCCGGAAAGGTGCGAAACACATCGTCCTGACCGGCCGGAGCGCCAGCCCCGAGGCGGCACGGCAGCTGTTCAGCGCCGCCGACATCGACGCCGCGGACATCCATGTCGTGGCGGCCGATATCGCCCGCGAGGACGACGTCAAGCACCTGATCGAGACGATCAGCAGCACGATGCCGCCGCTGAAGGGCGTGGTGCAATCGGCCGGCATCCTGGATGACGGCATATTGGCCCAGCTCGACTGGGACAGGTTCGCGCCGCTGTTCGAGCCGAGAGTATATGGAAGCTGGCTGCTGCACGAATACACGAAGTCGCTGGAGCTGGACTTCTTCATCCTGAAATCCTCGCTGCTCAGCCTGTTGGGCTCGGCCGGCCAGGGCAATTACACCGCGAGCGCCGCCTTTCTCGACGGCCTGGCGGCGCACCGCCGCGCCGCGGGACTGCCCGCGACGGTGGTCAATTGGTGCGCCTGGTCGGGCGGCGGATTGGCGACCGTTTCCGGCGCGCGCGGCGAGGCGATGTGGTCGTCGCTCGGCGTCAAGTTCGTCTCTGCCGAGTTCGCCATGCAGGCGTTCGACGCGTTGATGCACCGCGACGTGGAGCAGATCGCCATTGCCGTCGCCGATTGGGCGACCTACGCCGACAAGGTGGGCAAGCCGAAATTCCTGGCGGAGCTTCGGGGCGGGACACGGAGCTTCGCCGCGCCGACATCGGCGCCGCGGCCGGCCAGTCCGCCGACGCCGCACGGCGCGGCGGACGGCGAGGCGCATCAGCAGGTCCTGCGCAGATTGCAGGAGCACGTCGCGCGCAAGCTCGGTTTCACCGAGCTCATCGATCCGGACCAGCGGCTGAACGATCTCGGCGTCGATTCGCTGATGTCGGTCACCTTGTCGAACAGCCTCGAAACCGAGTTCGGCATTCCGATTTCGGTCGCGGAGCTGATCAAGGGACCGACGCTCAACCAGCTCGTCGATGGTGCGTTTCGCGACGTGGTCGGCAGATTTACCACGGAACACCCGCACGTCCCGGCGGCTGCGCCGGCTGAAATTCCGATCATCACGGTCGGCGGGCGCGCGCTGCGATTCCGGACCGGCAATGGACCGACCGCGCCGGCCGTCTGGGCCCACGGCGGTGGCGGAGCGCCGATGGAGACCCCGCGCGCGGCGTCTCCCACCGCTCCGCTCGCGCCGCCCGCCGCTCCGGTCCAGGACCGGACGGGACATGCGAATGGTGGACCTGCCGTCCCGTTGAACGGCGGCAAGCGCAGCAAGCTCGAAACTCTGCTGCAGCAGCAGCTCATGGCGGAGCTTGGCTTCGCCGAGCCGATCGATCCGGAGCAGCGATTGAACGAGGCCGGTCTCGACTCGTTGAGGTCGGTGGCGCTCTCCAACCGGCTGGAACGGGAGCTCGGCATCCCGGTCTCGGTCGCGACGCTCATCAAGGGACCGACCATCAACCAGCTGGTCGATCATCTGATCGACGCGTTTGCGGGCGTGCGCGCGGATGAACCCGTCGAGGCACAGGACGAGGCCCAAGACGAGGCCCAAGACGAGGCACAGGACGAGGCCAGCGACGACGCACACGACGCCGCGGCGGCGACCCTGGCCGCAACCGCGGCGGCGGCCGACATGCATGCCAGCGCAGCGCCCGAACCGCACGGGCTCTTACGTTCCGTGACAGCGGAGGTCCGCGCCGGCGATCGATCCCACAACGGATCGGGGCTGCACCGACACACCAACGGCCGAGGGCCCGACGCGGCGCGAACCAATGGCGCCGGAAACGGCGCTCGGGATCCCGGCAGACCGGCCGTGACAGCTGTCGCCGGCAACGGCCATGGCGCCGGACTGGAGCATGTCGAGATGCCGGCCGTCGCGGCGAGCGCAGCCGGCAAGTGGCTGATCGCGCCGCGACCGAGACCGCATGCCAAAGCGCGCCTGTTCTGCTTCCCCTATGCCGGCGGCGGTCTCGTCTCGTTCCGCACCTGGCCTCAATTTGTGCACGACTCCGTGGAGGTCGTGGCGGTCGAGCCGCCGGGACGCGGAACGCGCATCAACGAGGCAGCGGTCGGCGACATGGGCACATTCGTCGAACGACTGTTGCCGGAAATGATCGACTGGCTCGACAGGCCGGCGGCGTTTTTCGGCCACTGCCTGGGCGGGCTCACGATGTTTGCCACGCTTCGCGCGCTGCCCGACACGTGCGCGCACCTCGTCAGGCACGTGTTTGCCTGCGGAATCAGACCCCCGCATCTGTTGCGGCGCCGGGGAGAGTTCGAGGACAATCTCGCCTACGACATGATGCTGCACCGGGACTTCGACGTGCGGGTCCCGCCCTACGCCCAGTCGGATGAAATCTTCGCTGCGATCGTCCGTCAGTTCGATACGCCGGCTGCCGACAAGATGCTGGGGATACCGAAGCTGAGGAAGGCGTTGCTGCCGACGGTGCGCGCCGAATTCGAGATGGCCTACAATTATCGATATGAGCGCGGCGCGCCGTTCCCGTTCCCCATCACCAGCTTTGTCGGCGATGCGGATCCGTGGGTGTCGCCGGCGGATTCCGCCGGCTGGGCCGAGCACACCCGTGGCCCGTTCACCAATCACGTCCGGAAAGGCTCACATTTCCTGATGGCCGACGACCGCGACTACATCCTGGAGACGATCAACAAGTCGTTCGTCAACACCGTGCTGCAATGAGGCGGCGCCGCCCGACCACGCACCGGCGGCGCTGTTCGGCCGGTGAGCTCAGCGCAGCATCAATCTCGACTTGGCGATGACGAGGTCCGCGGTGTCGAGCCCTTCGTCGAAGGACTTGTAGACCGCCTCGAGCTGCGCGCGATATTTGCCGGCGTCTCGTTGCGACTCGTGCAGGTCGTAGAGGCTCATGCACAGTCTGAGCTCGAGCGATCTGGCACTCTGCTCGCGCGCAATCTCGAGGCCCCGGCCGAACCAGCGCTCCGCCTCGTCCGGATCCCGGCGTGCCCGCAGATGTGCCTCTCCCAGCAACCGATAGATCTCGGCCGCGTAAAAGCGCTCGGAATTCTCTTCGTCGAGCCTCGATCTCGCCTGCTCCAGAAACTCGAATGCTTCCGCGTAGCGTTCATTCTTGATGCATGCATCGGCCAGCAGACCGAGCGTATACATCTCGTACAGCCGAGCGCCGGTGGCGCGTTCCTTTTCCTGGCCCTCCTGCATCTCGGCAAGGCCCTTTTCAAACTCACCTTGCTGAGCGCTGGCCCATCCGCGCGAGATCAAGGCCATGGCCAGATAGTGGCCGAAGTCATGCTCCTCGCACAGCGCGATCGCAGCATTGGCTTCGCTCTCGACGAGGGCCGCCTCACCGCGGAACTGATGCACCCGCAGGCCGATGGTTCGCGCCATTGCCGCGGTGAACGGATCCTGAGATGCATCGGCGGAACGGCGCGCCTCGGTGTAAACCTGCAACGCGCGATCGGGGTAGCCGAGCAACCACAACACCATCGCGTCGTACAGCCTGACATGGACCCGCGGATCCTGCGCCGATAGATCGAGATAGGCCGCAGCCTTGTCGTCCTCGCACATCCCGATGCTGCGCTCCAGCTCGGCGTGCGCGGCGGCAAACTTCCCGTGGGCAAACAACGTGAACCCCAGAGCCTCGTGGGCGAGGACCTTGTAAACCGGATCGTCCGAAAGGCTCGCTTTGTTCAGCAGGTGCTCGGCCAGGGTTTGCGCCTCCCCAAGCGACGGACGGACGAAATTCCACGTCCACAAACCGAACACCGCGGGCAAGGTGTGCTCGTCGAGGCCGCTTTCCGCGCACAGCACGAGCGCGCGCGTATACGCGCGCTTCACATCGTCGACGCTCCAGCCCTTGGTTGCCCGCAGCGAGTTGCCGAGCGAGGTTTGCAGCAGCAGCTCCGACTTGCTGCTCAGGATAGGATCGTCGATATGCGGGATGAGCTGCAGGCCATGGTTCAGGTGAGCGATGGCTTCGTTGTGCGCCGACCGCGCGGCTGACTGCTTGCCTGCGTCGTACCAATAGTGCGTGGCCTTTTCGTAGCTCTTGGCCTGCGTGTAGTGATACGCAACGATCTCGGGGTGTGCGATCGCCGTTTCGGAGAAGCGCTCCTCGAGCAGCTGCCCTACCCGCTTGTGATACGCCTCCCGCTCGGCTTTCGTGAGCAGCCCATAGGCGGCATCGCGGATCAGCGAATGCTTGAACTCGAAGGTCGCCTCCTGAAGCACGGTGCCTTTCTGGTAGAGCAGCTCGGCGGCGACCAGGTGGCGCAACTCCCTGCTCAGGACCTCCGGGTCCAGCGATGAGGCGGCCAGCAGCAGCTCGTAGCTGAATTGCTTTCCGAGCGTCGCCGCCAGCTGCAGGACCCTGCGCCCTTTGACCCGATGCACTCTGGACGTCAGCGGATCGCGCAGCGTCAAAGGGATCAGGTCCGGCTCGCTGATCAGGTCATATTCGTTCTTGGCGTCGTGGATGAACTCGGTGTCCAGCACCATCTTCGTCAATTCCTCGACGTACAGCGGGACGCCGTTGGCCTTGGCGAGGATCTGGCTGTGGACGCTGTTGGGCAGAGACCGGTCACCGGCGATGACTTGAATGAGGTGCTCCACCTCGTTCACCCGCAGTCGCGCCAAGGCGATCTGCGTCAGGAAATACTTCTCCTGCAGCTGGGGGGTGCATGGAGAGCGAGTGACCAACAGCAGGAATGCCCGCTCGTTTCTGATCAGCGGGATGAGCAGCTCGAGCAGGTTCATCGTGGTCGAATCGAACCAATGAATGTCCTCGAACACGAACAGCGTGGGGCCTCGGTTGGCCTGCTGCAGCGCCATCTCGATCAGGATGTCGAGCGTCTGCTGCATCAACCGTTGCGGGGTGGTGTGCCGTGCGGCGCTTTCGCCGGTGATCGAGAACAGTCGGCTCAGGTGCGGCAGCATCTTTTCCGAATAATTGAATTGCCGCAGGAACTGATGCAGCTTCAGGAGCTTCTCGTCGTTGCCGTCAGCCGGAAGAATTTTCGCTGCCAGCTGAATGTTCTCGATCATCGGATGCAGCATGGTATTGCGGTGAAACGGCGACCCGTGGAACACCAGACTGGTGTGCGCCTCCACCGCGATCTCGGTCTGGAATCCGTTGACCAGCTTGGACTTTCCGATGCCGGCTTCACCGGAGAGGATGACGGCTTGTCCAGCGCCGCCCTTCACCATGTCCCAATGATCCGCCAGCAGCTCCAGCTGCCGTCGTCGGCCGACCAGAGGTCTGCTGATTCGAGTCTCGACGGCCGGACCGGCCCTGTCCTGCCGCTCGACGACGCGAAACAGGCGTAGCGGACCGACGTTCTTCAATTCATGCAGGCCGAGATCCTGGTAGATGAACACATCCACCGGCAACAGGCGCTTGGTCGTTTCGGTGATGACGATCGTGTCCGGGCTGGCGACGGCCTGAACCCGGCTCGCGACATTCGGCGGCTCCCCGACGACGAACTGGTCCACCACCACCTGGCCCGTATCGACGCCGACACGCAAGCGGAGCTCGATGTTGTGCTTCTTCTTGAGATCGATGTTGAAGCGCCGAATAGCCTCCAGGATCTCCAGTCCGGCCAGCACCGCGCGATAGGCATCGTCTTCATGTGCAACGGGGTAGCTGAAGTAGGACATGAAGCCGTCGCCCATGTACTGGGCGTAGTAGCCTTCATATTGCTCGATGATGCCTTTCGAGATCTGGTGGAAATTGTTGATCGCGTATCTCGCGTCCTCCAGGTCGAGGTTGCGCGCGAGCACGCTGGAGTCCACGAGATCGCAGCACATCAACGACATTTGCCGGCGGTTCGCGCTGATCTTGGAAACGCCGTCGGAAGCGCGCGCCCGGCTGGCTGTCGAATCGTCCGTGCTGGGGACCGGATCGGCAAGCTCCGTCGGCGCTGCGGCGCCGCAGCTGTCGCAGAACTTGCTGGCGGGCGAAATTTCCGCGCCGCATTCGGAACACTTCAACGCGAGTTGAGTGCCGCAACTGCCACAGAACTTTGCGCGCTTCCGGTTCTCGAAGCCGCACAGAGAGCACCGCATACTTCAACTCCGTACCCGCGTGGCCTCGCCTCCGCATTCCGGATTCGTGCTGGTACGTCCGTCATGTGGCGTGTGAGTAACAGGCGGACGCACCAGCTCCGTGCATTTAGTCGCCAGCTCCGCTCGATCGGTCTGATCGCGAGTTCCCGATCCCGCCACCGCGCGGGTGGACGGCGCCTGAGCGGCAAGTCTAGACGAAAAAAGGGGAGGGCAATACCTGGAATTATGGTGAATTATCAATGTGGTGCCGCAAGAGGGATTCGAACCCCCGACCCCGTCATTACGAATGACGTGCTCTACCAGCTGAGCTATTGCGGCAGGTTGCGCCCCTGATAACGGGCGCCGGCCGGATTCGCAAGCGAATGGGTGTTGCGGAGTTCGGAATCGGGACACGAGCCCAATGACCGAGCTCTACCCGCCGAAGAACTGACGCATGCGGCTGCGCGGGTCGGACGGCGACGGCTCGGGCTCCGGGCCCGGGTCGTCCGGCGCATGGACCAGCGGAATGACCGGCCCGACGGTTCGTTGGACGTGTCTTGGGACGTTTTTCGCTCCGACCGGCGCGGCTCGCGGTGTGGGCGCGGGTGCCGGTGCGGCGTCGGCTGACTTTTCCGGTGCCGGCGACGGCGCGGGTGCAGGCACTGGCGGCGGCGCGGGCGGGGCCTCGACAATCACCGGCGCGGGGCGCGCGCGCCTCTCCTCGATCAGCACGCCTTCCAGCTCCAGCTCGGCGAGCGGCACCTTCCACTGGAAGGCATCAAGCCGGCCGGTCACCGGCGACACCGGCATCCAGTGATCGGAGACGACGCCGTCGGCGGTCCAGGCCGGATCGGCCGCCGCGTTGACCGCGCGTGCCATCCATTCGCGGGCGCGGCCGACGTCGCCGGTGTCCAGCTCCTCGAGCTCGGCCATCAGCGTGGCAACGCGGCGGGTCGGCCGCTCGGCGAGCGGCGCAAGCGCATCGCGCGCGATCGCAAACTCGCGCGCATCGAGCGCGGCCTGCGCGACGGCGAACGCGCCTTCGGCGTTGGCGTTGACCTGTCTCGCCAGCGTCTGCACCCGCGCCAGGCGGTCGCGCGCCGAGGCGCCGGGGCGGAGATCCGCGTAGGCCTCGGCGAGATCAGGATGCGGGTTGGCGCGCCACGCCGCCTCGATGACGCGGCCGGCGCGGCGCACGTTGCCCTCCTCGGCGAGGAAGCGTCCGGCGAGCGCGGCGGCGGGCACCAGATCGGGCGCGAGCGTCGCCGCTTCGAGCGCGAGCGATTTTGCGCTGTCCTTGTCCTGGTCGACGAGCGCGAGCGCCCGCGCGGTGAGGAGCACGCCGCGCTGGCGGCGATAGGCGGACTTCGCGATGAGCTTCGCGCGCATGGCGCGCTCGAGCGCGGCGAGCGCGCCGACCCAGTCGTGCTCGGCGCAGCGGAAATCGAGCACCGCCTGCGCCGCCCAGCCGAGCGCCGGCGCGGTGCGCGCCGCTTCCTCGGCGGCAGCTTTCGCAACGACCGCATCGTCGCGGCGCTGCGCCTCGATGTAGAGGCCGTGCAGGCCGAGCAGCTTCGTGTCCTCGCGCTCGACCATGGCGCGAAACGCCGCCTCCGCCGAGGCGGGATCGCCGGCCATCTGCGCGCTCTGCGCCGTGAGCAGAAGCGCAAGCGGATCGGCGGGCGCGAGCCGGCCGGCCTCCCGCGCATGTCTGCGCGCCGCGGCGGCATCGCCGGCGCCGACCGCGACCAGGCCGCGCGAGATGGCCGCGAGCCCGCGCGTCTCGCGGCGCTCGCGGCGGCGGCGCGCCACGACGCGCGGCGAGCGGGCGAGCGCGCGCAGGATCGACCAGGCCAGGATCGACAACGCGACCAGGGTGAGGATCGCCGCGGCGAGCGCCATGACCGACGTATCGATACGATAGCCGAGCCAGGGCCAGGTGATGGTGACGTCGCCCGGCCGATCGGCGAGCCATGCCGCGCCGAGCGCCGCGACGCCGACCAGGAGGAGGAAGATGACGACGCGGATCATGCGGGTGACTCGATTACGCGAAGAACGGGACGATCAATTGGGTGAGGAGGGCACGGCCGTTGTGTCCCCTCCCCCGCTTGTGACAAGTGAGGGCAAGGCGGTGCAAGTCGAACCCCCTCCCCACCCCTCCCCCGCAAGCGGGGGAGGGAGCGCGCAGTGCTCGCGGCAATGCTGCCTCCAAATCCTTACGCTCCCTTTACTGACTCGGCTTGCCGAGCGCGGCGAAGGCATCGGCGGCGAGCTTTTGCGCCGCATCGAGCGCGGCTGAGCGCGTCTGCGCCTTCTTGATCCACGCCTCGGCCGGTGCGCGCGTGTTGGTCGGCAGCTTGGCGAGATCATCGAGCGCACCGGCGATATCGCCGCGCCTGGCCTTGGCCTCGATGCGCGCGATCACCGCGGAGGCGTCATCGCCGGGCGCCTCGTCGATCGGCCGCACGCGGACCAGCCGGCCCGCACCGCTCTGCAAACGGTCGAGCAGGCTGCCGTCCTGCTGTTGCGGATTGGCGACGCGCAGCAGCGCCGGGACGAGGCCGGACAATTCCTGCGCCAGCGCCGCCGCACTCGGCACTCCGGACGATGCGAACGGCGCCAACGGCTCGAGCAGCTTTGCATCGACCTGCGGTTTCACTGCGGCGAACTCGGCGATGAACGGCGTGCCGCGCTCGGCCGCCGATTTCAGCGCCGAGGTCGCCACGGCAAGTCGCACCGCGCGGTCGCTGGTCGCGTTCTCCGAGCGCAACTCGGTCTCGATCGTCTTGCCGGCGCGCTCCAGCGCGGCGATGCGGCCGGCGAGCTGCTCGACCTGCGTGCGGTCGGCGCCACCGGCACGTTGCGACAGCTCGGCGAGCGTCTTCGCCATGGCGTCGACGCGCTCGCGGGTCTCGCGCAGGAGCGCGGCCTGGTCGTCGCTGCGACGATTGAGGCTGGCGACGCTGTCCATGAGAACCTTCATGGCGGTCTCGGCGGCGTCGAGCCGCGCAAGCAAGGTCGGGTCGGGCGCGCTGCGCGGAGCAGCCAGCGCCTGCTCGGCTTTGCCGAGGCGCGCATTGAGATCGTCTACCAGCTTCGGATCGACCGTCGGCGCCGGGGCGCCGCGTTGCGCGAGCTGCGCCTCGATGGCGGCGAGTCGCGCGATGATGACGCCGTCCTCGCTGCGACCGCCGATCACGCCGGCGAGCAGCAATACGGCGAGCAGCACCAGCAGCCCGCCCACGGCCGCGCCGATGATTGGCCACGTCAGCCCATACGGAAGCTCGGGTGTCCCACGCGTCGGCGGCACGGTGTTGTCTGTCTTTTGCTCTGGTTGCGGATCGATTTCGGTGGCGGTCAGCTCGATCGTCGGCGCCGGCCGCTTGCGGCGACGCTCGGCGGCGAGCTTCGCCTCGTCGGATTCAGGCTCGTCGTTCGCCATCGGCCGTCTCCGATTCGGGTTTTGCTCCCCGTGCCTATCAGGCACGGCCGACAAGATCGAGCAGCGCCGCTTCGTCGGGCTGCGCCGCCACCGCGACGCGCGACGCACCGGCCGCGCGAAGCTTCGCCGCACCCCCCGACGATAGACAATAATGCTGACAATTCAATGATTTGTCGAGCAGCGCCACGCCCTGCGCCAGGTCAAGAAACACCGCCACCGTGCGGGCGGAGAAATGCAGCACGGCGTCGATCCGGCCGGCACCGAGCGCGGCCACGGCGTCGGACGGCAGCGCGGTGAGCGCGGCGGCGCGGTAGGCCACCGCGCTGTGCACGGTGAAGCCGTGGGCGCGGAGCGCGCCGGCGACATCGGCGGCGCGCTCGGCGCCGGCGAGATAGAGGAGCGGCGCGGTGCCGGGGGTGAGGCGCGACGCGACCAGCGCGATCAGCGCTTCGGCGTCGCCTTTCGCCGAGGTGACTTCGGTGAACCCGGCGGCGCGCGCCGCCTCGGCGCTGCGGTCGCCGACGGTGAACGCCGGACGGCGGATGATCTCGTCGCGTTGCGAATGTGTCGCCACCGCCCGTGCGGCATTGGCGCTGGTCATCAACACCGCGGCCCATGGCGGCGCGCCGACATCGGCATCGAGCGTCTCGATGCGCAACACCGGCGCCAGCACCGCGTCATGTCCACGCGCGCGAAGCGCCTGCGCGGTGCGCTCAGCATCGGGCTCGGGACGGGTCACGAGAATGCGCATGTGAGTCGATGCCTCACCACACGGCGACCTCTCCCCGCCTGCGGGGAGAGGGTCGCGCGCGGCACTGTATGGGCACAAAGCACCGCATCGTCATTTGAAGAAATCCGCGCCGCCACGACTGCGCAGCTCGCGGCCGGCATCCTCGCCCAGCGCAACGGCGTCGGCGATGGTGCCGCTGCGCTCGGCCTCATGCGCCTCGCTGCCGTCCGGCTTGAGGATCATGCCGCGGAACAGCAGCCTGCCGTCGATGATGCGCGCATGGCCGGCGATCGGCGTCTTGCACGAGCCATCGAGCACGGCGAGAAATGCACGCTCGGCCGACACAGCCGTCATCGTGGCGGCATGGTTCACCTTCGCGACCAGCTCGCGCGTGCGCGAGTCATTCTCGCGGATCTCGAGGCCGATCGCGCCTTGCGCAACCGCCGGCAGGAAATCGTCGATCTCCAGCACGGCCGTGGCGACATGCGTCAGGCCGAGCCGCTTGAGCCCCGCATAGGCCAGCAAGGTCGCGTCGGCGACGCCCTCCTCCAGCTTGCGGATGCGTGTCTCGACATTGCCGCGCAGCGTCTCCACCCGCAGGTCGGGCCGCGCGCGCTTCACCAGCGCCTGCCGCCGCAGCGAGGCGGTGCCGACCAGCGCGCCGCGCGGCAGCTCGGCGAGCGAGCGCGCGGTGCGGCTCAAGAACGCGTCGCGCACGTCTTCGCGCGGCAGCGTCGCCGCCAAAACGAGCCCCGCCGGCAACACGGTCGGCATGTCCTTCGACGAATGCACGGCGAGGTCGACCGCGTCGTCGATGAGCGCCTGCTCGATCTCCTTGGTGAACAGGCCCTTGCCGCCGACCTCGGCGAGCGGCCGGTCCTGGATCGCATCGCCGGTCGTCTTGATGACGCGGATGTCGATCGCGCGCTCGGGCAGGCCGCAGGCAGCGACCAGGCGCTCGCGCAGTTCGCGCGCCTGGGCCAGCGCCAGGGGGCTTCCTCGCGTGCCGATGCGCAGGACCGGAGACGATTGCACCTTGGGACCTCGTGATGGTACGCCGTGTGTCTAATTATAGACCTTGTTTTGCTCAAGCCTCTCCTGTCGGGAGAGGAATGGCGGAATTCAGATGATCGTCCTCGGTATCGAGACGACCTGCGACGAGACCGCAGCGGCGCTGGTGGAGCGCGGCGACGACGGCCGCGGCAAGATCCTGTCCAACATCGTCTTGTCCCAGATCGAGGACCATGCGGCATTCGGCGGCGTGGTGCCGGAGATCGCCGCGCGCGCCCATGTCGAAGCGCTCGACCTGATCATCGCCAAGGCGATGAGCGACGCCGGCAAGTCGTTCGACGCGATCGACGGTGTCGCCGCGGCCGCGGGACCCGGGCTGATCGGCGGGGTGATCGTCGGGCTCACCACCGCCAAGGCGATCGCGCTGGTCAACAATAAGCCGCTCATCGCGGTCAACCATCTCGAGGCGCATGCGCTGACCGCGCGACTGACCGACGCCACGCAGTTCCCGTTTCTGCTGTTCCTCGCCTCGGGCGGACACACCCAGATCGTCGCGGTGCGCGGCGTCGGCGACTATGTGCGGCTCGGCACCACGCTGGACGATGCGATCGGCGAGGCGTTCGACAAGACCGCGAAGCTGCTCGGCCTCGGCTATCCGGGCGGGCCGCGTGTCGAGCGCGAGGCGGAGCGCGGCAACCCCACCCGGTTCACCCTGCCGCGACCGATGTTCGGCCGCGCCGACGCGGACTTCTCGCTGTCCGGGCTGAAGACGGCGCTGCGGCTCGAGGCGGAAAAGATCGCGCCGCTGTCCGACCAGGACGTGCGCGACCTGTGCGCCGCGTTCCAGCAGGCGATCTGCGACGTGATCATGGACCGGCTGCGCGCCGGCCTGCGTGTGTTTCGCGAAAAGTTCGGCGCGCCGAACGCGCTGGTCGCCGCGGGCGGCGTCGCCGCCAACCAGACCATTCGCAAGATTTTGCACAAGCTCGCGTTCGAGGCCGGCACCGTGCTGGTGGTGCCGCCGCCGGCTTTGTGCACCGACAACGGAGCCATGATCGCCTGGGCCGGCGCCGAGCGGCTGGCGCATCGGCTGAGCGACCCGCTCGACACGGCGCCCCGCGCGCGCTGGCCGCTGGATGCGGTGAGCAAGCCACAGGCGAGGGCGTGAGCATGGGCGTGTTGGAGCGGAGCATTGCCACACGCACTGCGCGCTCCCTCCCCCTTTGTGGGGGAGGGTTGGGGAGGGGGGTAGAAACTAACTCATGCGCGCGTGGCTACCCCCCTCCCTGTCCCTCCCCCACAAGGGGGGAGGGAACGCTCGAGGGTAGGCATCGAAACATCACTAATTCATCCGGGACTCCTCCATGCCGATCGACCACATCGCGGTGATCGGCGCAGGCGCGTGGGGCGCGGCGCTCGCCAATGTGGCCGCGCGCGCCGGGCGCGCGGTGACGCTCGCGGCGCGCGACGCGCCGACCGCCATGGCGATCAAGGCGAGCCGCAAGACGCCACGCCTGCCTGGGCTCACGCTCGAGGAGCGCGTCGCCGTCACCGCCTCGCTCGACGACATCGCCGCCGCCGACGCGGTGCTGCTGGTGGTGCCGGCGCAGTCGCTGCGCGACGCAGCCCGCACGCTGGCGCCGGCGCTGAAGGACGGCACGCCGGTGGTCGCCTGCGCCAAGGGCATCGAGCGCGGCACCGGCAAATTCATGACCGAGGTGATCGGCGAATGCGTGCCGCGCGCGGTGCCGGCGATCCTCTCGGGCCCGAGCTTCGCCGCCGACGTGGCGCGCGGGCTCCCCACGGCAGTCACCCTCGCCGCACGCGAGGAGAGGATCGCGGCCGCCCTCGCCCATGCGCTCGGCTCGGCGACGTTCCGGCCCTATCATGCGACCGACGTGCGCGGCGTCGAAATCGGCGGCGCGGCGAAGAACGTGCTGGCGATCGCGGCCGGTATCGTCGCCGGCCGCGGGCTCGGCGCCTCAGCGGCGGCGGCGCTGACGACGCGCGGCTTTGCCGAGCTGGTGCGGTTCGGCAAGGCGTTTGGCGCGCGCGCCGAGACACTGGGAGGCTTGTCCGGCCTCGGCGACCTGATCCTGACCTGCTCGACGCCGCAGTCGCGCAACTTTTCGCTCGGCATCGCGCTCGGCAAGGGAATGCAAGCGGGGGCCGAGCACGACGGCAAGCTCGCCGAAGGCGCTTTCACCGCGTCGATTCTCGTGGAGATGGCCAATCGGCGCGGCGTCGACATGCCGATCGCCACCGCGGTCGCCGCCATTCTCGACGGCACGCTCGGGATCGACGCGGCGATCGACTCGCTGCTCACGCGGCCATTCAAGGCGGAGGCGTGATGCGGCGGCTGGTCATTCTCGCCATTGTGTGCGTCGCGGTTATCGGCGGCGGCCTCGTCGCCTGGGATTGGCTGAAACCCGGCCGCAAGGTTCCGCCGCCGGTTCCGCCAGAGCAACGTGCCAATGTGATCCTGGTGGAGAAACAGGCGCGGCGGCTCACGCTTCTGCACGACGGCAAACCGCTCAAGACCTACGCCGTCTCGCTCGGTGGCGATCCGATCGGCCACAAGCAGCAGGAGGGCGACAGCCGCACGCCCGAAGGCCACTACAGCATCGATTTCAAGAATGAGCGCAGCCGGTTCCATCTGTCGATGCGCGTCTCCTACCCGAATGCCGACGACCGCGAGTCGGCGCGCAAGCGCGGCGTGCCGCCCGGCAGCGACATCATGATTCACGGCCTGCCGAACGGCATGGGTTTCATCGGCCGGCTGTCGCTCGCGCGCGACTGGACCGACGGCTGCATCGCCGTCACCAACAGCGAAGTTGAGGAAATCTGGTCGATGATCGAAGTGGGCACTCCCATCGAGATCAGGCCGTGATAGGAAAATTGCCATCGAAGCTTCGGAATCGTCCCGCCCATGCCTTCACGCCAGACAAAATCTTCGCCCGACGCACGCAAATTCATCCGCGCCAACACGGCGCTCAGCTCGCCGCACCTCGTGCCTGAGATCAAGCTGCATCTCGGCGAGGACATCGACGAGTTCTGGGTCAAGTCTAAGACGGAGGTCGGCGCGATCTCGCCGTGGCTGCCCTACTGGGCGTTCGCCTGGAACGGCGGCAAGGCCGTGGCGCGCTACCTGCTCGATCATCCCGAGCTGGTGAAGGGCAAGCACGTGCTCGACATCGCCTCCGGCTCCGGTATCGTCGCCATCGCCGCCGCCAAGGCCGGCGCCGCCTCGGTGACCGGCAACGATCTCGACCAGCTCGCCGTCGCGGCGATCGCGATGAATGCCGCAGCCAACCAGGTGAAGGTCACGGTGGTGCCGCGCGACGTGATGGGCCGCGCCGAGCCGCCGCCGCGCAAATCCTACGACGTGGTGCTGGCCGGCGACGTGTTCTACGTGCAGGCGATCGCCCGCAAGGCGCGGCCATTTCTCGAGCGGCAGGCCAAGGCCGGCGCACTGGTGCTGATCGGCGATCCGGGCAACACCTACATCGAGTACCAGCGGCTGGTGCGGCGCGCCGAATACAAGTTTCCGCAGAACGGCGACCTCTATCAATATCGCGTCCGCAAGACGGTGGTGTGGGAGCTCAGGCCGAAGCAGCCGCGCGCGTAGCGCATGTCCCGGAAAAGTGGCAACCGGTTTTCCGAAAAAGGACATGCGCAATCAAACAAGCTACGGCTATTGCGTTTTAGCCACATTGCACGAGAAAGTTGCAGGCGACCGTCGCTGATGCACGGGTGACCTGTTACAGTCTGCCGCAACGGCAATATGGGACGGGCAAGTGCATGGCCTATTGGCTGGTCAAATCCGAACCCGGCACCTGGTCGTGGGACGACCACGTCAAGAAGGGCGCCAAGGGCGACGCCTGGACCGGCGTACGCAACCACACCGCCAAGCAGAATCTGACCAAGATGAAGAAAGGCGACCGCGCCTTCTTCTATCACTCAGGCGAAGGCAAGGAGATCGTCGGCATCGTCGAGGTGATCCGCGAGCACTATCCCGATCCGACCGACAAGTCGGGCAGCTTCGTCGTCGTTGACATGAAGACCGACGAGCCGCTGCCCAAGCCGGTGACGCTCGCCGCGATCAAGGCGGAGCCGAAGCTCAAGGAGATGGCGCTGGTGAAGTACTCGCGCCTCTCGGTGCAGCCGGTCACCGCGGAGGAATGGAAAATCGTCTGCCGCATGGGCGGCATGAAGGGATAACTGGAATACCCTCCGCGGGGGCGTGGAGGTCGGGGTGGGGGTCGGTCATGATCCACGGGGGTCTCAACTATCTCATCATCGTGCTCGCAGGCGTCGCCGGCTGGATCGTCGGCGCGGCGTGGTACGGCGTGCTGGCGAAGCAATGGGTTTCCGCGCTCGGCAAGAGCATGGAGCAGTTCCGGCAGGAGCAGGCGGCGCTGGTCGGACGGCCGGTGGCCTATGTGCCGTTCGTGCTCGCCTTCATCGGCAACGTGGTGATGGCCTGGGCGCTGGCGTGGCTGCTCAGCCACTTCGGGCCGGGACAGGCGACGGTGAAGAACGGCGTCCTGATCGGCGCCGCGTGTTGGCTCGGCTTCGTCGCCACCACCATCACGGTGAACAATGCGTTCGGCGGCCGGCGCTTCAAGCTGACATTGATCGACGCGGGCCACTGGCTCGCGGTGCTGGTGGTGATCGGCGCGATCGTCGGTTGGCGCGCGGTAAGGTAGGGCATTCCCCTCTTCACTCGTCATGACCAAGTATCGAGTCGGCCTCAAATATTGTGCCCCCGCTTGCGCAGCTCGTCCTTGATGCGGCTTTCGAACTCCTTCGACAACGCCTGGCCGAAGCGCTGACCGGCCAGCATGCTCTCCTGGGTCAGTGACGGCAGCTTCTCGAGCATCTTGCGTCCGGTAGGCGTCTGATAGAACGCCGCGACCTGGCGCAGCTCGTCGGCGGTGAAATTGCGCGCATAGATCGTCGCCATCACGTCGATGTATTCGCCGATGCGCTGGTTGGTGACCTCCAGCATCAGCGGCAGCAGCGCGTCGTAATCGCGCTCGACCTCGGGCCGGTTCTGCACGATCGCCGGCTTCAGACCCTGCATGATGATGGGCAGCAGCGTCTTGAGCTGCTCGGCGAGCCGCATGGTGGTGACCAGCTCCTTGGCGGCGGCGACCGCGTCGGCCGGAGCCTGATCAGGCACCTGGGACGGCGCTTGGGCCGGCGCTTGCGCGGGCCCCTGTGCCACACCCGGCCCGGCCTGCACCAGGCTCGCGAGCACAAGGGCAACCATCAGCGAAAAGCGCGCACGCATGGAAACCTCCTGTGAAAAGCATTGACCTTCATCAACCCCGCGGGCGCGACCAAAGTGTGACAACGGCCGCCTTGTCGCTCGTCGTCCAAGCGGCGCATAATAGGTCATCACCTTTAGAGAAATACGCCACGCGGCAGAGATCGTCGCCCGCGCGGGGACCGGGAGTGAAACGATGAGTGAGAAGATCTACGACGTTCCGGCCGACTGGACGAAGCGCGCCTATATCGACGACGCCAAGTACCAGGCGATGTATGCGCAATCGGTCAAGGACCCTGACGGGTTCTGGCGCGAGCAGGCGAAGCGCATCGACTGGATCAAGCCTTTCACCAAGGTGAAGAACACCAGCTACGATCCGCACAATGTGTCGATCAAATGGTTCGAGGACGGCGTGCTCAACGTGTCCACGAACTGCATCGACCGCCATCTCGCCAAGCGTGGCGACCAGGTCGCGATCATCTGGGAAGGCGACGATCCGAAGGACGACAAGAAGATCACCTACAAGCAGCTGCATGCGGAGGTGTGCCGCTTCGCCAACGTGCTGAAGGCCAAGGGCGTCAAGAAGGGCGACCGCGTCACCATCTACCTGCCGATGATCCCGGAGGCGACCTATGCGATGCTCGCCTGCGCGCGCCTCGGCGCGATCCACTCGGTGGTGTTCGGCGGCTTCTCGCCCGACTCGCTCGCCGGCCGCATCGAGGACGCGAAGTCCGAAGTGGTGGTCACCGCCGACGAGGGCGTGCGCGGCGGGCGCAAGGTCCCCCTCAAGGTCAACACCGACGCGGCGATCGACAAGGCCGGCGGCGTCAGCTCGGTGATCGTCGTGAAGCGCACCGGCGCCGCCGTGAACATGAAGGCGGGCCGCGACGTCTACTACGACGACATCGCCAAGACCGTGTCGGCGGACTGCCCGGCCGAGCCGATGAACGCGGAGGACCCGCTGTTCATCCTCTACACGTCGGGCTCGACCGGCAAGCCGAAGGGCGTGCTGCACACGACCGGCGGCTACCTGGTCTTTACCTCGATCACCCACGAATACGTGTTCGACTATCACGACGGCGACATCTACTGGTGCACGGCCGACGTCGGCTGGGTGACCGGGCACAGCTATATCGTCTACGGCCCGCTGTCGAACGGCGCGACCACGCTGATGTTCGAGGGCGTGCCGAACTACCCGACCATGTCGCGGTTCTGGGAAGTCTGCGACAAGCACAAGGTCAACACCTTCTACACGGCGCCGACCGCAATCCGCGCGCTGATGCAGGCGGGCGATGCGCCGGTGAAGAAGACCTCTCGCGCCACGCTGCGACTGCTCGGCAGCGTCGGCGAGCCGATCAATCCGGAGGCGTGGGAGTGGTATCACCGCGTGGTCGGCGAGGGCCGCAGCCCGATCGTCGACACCTGGTGGCAGACCGAGACCGGCGGCATCCTCATCACGCCGCTGCCGGGCGCAACCAAGCTCAAGCCCGGCTCGGCGACACGGCCGTTCTTCGGGGTCGTGCCGGAAATCGTCGACGCCGAGGGCAAGACGCTGACCGGCGCGACCACCGGCAATCTCTGCATTGCAGATTCCTGGCCTGGCCAGATGCGCACGGTCTATGGCGACCACCAGCGGTTCGTCGACACCTACTTCAAGACCTATGCGGGCAAGTATTTCACCGGCGACGGCTGCCGCCGCGACGAGGATGGCTATTACTGGATCACCGGCCGCGTCGACGACGTGATCAACGTCGCCGGCCACCGGCTCGGCACGGCCGAGGTGGAGTCGGCGCTGGTCGCGCATCCGAAAGTGTCGGAGGCGGCGGTCGTGGGCTATCCGCACGACATCAAGGGCCAGGGCATCTATGCCTATGTGACGCTGATGGCCGGAGAGAAGCCGACCGAGGACCTGCGCAAGGAGCTGGTGCAGTGGGTGCGCAAGGAGATCGGCCCGATCGCCTCGCCCGACCTGATCCAGTTCGCGCCCAGCCTGCCGAAGACGCGCTCGGGCAAGATCATGCGAAGGATCCTGCGCAAGATCGCCGAGGACGAGTCCGGCAATCTCGGCGACACCTCGACCCTCGCCGATCCCGCCGTGGTCGACGACCTGGTGACCAACCGGCAGAACCGCAAGAGCGCGTAGGCGGCTTTCCGTTTGAGGCGAAGCTGCGCCACACGCGCAGCGCGCCCCCTCTCCCCGTTTACGGGGAGAGGGTTGGGTGAGGGGCTCTCACACAAGCTCGGACTCGCGGCAACGCCCCCTCACCCGACCGCCGACGGCGGTCGACCTCTCCCTGCGTGCGGGGAGAGGTGACGCCCGCGGCAATATAGCCGGCCCGCGAACGCGGTACTGCTCTAGCTCGTCTCCACACGCGTGAGCCACTGCACCGCGTCGCCGAACTGATCGTTCTGCGTCAGGTTGCGATCGATCTCGACGCCGTTGATCTTGTCGTTCGGGATGATCTTCTGAATCATCTGATAGCCGCGGTGCGGAATGTCCGGCACCTTGCTCCCGGATCTCCAGTAGTGCCTGGTGCGCAAGCGCCAGAACAGCTCGTCGCCGGTCAGAATCGCGTTGGCGCCGACATAGATGCCCGGGGCAAAGCCGGCGTCGGCGACCTCGGCAAACCAAGCATTGCAGTAGTCGATGACCGACGCATGGGTGGCGGACTTCTTCACCCCCTCGAGATCGAGCCAGACGTTCACGCCGGCCGGAAATCCGATGTGGCGGACGTGCGCGGCGGCGTTCTTACCGTTCGTCTCGCCCAGCGCGCGCGACGGCGACCATCCCGACCGTGCAACGTGTTGCACAGGCATCAGTGCCAGCCCCGCGTCCAGAATGACTGACGCTTCCGCGGTCGACAGGTCTCCGGCCGGCAACGACTCGCCCCGCGCGACATAGCGGATACAAAAGGAAAAACCCCGCGCCTTGATGGCCCGGCAATCTGCCGCGTCGAGCACCGTGTTGGTGTCGATTCCATGCAGTCCGGGCGCGGCGGATGTCACGCTTCCTGGCAAGGTCATTGGACGTCCCTCCCGAGACAAGCCACTACGACCTCGGCATGTTGTTATTGCGCCGCTGGCGTGACGGCGCTCGGGCCGATCGACGGGGCCAAGCGATCAATTATCGCGCCGGGTCGGCGAGCGCCGCCACCACGTTGCGCGCGGCGGTGAGGACGTGCTGCTCGCGCGCCTTTTGCGCCGCAACGCCGTCGCGCTGCTTCAGCGCCGCGAGCAGGACACGCTTCTCGTCGACGGTCTGCCGCGCGCGTCCGGGCTGGCGCAGCGAGACGCCGCGCAGGCGACGCAGCCGGCTGCGCAGCGAGTGCAGATAGGTGGTCAGCATCTGGTTGCCGGCCGCCTGCAGCAGCTTCTCGTGGAAGGCGTCGAGCACATCCAGCATGCGCGACAGATCGCGCTTTTTCTCCGCGGCGGCGAGATCGTCGACCAGCGACGCAAGCTCGGCGAGATCATCCTTGCTCGCCCGCTCGGCGCATTGCTTGGCGGCGAAACCTTCGAGCGCGGCGCGGATCTCGTAAAGCTGGCGCGCCTCGTCCGCCGACGTCGCGGCGACGGTCGGCCCGCGATACGGCACGTTCTCGATCCAGCCTTCGGCTTCGAGCTGGCGCAGCGCCTCGCGCACCAGGGTGCGCGAGACGCCGAGCAGGTCGCACAGCTCGCGCTCGGTCAGCCGCGCGCCCGGCGCAAGGTGGCCGTCGATGATCGCCTGCCGCAGGTTGTCGGCCGCCTGCATGCGCAAGGTGCCGGGCGGGCGCGAGACCGACAGCGCGCGCTTCAATTGGTCGGCGGTTGCCATGGGCGCTCCTCGGATTGTATGATGGTATACCATAATATACGGGAAGGGAGGGTTTTGCTTCGCCATTTCGCCGCCGTCCACGCGGCCGTTTCCCCACCTTTCACGTTCCCACACCACCACAGGTCCCCGCATGTATGCCGCGCCACCGCTCGTCCAGACTGAAGTCTTCACCCGCATGCCGACGTCGCTCCATCGCACCGACGCCCATTCCGACTGGGTCGAGCATCGCGGCGCCGGGCCGCTGCATTCGTTTCTTGAAGGCCCGTCGTTCGACCGCGACGGCAACCTGTTCTGCGTCGACATCGCGCATTCGCGCATCTTCAAGATCTCGCCGGCCGGCGAGTGGAGCGTGTTCGCGGACTATGACGGCGAGCCGAACGGGCTGAAGATCCACAAGGACGGGCGCATTTTCGTCGCCGACCACCGGCTCGGCCTGCTGTCGTTCGATCCGAAAACCGCGGCAATGACGGTGGTGCTCGACCATCCGCATCGCGAAGGCTTCAAGGGCCTGAACGACCTCACCTTCGCGTCGAACGGCGACCTTTATTTCACCGATCAGGGCCAGAGCGCGCTCGAGGACCCGACCGGACGGATCTATCGCCTGCGCGCGTCGGGCGAGCTCGACCTGCTGTTCAAGGGACTGGAAGGCCCGAACGGCCTCGTGCTCAACCGCGCGGAGAGCATCCTCTATGTCGCGGTCACGCGCACCAACCGCATCGTCAGCATCCCGCTGCGGCCGAACTACAAGGGCATCAGCAAGGCCGGCATCTTCATCCAGCTGTCGGGCAGCCCGACCGGGCCGGACGGCATGGCGCTCGACGAGGACGGCAACCTCGTCATCGTGCATGCCGGCTTCGGCACCGTGTGGGTGTTCTCGGCGCTCGGCGAGCCGGTTTTCCGCATCAAATCTTGCGCCGGCATGCGCACCACCAACGTCGCCTATGGCGGCGCTGACCGCAAAACATTGTTTATCACCGAGGCCGAGCACGGCGTTATCCTGAAGGCCAGCCTGCCGACGCCGGGGCGCAGGATGTACGGGCTGTCGTGAACCGCGAAGCTCAGCCGATGAAATCGCCGCTCGCCGTCCTCGAGCTCTACCCGCCGCACGACTCGACGCTGCGCGGCGTGTTCGCGGGCCGCCGGGCGTCGCGCGGCGAAAATCCGTTCCTGATTGCCGGCAACACCAATCTGAGCTGGAACGCGTTCGACGCCGCCGCGACCAGGCTCGCGAGCGCGTTCCACGCGCGCGGCGTCAAACACGGCGACCGCGTCGCCATCATGGCGCGCAATCACATCGGCCACGTGCTCACCTTGCTGGCGGCGGCGCGGCTCGGCGCCATCATGGTGCCGGTTAATCCCGACTTCGGCCCCGACGAGGCGCGCTATGTGCTCACCCATGCGGAGGTCGCGGGCGTCATCGCTTCGGCGGAGACGGTCGCGACGGCACGGCGCGCCCTCGACGGCACGGCGCTCGAGCCGTCCTTGATCAAGCCTTGGCAGATCCTGCTCGACGGCGGCGACAGCGCCGCGCCGTCGCTCGACAGCGCGATCGCCAGTGCGCCGGTTGCCGCCCCGCCCGACGCAGGATCCGCCGACGACACCTGCGTGATCGTCTACACGTCGGGCACCACCGGCCTGCCGAAAGGCGTGATGCACAGCCAGCGCAACATGGTCGCCGCCGGCGAAGCCTTCGTCGAGCGCGTGCACCTGCAGGACACCGATCGCGTCATGGTGCTGCTGCCGATGTTCCATATGAACGCGCTGTTCTACTCGGTCGCCGGCACCCTGATCGCCGGCGCGACCGCGATCGTCGTGCCGAAATTCTCCGCCTCGACGTTCTGGCAGGTCGCCGCCGACACCGGCGCCACGCAAGTGAACTTCATCGACACGATCGGCATGATCCTCAAATCGCGGCCGCGCAGCGAATACCGGCCGGACCACACGCTGCGCGCCATCTACGGCGTGCGCGAGAACGCCGCGCCGACGTTCCGCGAGGAGTTCCACGTCACCGACCTGTTCAGCGGCTTCGGCATGACCGAGATCCCCGGCGTGACCTGCAATCCGTTCCGCGCGCCGAACAAGCCCGGCAGCATGGGCGTGATCGGCCGCCATCCCGATCCGGCGCGCGAATGGGCGCAGTGCCGTATCCTCGACGACGCGCGCAATGACGTGGCCGACGGCGAGGTCGGCGAGCTCGCGGTGAAGACGCCGATCGTGATGCAGGGCTATTTCCGCGACCCCGAGCAGACCAGGGCATCGTTCCACGACGGCTGGTTCCTGACCGGCGACCTGGTGAAGCGCGACGCCGACGGGTTCTTCTTCTATGTCTCGCGCAAGAAGGACATCATCCGTCGCCGCGGCGAGAACATCGCCGGCGCCGAGCTCGACCGCGTAATCGGCCAGCATCCCGCCGTGCTGGAAGTCGCGGCGATCGCGGTGCCGTCGGAGCTCGGCGAGGACGAGATTCTGGCGGTGGTCGTGCGCCGCGCCGGCATGCAGGTCGACGCGGCCGGCATCGCGCAGTGGTGCCGCGAGCGGCTGGCGCCGCAGAAAGTGCCGCGCTTCGTCTGCTTCGTCGAGCAACTGCCGAAAACGCCGACGCACAAAGTCGCCAAGGACAAGCTGCGCAAGGACACGTCGCTGGCCGCGCGTGCGGTCGACCTGCAGCAGGGACCGCGGCGCGTCGACATCTCCTGAGGATCGTCAATGTCAATTTCCCGCCGCCTCATCGCCTGCGCCGCCGTCGTCGCGACGCTCGTCGCGGTGGCGCCACCGGCGACGTGCGCCGACTACCCGAACCGCCCGATCCGTCTCGTCGTGCCGTATCCGCCGGGCGGCGGCACCGACGTGGCGGCGCGGCGCCTTGCCGAGGAGATGGGGAAGGGGCTCGGCCAGCGGCTCGTGGTGGAGAACGTCGGCGGCGCCGGCGGCCTGCTCGGCATGCAGCAGGTCGCGCGCGCCGAGCCGAACGGCTACACACTGGTGCTCGCGCTGACCGCGCAGTTCGCCGTCAATCCGAGCCTGTTCCCGAACCTGCCCTATGACCCGGTCAACGACTACGCGCCGATCGCGCTGCTCGCCGCCGCCCCTTACGTGCTGGTCGTGCATCCCGACCTGCCGGTGCGCAGCGTGACGGATCTCGTCGCGCTGGCACGCCGGCAGACCGACAAGCTCTCCTACGCTTCGGCCGGCAACGGCAGCGGTGCGCATCTGTCAACCGAGCTGCTCAAGAGCATGGCCGGCATCGACATGGTCCACGTGCCGTACAAGGGCGCGGGCGCCGCCTATACCGATCTCCTCGCCGGGCGCATTCCGCTGATGTTCTCGACCTACGCGACGGTCTCCGGCCATCTCGAGGCGGGCAGGCTGCGCGCCATCGCGGTCAGCACCGAGCAACGCGCGCCCGGCCTCAAGGACGTGCCGGCGATTGCCGAGACCTTGCCGGGCTATCGCTCCGACGTGTGGTACGTGCTGGCCGCGCCGGCCGGGACGCCGAACGACATCGTCGCGCGCCTCAACACCGAAGCGCTGGCGGCGCTGAAAAGCCCGGTGATCGCCAAACAGCTCGCCGACGATCTGATCCAGGTGATCGGCAGCCGCCCCGACGAGGTCAAGCCTTTCATCGTCACCGAGATCGCCAAATGGGGCGAGGTCGTGAAACGATCCGGCGCCCACATCCAGTAACGGACCCCGATCATGGCCAAGCGCAAGACGCTGCGTTCCGACATCGCCTGGGCGACGCCCGAGCGCATCTTCATCAAGGGCTACGACCTGTGCGACGAGCTCATGGGCAACCTCTCGCTCGGCGACATGGCGTTCCTCGAGCTGACCGACCGCCGGCCGACGCCGCAGGAGTCCGTGGTGTTCAACGCGCTGGCGCTGACATTGGTCGAGCACGGCCTCACCCCGAGCGCGATCGTCACGCGCATGACCCTCGCCGGCGCACCGGAAGCGATGCAGGCCGCGGTCGCCGCCGGCCTCGCCGGGCTCGGCAGCGTGTTCGTCGGCAGCATGGAGACGGCGGCGCGCGTGCTGCAGGAGGCGCTGCCCGATCCCAAGGCGGAGGTCGACCTCGACGCGCTGGCGCGCGAGATTGTCGCCGCGCACGCCGCGCAGAAAAGGCCCATTCCGGGCGTCGGCCACGCCTTCCACAAGCCGGTCGACCCGCGCGCGCCAAAACTGTTCGAGATCGCCGAAAAGAACGGCTTCGCGGGGCCATACGTCACGCTGATGAAGGCGATCGGGCGCGAGGCCGAGCAAAAGCTCGGCAAGACGTTGCCGGTCAACGCGACTGGCGCGATCGGCGCGATCGCAAGCGAGCTCGGCCTGCCGTGGAACATCGTGCGCGGCATCGGCGTTATGGCCCGCGCGATCGGTCTCGTCGGGCATATCCGCGAGGAGCTGGCCAACCCGATCGCGCGCGAGATCAAGACGCGCGCGGAGGAGGAGGCAACGTCGCACCGCCGGTAGGTGCCGGTTTTCAGATTTGTCGGCCGGTGTCGTGGTGTGGCATTGCCGCCGCACCGGGCTGATTTCTAAGGCGGCATTTACGCTTTTCGCACTTTCGTGATGTGGCAAATCCGCAGCTGATTTATGTTCGGTTCAAGGCGCGGGGAGCTGGGGGCTCCGGCGCGACTTTGTAGCGACGGGGCTCAGACATGAACAAGCTCATCGGCATTGCCGTAGCAATGCTCGCGGTGGCCGTGCCTGCGGTTGGGCAGGCCCGCGAGGTGGTCTCCTTCAGAGGCGATTATTCCGCCGGCACCATCGTGGTGCGGCAGAGCGAGCGGCGGCTCTACTACGTGATGGGCAATGGCCAGGCGATCCGCTACCCGGTCGGTGTCGGCCGGGCAGGCAAGCGCTGGTCCGGTACCACCATGATCAGCGGCAAGTACATGCATCCGGCATGGTCGCCGCCCGCGGAAGTGCGGCGCGACAAGCCATCCCTGCCCAACGTCATTGCGGGCGGCTCCCGCAGCAATCCGATGGGCGTGGCTGCGATGACCTTGTCGGGCGGCGAGTACGCCATCCACGGCACCAATCGGCCCGGCTCGATCGGCGGCTTTGTCTCCTACGGCTGCATCCGCATGTTCAACCAGGACATTCTCGACCTGTACGGCCGGGTCAGCACCGGCACGCAGGTGGTGGTGCAGTAGGCGCAGGCGCTTTCATTTCAGCAACCGCATGTGTCCGCCTGCATCGGCGGACACTTCACCGTGCCGTACGAGCAGAAGACGCAGCAGTGGCCGGACAGCGGCTTCAGCCGCTCGCCACAGCCTTTGCAGTCGTAGAAAAACTGACAGGCGTCAGTCGGCATGCGTTCGGATGATTGGTGGCCGCACCTGGGACAGGTGATGACGGACTCCAAAATCACCGCCGGCATCGCCCATCGCCCTCAAAAATCCGAAGCTATTCCCTTGTTCTCCCAATCCCCATAGCGGGCGGGATCGGGACCTTTCGGGCCGTTGACCTCCTTCGGCCGGTCCGTCGCATTGCGCTCGGCCTCGGCGCGGCGCGCGGCGGCCTCGGCCAGGGCACGTTCGGCCGGCGGGGTGAGTTTTCTCTGGTTGTGGGGTTTGTCGTCGGTTGTGCTCATATCCGTCGCCGGCCTGAATTTTCTCGATCCACCAGAACCTTGACGGCTCCGCGGCAGGCCGCCGCGCTTGCGGGCAGGCGGCCGCCTTCCCATCTCCTGCGTCGGGAAAACCGGCGCCTTCCAAGCAAGCTAAGCATCAAACCCAGCCGGTGCGAGGAGATCATGAACTATTTGCGGACGGCCATTCTGCTGGCAGGGCTCACCGCCCTGTTCATGGGCGTCGGCTACCTGATCGGCGGCCAGAGCGGCGCCATGATCGCGCTGGTCGTTGCCGGCGCAATGAACTTCTTCGCCTATTGGCGCTCGGACAGCATGGTGCTGTCGATGCACGGCGCGCACGAGGTCGACGCCCACAGTGCCCCCGAGTTCTACGGCCTCGTGCACGAGCTGGCCAACCGCGCCGGCCTGCCGATGCCGCGCGTCTACCTGATGGACAACCCGCAGCCCAATGCATTTGCAACAGGGCGCAATCCGCAGAACGCCGCCGTCGCGGCGACCACCGGCCTGCTCAACATGCTCACGCGCGAGGAGGTCGCCGGCGTGATCGCGCACGAGCTCGCCCACATCAAGAACCGCGACACGCTGACCATGACGATCACCGCCACCATCGCCGGCGCGATCTCCATGCTGGCGCAGTTCGGCATGTTCTTCGGCGGCGGCCATCGCGACAGCCACAGCGGTGGGGGCGGCCTCGGCATCATCGGCACGCTGGCGATGGTCATTCTTGCGCCGATCGCCGCCATGCTGGTGCAGATGGCGATCAGCCGCACGCGCGAATACGCGGCCGACGACATGGGCGCGCGCATCGCCGGCCAGCCGCAGTGGCTCTCCTCGGCGCTCGCCAAGATCGACAACGCCGCGCACCAGATCGAGAACGAGCCGGCCGAGCGAAACCCGGCGACCGCGCACATGTTCATCATCAATCCGCTGTCGGGCCAGCGCATGGACAATCTGTTCTCGACGCACCCGGCGACCGAGAACCGCATCGCCGCGCTGGAGCAGCTGGCGGCCGAGATGGGCGTGGGGCGGTCGAGCCGCTGGTCGCAGCCGCCGGCGCAGTCGGCGCCGGCATCCGGTCCGTGGGGCGGTGGCGGCGGCTCCGGCCTGCGTGGTCCGTGGGGTTGAGCCAAGTGTGAATGCCTCGTGTCCCGGCCGAAGCGAGCAGCGTAAGGGCGTTCACGCCCGTCTTCGACGGGCTATGCGAGCGAAGAGCCGGGACCCACTCTATGCCGCTCCTGGGTCCCGGGTCGCGCTGACGCGCGCCCGGGACAAGAGTCTTCGGCAGGCCCGCCGCGCCGTCCCCTGCCCGGCTGATTTCTGCTACTTACCGGCGTGACGAAACCGGCGCTCATTAAGACGGCGCCGGTGAACCCATGTCATGCCGAGCCCCGCGATGCGCCACCGCGACCACCCGATCTACAGCAGACCCGGTCATCTGATCCGCCGTCTGCACCAGATCGCCGTCGCGATCTTCATGCACGAGACCGAGCGCTTCAACATCACGCCGGTGCAGTATTCGGCGCTGCTCGGCATCGAGCTGCATCCGGGCATCGATCAGATCACGCTGGGCAACATCATCGCATTCGACCGCACCACCATCGGCAAGGTGGTTCGGCGCCTCGAGGACAAGACATGGGTCAGCCGGGTGCCCGGCCCGCACGACCGCCGCAGCAAGTGTCTCACCATCACGCCGGAAGGGCGCAAAGTGCTGCGCGCGATCGACGGCGCGGTGGAGCGGAGCCAGGAGCTCATTCTCGCGCCGCTCAAGCCCGCCGAACGGCGCGTCCTCGTCGACATGCTCGAGCGTCTCGTCCATCTCAACAACTCGCGTAGCCGCGTGCCGTTGGGAACGTCTCCCGACGCCGCCGATGGGCTACGTCCCGCGCGATCGCGGGATTGACTCGTGCCGGCCGCGGCCGGATACTGTCCGGAATAATCAGCATGCTGATCAATTTGCGTTGGGCATGCATCCGACGCGGGATCGCAGCGGGAGGACGACGCCATGAGATCCAGCAGGGATCGCATCCTCACCACGCATGCGGGAAGCCTGTCGCGCCCCGCCGACCTGATCGCGATCAGCCGCGCGCGCGCCGCGGGCGAGAGCAAGGACGACGCGGCCTATGCGCGCTGCCTCGCCGACGCGGTCGGCGACGTGGTGCGCCGGCAGGGCGAGCTCGGCATCGACATCGTCGACGACGGCGAGTTCGGCAAGCCGATGGCGTCGAACTACGACTACGGCGCCTGGTGGAATTATGCGTTCGCGCGGATGGCGGGCTTCAGCGCGGCGGAATCCCTGCCCGAGGCCGCGCACAAGAAGTCGAGCGTCGCCGAGCTGGCTTTGACCTCGTTCGCCAACCGTCGCGACTGGCAGAAATTCGGCGAGTTCTACCAGGACCCGGAATCGAGCGGCAGCCTCGCCGGCAGCGCGGCGCGGCGGCGGACGCGCCGGCCGGTCTGCACGTCGGCGATCACGTATACCGGCCATGCGGCGCTGGCCGCGGATATCGCCAATCTCAAGGCCGCGATGGCCACCGCCGGCATCGAGGAAGGATTCATGTGCTCGGTCGGGCCGGGCAGCTTCGCCCGCGGCGAGGACCTCCACTACAAAACCGAGGAGGAGTTCGTGTTCGCCTCCTCGGAGGCGATGCGCGACGAGTACAAGGCGATCGTCGATGCCGGCCTGGTGCTGCAGATCGACGATCCGAGCCTCCCCGACAACTGGGACATGATCAATCCGGAGCCGCCGCTCGCGGAGTTCAAGAAATTCGAGCGCGTGCGCATCGAGGCGCTCAATCACGCGCTGCGCGGGCTGCCGGAAGATCGCATCCGCTATCACATCTGCTGGGGCAGCTGGCACGGACCACACACCACGGACATCCCGTTGCAGGACATCGTCGACCTGGTGCTGGCAGTCAACGCCGGCGCCTACTCGGTCGAAGCCGGCAACGTGCGGCACGAGCACGAGTGGCGCGTGTGGCAGGACGTCAAGCTCCCCGACGGCAAAGTGCTGATTCCCGGCGTGGTGAGCCACGCGACGAACATCGTCGAGCACCCGCAGGTCGTCGCCGACCGCATCGTGCGCTACGCCCAGGTGGTCGGCCGCGAGAACGTCATCGCCGGCACCGATTGCGGTCTGGGCGGCCGCATTCATCCGCAGATCGCCTGGGCGAAGCTCGCGGCGCTGGCCGAGGGTGCGAGGCTCGCAACGCGCGAATTGTGGTGATCATCGCCTGCCGGAAAGGACCGACATGAAACGGAGCGTCGATCGAATCCTGACTACGCATGTCGGCAGCCTGCCGCGGCCCGAAGACCTGGTCGAGCTGTACCGGGACAACGCGCCCGACGAGAAGCTGCTGCCGCGGCTGCGATCGGCGGTCTCCGACGTCGCACGGCGGCAGCGCAACGCCGGCATCGACGTCGTCAACGACGGCGAGTTCGGCAAGGCGATGCGGCGGTCGGTCGATTTCGGCGCATGGTGGTCCTACGTCTATGACCGGCTGGCCGGCTTCGAGGTGCGCGAGGAGACGGCCAAGAAGGGCCGCGCCGCCTGGACCTTCGGCAGCAAGGAGCGCCGTGAGTTCGCGGAGTTCTACGCCGCCGAGGCGAGCGCCGGGCAATCCGCCGGACAGGGTGGGACCAGCACCGCGCGCCTGTACGGCCTCACCTGCGTCGCGCCGGTCACCTATACGGGCCAGGCGGCGATCCGGCGCGACATCGAGAACCTCGCCGCGGCGGCGCGCGCGAACGGCATCGACGAGCCGTTCATGACGGCGGTCTCGCCGGCGACGCTGCAGATCCTGCCGAACGAGCACTACAAGAGCAGCGAGGACTACACCTGGGCGCTCGCCGAGGCGATCGCCGTCGAATACAAGGCGATCGTCGACGCCGGATTCATCCTGCAGATCGACGATCCCGCCTTGGTCGACATCTACGACTGGTGGTACTCGATCAACGACGACCTGGCCGGCTATCGCAAATGGGCCGCATTCCAGGTCGAGGCCGTGAATCACGCGTTGCGCGGCATCCCCGAGGACCGGGTTCGCTTCCACATCTGCTGGGGCAGCTGGCACGGCCCGCACAACGGCGACGTGCCGCTGAAGGACGTGGTCGACCTGCTGCTCAAGGTGAAAGCGCAGGGCTACTCGGTCGAGGCCGGCAATGTGCGGCACGAGCACGAATGGAAGGTGTGGAAAGACACGAAGCTGCCGGACGGCAAGGTGCTCATTCCCGGCGTGGTCAGCCACGCGACCAACGTGCTCGAGCATCCCGAGCTGGTCGCCGACCGCATCATCCGGTTCGCGCAGGTGGTCGGCCGCGAGAACGTGATCGCCAGCACCGATTGCGGCCTGGGCGGGCGTGTTCATCCGCAGATCGCATGGTCGAAGCTCGCGGCGCTGTCGGAGGGCGCGCGGCTCGCGTCCCGGCAGCTGTGGCAATGAACCAATGGGGGTAGCGATGAAACGATCAGCTCTGGCTTTTTTCAGCAGCGCGGTGCTCGCGCTCGCGACAGTTTCAGCGGGCGCCCAGCAGACCGTGAAGATCGGCTTGCTCATGACCTACACGGGCCAATTCACCGATGCCGCGAACCAGATGGATCGCGGCATCACGCTGTACATGAAGCAGCACGGCGACACGGTCGCCGGGCGGAAGATCGAGATCATCCGCAAGGACACGGCCGGCCAGCCCGACGCGGCGAAGCGTCTGGCGCAGGAGATGATCGTCAACGACAAGGTCGACATGCTCGGCGGCTTCGTCATCACGCCGGAGGCGCTGGCGGTCGCCGACCTGGCAACGGAGGCGAAGAAGTTCACGGTGGTGATGAATGCCGCCACCTCGATCATCACCACCAAGTCGCCCTATCTCACCCGCTCGTCGCTGACGCTGCCGCAGAACTGCGAGGTGCTCGGGACATGGGCGTTCCAGAACGGGGCCAGGAAGGTGTTCACCCTGGTCTCGGACTACGCGCCGGGCGTGGACGCCGAGACGTCGTTCAAGAGCGCCTACACCGCCGCGGGCGGCGAGGTGATCGGCTCGGTTCGCGTGCCGCTGGCCAATCCGGACTTCTCGGCGTTCGTGCAGCGCGCCAAGGATTCCGGCGCTGACGCGATCTTCGTGTTCGTTCCGGGCGGCTCGCAGCCGGTGGCGCTCGCCAAGGCGCTGGTCGAGCGCGGCATGGATCCCGGCAAGATCAGGATCATGGGCCAGGGCGAGCTCGCCGACGAAACCGCGCTGAAAGCGATCGGCGACGCGGCGATCGGCATCATCACCGCGTTCCATTACGACTATGCGCACGGGTCGGCAGCCAACAAGGCCTTTGTCGCCGCCTACAACGCCGAGTTCAAGCGCAACCCCGATTTCTTCTCGGTCGGCGGCTACGACGGCATGCACATGATCTACGAGGCGCTGAAGAAGACGGGCGGCAAAGCGGACGGCGACAGCCTGATCGGCGCCGTCAAGGGGCTGAGCTGGGAAAGCCCGCGCGGGCCGGTCTCGATCGACCCGGCGACGCGTGACATCGTCAACACGGTTTACATCCGCCGCGTGGAGAAGGTGAACGGCGAGGTGCGGAACGTGGAGATCGCCAGGTTCGAGAACGTGAAGGACCCGGTGAAGGCGCGGATGAAGTAGGCTCGGATGAGCCAAATGTGGTGACGCGTGTCCCAGGCGCGCCTCAGCGCGACCCGGGACCGAGTTTCTAAGGAAAAAGAAAAAAACTGGGTCCCGGGTCGCGCTTACGCGCGCCCGGGACACGAGTCATCGCCTGATCATCAACCTGCCGCTTTACCTCTTCATCGTCACATACGAATGTTATGAAGATTCGCGCGCTTCGCACGGAGCGCCCGGCCGTGCGCATCGGCCGTTGTTGTTGGAGTACAAGCTGAAATGGCGCGCCCCCGTCTTGCCCCACAGCCGGAAGTTCCCGGCCTCGCCGCGCGCCGCGTGGCGGCCGACATCGTCGACGGCGTGCTGCGGCGCGGACGGCCGCTCGACGAGCAGATCGACGGCAAGCAGGCGCATCCGGGCTTCGTCGCGCTGCCGGACCGCGACCGCGCGCTGGCGCGCCGCATCATCGCCACCGTGCTGCGCCGGCTCGGCACGCTGCGGCATCTCCTGTCGGCATTTCTCGATCGCGGCTGTCCGGAGGATGCGCCACGCGTGGAGACGGCGCTGCTGATCGGCGCCGCGCAGATCCTCTGGCTCGACGTTCCCGACCATGCCGCGGTCGATCTCGCCGTGCGCATCGTGCAGAGCGACCGCCGCGCCGGCCGCTACGCGGGCCTCGTCAACGCGGTGCTCCGCCGCGTCACCCAGGAGGGCGCCGAACGCATCGCGCAGGATCAATCGGCCGACGCCGCGCCGCGCTACGACGCGCCGCCCTGGCTGATGCAGCGCTGGATCCGCACCTATGGCAAGGCGACCGCCCACGCGATCGCCGATGCGCTCGGCCACGAGCCGTCGCTCGACCTCACCGTCAAGAGCGATCCCGAGGCATGGGCGGCGCGGCTGCGCGGACGCGTGACGCCGACCGGAACGGTGCGCCTGGTGGCGCACGGGCCGATCTCGCTCCTGCCCGGCTATGCCGAAGGTGCCTGGTGGGTGCAGGACGCCGCCGCTGCGCTGCCGGCACGGCTGTTCGGCGATGTGCGCGGGCTGAACCTGGTCGATCTGTGCGCCGCGCCCGGAGGCAAGACTGCGCAGCTCGCACTCGCCGGCGCCGAGGTCACCGCGGTCGACCGCTCGGATGCACGGGTGTCGCGCCTGCGCGAGAACCTCGCGCGGCTCTCGCTCCCCGCGACGACGATCGTCGCCGATGTCGGCGAATGGCAGGCCGGCCCGTTCGACGCGGCGCTGATCGACGCGCCCTGCACCTCGACCGGGACCATTCGTCGCCATCCGGACATCGCCTGGCTCAAGCGGGAGGGCGACATCGCCACGCTGGTGACCCTGCAGGCGCGGCTCCTCGCCCGCGCCATTGAGATGGTGAAGCCGGGCGGCACCATCGTCTATTGCACCTGCTCGCTGGAACCGGAGGAAGGCGAGGTCCTGATCGACACGCTGGTCGCCCGCGACCAGCGCATCCGCCGCCGGCCGGTCGCGCCCGACGAGATCCCGGGCATCGCGCCGTTCATCACCGCGTCGGGAGACCTGCATACCCTGCCCTGCCACTGGCCTGACGCTGATTCGCGGATGGCCGGACTCGATGGTTTTTACGCCGCCCGCCTGGAACGGACCTGACCCAACCCAGCGGCAGTTCCCACATTAAGCCTGTTATCCACCTCATGCCCCGCGCAATGGCCCTTCCGGCGGCGCTTCGCTAAATTGCGGCGCCGCCACAGGGCTTTGGGTTTGCCGGGCGGCAGCGGAAGGGCTGGCAACGCGACATGTCCCGCGTCCCCATCGCGGACCGATTGAGGCTGACGTGGCAATTGCCGCGGCGGATGCTTCATCATGTCGTGGCCCGGCTCGTCTCGCATCCGCTGCTGCGGCCGCCCCTTCCCGGACGTAAACCCGACCGCCTGGTCATCGCCCCCCAGGACCTGCGCACCGCCGACCCGACCCGGGCGAGCGAGATCTATGCCGGGCGCTTCGCGTTTGCGGGCAAGATCGTCATCTGCGACGGCCGCTCGCCGTTCGAGATGGTGCCGCCGTCGGACGAGTGGGAGGAGAACCTGCTCGGCTTCGGGTGGCTGCGCCACCTGCGCGCTGCCGAGTCGAGCATCACCCGCGCCAATGCCCGCGCCCTGGTCGACGAATGGATCTCGCTGCAGGGCGGCTACGACCGGGCGGCATGGCGCGCCGACGTGCTGGCGCGCCGCGTCGTCGCCTGGCTGTCGCAGGCGCCGCTCATCCTCGAAGGCGCCAACGCGCGGTTCTACCGCCGCTTCCTGCGCAACCTGACCCGGCAGATCCGCTACCTGCGCTACACCGCGCCGAGTGCGCGCGACGGCATCGGACGGATCCAGGCGCATATCGCGCTCACCTATGCCGCGCTCTGTCTGCAGAGCCAGTTCCGCTATCTCAATGCCGCCTCGCGGCGCCTGGTCGAGGAGCTGCAGAGCCAGGTGCTGCCGGACGGCGGCCATGTCAGCCGCAATCCCGGTGCGCTGATCGAGCTCCTGCTCGACCTGCTGCCGCTGAACCAGGCGTTCACGGCGCGCAACGTCGCACCGCCGCCGGCACTGATCAACGCCATCGACCGCATGATGCCGATGCTCCGCTTCTTCCGGCACGGCGACGGCAATTTCGCGCTGTTCAACGGCATGGGGCCAACGCCGCCCGACCAACTCGCGACCATCCTCGCCTATGACGACGCCCGCGGCACGCCGATCGCCAACGCCGCCTATTCCGGCTACCAGCGGATCGAGGCCGGCGACGGCGTGCTGATCGCCGACACCGGCAAGCCGCCGCCGCTCGAGATGAGCGGCGAGGCGCATGCCGGCTGCCTGTCATTCGAATACTCGGTGCGCCACCAGCGTCTGGTGGTGAACTGCGGCCTGCCGGCCACCTCGCGCGAGAACTGGCGCCAGCTGTCGCGCGCGACCGCGGCACATTCGACCGTGACGTTCCACGAGACGTCGTCGTGCCAGTTCATCGACAGCGGCATCTTCAAGCGGCTGTACGGGACGCTGATGGCCTCGGGCCCGACATCGGTGCCGATCGAGCGGCAGGAGCGCGACATCGGGCTCGTCCTGCGCGCCTCCCACAACGGCTATGTGGAGCGGTTCGGCCTGGTGCATCAGCGCACCTTGCTGCTGCATCCGAACGGCATGCGGCTCGACGGCGAGGACATCTTCCTGCCGGCCGGCGGCCAGGCGCTGCCGGCCAATGCGCGCGACGACTTCGCGCTGCGCTTCCATTTGCATCCTTCCGTCCGCGCCAACCGGCTCAACGACGGGCGCGGCGTCATGCTGACGACGCCGAGCAAGGACCTGTGGACCTTCAACAGTCCCGAGGACGAGGTCGATATCGAGGAGAGCGTCTATCTCGCGAGCCCGGAAGGGCCGCGCCGCACCGTGCAGATCGTGATCCGCGGCCGTGCCCGTCAGATTCAGCGCATCCTGTGGACGTTCAACTTCGTGCAGCAACAGCAGCTCGCCGGCCCGAGCAGCGCTCGCAACAAGGGGCGCGGCAAGGATCCGGAGCTGCCGTTGTAGCGGCGAGGTTCGTTGCGGAGCCCCTGGGATCCCGGGTCTCGCTGGCGCTCGCCCGGGACACGAGTCAGTGCCTCTTGCCACAAGGGCGTTTACGCCCGTCTTCGACAGGCTATGCCGAAGCGAGCGCAGCGAGCGAAGAGCCGGGACCCAGCTGCGTTCCAAATGCGCGGAACAAATCCCGTGGAATGCCACAACAAATCACGCACCGGCGATGACTCCCCGCACGCAGTGTGATAGCGGCAAGCCACCATGCCAGACCATCCGCGACGCGTGCTGCGTGCCCTCATCTCGGTGTCCGACAAGGACGGTGTCGTCGCGTTCGCGCGCGCGCTCGCAGGCTTCGGCGTCGACCTCGTGTCGACCGGCGGCACCCAGAAGATGCTGGCCGACGCCGGACTCAAGGTGCGCGACGTCTCCGAGCTGACCGGCTACCCGGAGATGATGGACGGCCGCGTCAAGACACTGCATCCGGCCGTGCATGGCGGGCTGCTCGCGATCCGCGCCAACCCGGCGCACACCGCGGCGATGACCGAGCACCGCATCCATCCGATCGACCTGCTGGTGGTCAATCTCTATCCGTTCGAGGCGACCGTCGCGAAGGGCGCCGACTTCGACGCCTGCATCGAGAACATCGACATCGGCGGCCCGGCGATGATCCGCGCCGCGGCGAAGAACCACGCCGACGTCGCCGTGGTGGTCGACCCGGAGGACTACGCCGCCGTGGTCGACGACCTCGCCAACCACAACGGCGCGACCACGTCGAAGCTGCGCCGCCGGCTCGCCGCCAAGGCCTATGCGCGCACCTCGGCCTACGACGCGGCGATCTCCAACTGGTTCGCGGCAAAGCTCTCCGACGACGCGCCGAGCTATCGCACCGTCGGCGGCCGGCTGGTCGAGGCGCTGCGCTACGGCGAGAACCCGCACCAGACGGCGGCGTTCTATCGCACCTCCGAGATCCGCGCCGGCGTGTCGACGGCGCGCCAGCTGCAGGGCAAGCAGCTCTCCTACAACAACATCAACGACACCGACGCGGCCTACGAATGCGTCGCCGAGTTCGACCCGAAGCGCACACCCGCCTGCGTCATCGTCAAGCACGCCAATCCGTGCGGCGTCGCCGAGGGCGCGAGCCTCATCGATGCCTACCGCAAGGCGCTGGCCTGCGATCCGGTGTCGGCGTTCGGCGGCATCGTCGCGCTCAACCGCACGCTCGACGCCGAGGCGGCGCGCGCCATCACCGAGATCTTCACCGAGGTGATCATCGCGCCCGACGCGACGGAAGAGGCGGTCGCGATCGTCGGCGCCAAGAAGAACCTGCGCCTGCTCGTCGCCGGCGGCATGCCCGATCCGCGCGCGCAGGGCCTGTTCGCCAAGACCGTCGCCGGCGGCCTGCTGGTGCAGTCGCGCGACAACGCGGTGGTGGACGAGATGCAGCTTCGCGGCGTGACCAAGCGCGCGCCGACCGAGCGCGAGCTCGCCGACCTGCGTTTCGCGTTCCGGGTCGCCAAGCACGTCAAGTCGAACACCATCGTCTATGCCAAGGATCGGGCCACGGTCGGCATCGGTGCCGGACAGATGAGCCGGGTCGATTCCGCGCGCATCGCGGCGCGCAAGGCGCAGGACGCGGCCGAGGCGGCCGGTCAGGCCGAATCTGCAACAAAAGGCTCGGTTGTCGCGTCCGATGCGTTCTTTCCGTTCGCCGACGGCCTGCTGGTCGCGATCGAGGCCGGTGCAACGGCGGTCATTCAGCCGGGCGGTTCCATGCGCGATGACGAGGTCATCAAGGCGGCCGATGACCATGGAATTGCGATGGTATTCACTGGAACCCGGCACTTCCGCCACTGAGCGCCAGCCGCGAGTTCCATCTCGTTAAGGGCTCAGCGGCAACACCGCAGCGAAAAATCGCATAGCTACGCAGAATTGCGGAACGATCATCCAGTTCCGTCGTTTCCGTTGTAAATTTTGACATATCGCAGGTGCAAACAGTGAGTTCCGCGGAACGGTATCGTCGCCACGCCACCGAATGCCTCCGGATCGCGCAAAACAGTCGCGACGAGGAAGACCGTGCGGTCTGGATCATTCTCGCCCAGGCCTGGGCCCGGCTCGCCCAGCACGACGAAGGGCGCGACGAGCCGCGCTGGAGCTGGTCGGAGTCGCGGGACAGCGATCAGCAGGGCCCGTCCGACCGGATGCCGTAGGTAAGCCCTTTCATTTCAGCCGTAGGGTGGGCAAAGGCGCGCGTGGCATGGCCTCTCCGCGTGGGCAAAATCGTGCGCGCGCCGTGCCCACGCGACATGCCGTGCCAGACGATTTTGCCCACCCTACGGCGCTACGGTGGAGCGATCACCGCGGCGCCAGATCTCCCAGCAAGCTCGCCGCGACCGACAGCTTCGACAGCGTCAGCCCGGAGCCGGCGATCTCGTGCACGGCCAGGCGCACGCGCTCGATCTCGCGCGCGCGCGGCTTAACCCAGGCCTCGACCGCGGCCGGACCGGCGGCGCCGTTGCTCATGATCTCCGCCGCGAGCCGCCGTTCCGCATCGCCGATCGAGTCGAGCGCGCGATCGAGCGCGAGCCGGTCGAAGTAATCCGCGACCTTGATGCCGCGCGCGGCGCCGACGATCTGGTTGACGCGGAAATAGTCGCCCGCCGCGAAGTAGGTGGCGGCGACCTCGGGAATCGGCTTGCCGGCACGGTCGGCGACCATGACGATGTCGGGCGCCGCGTTGAGGATCGGCAGGTCGGCGAGCCGCCGCGCGATCGCGGTCGGCACGCGCGCATTCATCAGCTCGGCAACACGGTCGCGGCGCTTCGCCTGCGCCTCCTCCGGCAGCACGCGATCGAGCGCGGCGGCGACCGCCGCGATGCCGGCCTTGTAGTGGTCGATCACCGAGGCGAGCCCCTGGCTCAGGTCGACGCTGCGCAGGAACCAGACGATGCGGTCGAGCGTGAGGTCCTGCACCGCCATGAACAGGTTGAGCTGCAGGTCGCCGGCGATGATGTTGTCGAGCTGCTCGATCTCGGTGTTGAGGCCGGTGAGATCGTAGCTGTTGCGCACCGCCGCGAAGGCGGCGGAGATGCGGTCGGCCGAGGCGCCGGTCTGGTCGGCGATGCGCACGATCAGCGTGACGCCGCCGCGGTTGATCATCGAGTTGGTCAGCTGCGTCGCGATGATCTCGCGCCGCAGCCGATGGTGCTCGAGCGCGTCGGGATAGCGCCCGGCCACGAGCTGCGGGAAATAGCGGTTGAGCTCGCGCCCGAGATACGGGTCGTCCGGCACCGATGATTCGAGCAGCTCCTCGCTGAGCGACAGCTTGGCATAGGCGAGCAGCACGGCAAGCTCGGGCCGCGTCAGCGGCTGCAGGCGGCGCTGGCGCTCCGACATTTCGAGATCGTCGGGCAGGAACTCGACCGCGCGGTTGAGCAGCCCGCGCGCCTCGAGCGTCTGCATCAGCCGCTGCTGGAAGCCGAGGTCCTCCAGGCCGCGCCGCTCGGCGAGCGACAGCGCGAGCGTCTGCTGGTAGTTGTTGCGCAGCACCAGCGCCGCGACGTCGTCGGTCATGTCCGCCAGGACCCGGTTGCGGGCCTCGCGCGTCAGCCGCCCGTCACGGCAGGGCAGCGACAGGGCGATCTTGAGATTGACCTCGAGGTCCGACGTGTTGACGCCGGCCGAATTGTCGATCGCGTCGGTGTTGAGGCGGACGCCCTTGCGCGCCGCCTCGATGCGGCCGCGCTGGGTCACGCCGAGATTGGCGCCCTCGCCGATCACCTTGCAGCGCAGCTCGGCGCCGGTGACGCGGATCGCATCGTTGGCGCGGTCGCCGGCCGCATCGTCGCTCTCGTCCTCGGCGCGCACATAGGTGCCGATGCCGCCGAAGTAGAGGAGATCCACCGGCGCCTTGAGGATCGCGCTCATCACCTCCTGCGGCGTCGCCTTGGCCTTGGCGAAGCCGAGCGCGGCCTGCGCCTCGCTCGACAACGTGATCTCCTTCGCGCTGCGCGAGAACACGCCGCCGCCCTTGGAGATCAGCGCCTTGTCGTAGTCCTGCCAGCTCGAGCGGGGCAGGTCGAACAGCCGCCTGCGCTCGTCGAAGCTGTTGTCCGGATCGGGATCGGGGTCGATGAAGATGTCGCGGTGATCGAACGCGGCGATGAGCCTGGTGGTCCGCTCGCGCAGCATGCCGTTGCCGAACACGTCGCCGGACATGTCGCCGACGCCGACGGCGCTGAACGGCGTGCGGCCGATATTGATGTTCATCTCGCGGAAATGGCGCTTGACCGCTTCCCAGGCGCCACGCGCGGTGATGCCCATCTTCTTGTGATCGTAGCCGGCCGAGCCACCCGACGCGAACGCGTCGTCGAGCCAGAAACCGCGCTCCTGGGCGATCCCGTTGGCGATGTCGGAGAAGGTCGCGGTGCCCTTGTCGGCGGCGACGACGAGATAGGGATCGTCGCCGTCGTAGCGGACCACGTCCTTCGGCGGCACCACGCTGCCGTCGGCGCCGATATTGTCGGTGGGGTCGAGCAGCGTCGAGATGAATATCTTGTACGTCGCGACGCCTTCCGCCTGGATCGCCTCGCGCGGACCGGCCGGCATGCGCTTGGGCATGAAGCCGCCCTTGGCGCCGTTCGGCACGATGACCGCGTTCTTGACCTGCTGCGCCTTGACGAGGCCGAGCACCTCGGTGCGGAAATCCTGCGGCCGGTCGGACCAGCGGATGCCACCGCGGGCGACGCGGCCGAAGCGCAGATGCACGCCCTCGACGCGCGGCGCGTAGACGAAGATCTCGTAGAGCGGCTTCGGCAGCGGCATGCCGTCGATCTTGCGGCTGTCGAACTTGATGGCGATCACCGCGCGCGGCTGGCCGTCGGCCTCGAGCTGGTAATAGTTGGTGCGCAGCGCCGAGGTCACCGCATTGACGAAACGGCGCAGGATGCGGTCCTCGTCGAGGCTGTCGACAGCGGCGAGCTGCGCGTCGATCTCCGCCAGCACCGCGCTCTGCGCCGCGGCGCGCGCCTCCATCGTGAACGACATGTGCGGATCGAAACGCAGGTGGAACAGGTCGACGATCTTCCCCGCCAGCGCCGGATGCCGGCGCAGGGTCTGCCACATGTAGCCCTGCGAGAACGGCACCCGCACCTGCCACAGATAACGCGACATGGTGCGGAGCAGCGCGACGTCGCGCCAGGCGAGGCCGGCGCCGAGCACGAGGCCGTTGTAGCCGTCGTTCTCGGCGAGCCCGCGCATCACCATGAGCAGCGCGGTCTCGAGCAGGCCCTTGCGGGCAGCGAGATCGACCGCGCTGCCGTCGGCGCGCTCGAGCGTCATGTCGTGCAGCCAGAAGCGCGGCCGGCTCTCGCCTTCGGGATGCGCCTCCTCGGCGTGGAACGTGCTCTCGTCGACCACGCGGAAACCCATGTGCTCGAGCACCGGCACGCGCTCCGACAGCGGGATCGGCCGGTCGTAGCTCCAGACCTTCAGCGCCGCGCAGTGCGCAGAATGGCCCTCGTGGCGATAAAACTCGACGCCGAGCGGCCGATCCGCCGACATGCCTTCGATCACCTTGATGTCGGCGACGGCGATCGCCGGCGGGTAGGCGTCGCGGTAGCCGGCGGAGAACGCGCTGCTGTAGCGGTCAGCCAGCGCGCGCGCCTTGGCCGGGGCGTAGATGGCGCCGAGCGCCTCGGCGAGCATGTCGCTCCAGGTGCGGACGATCGCTGACACGGCCGCTTCCAGGGCCGCGCGATCCGGATTGGGCGTCGCCCCGCCGCGCCGGCCGATGATGAAGTGCACGCGCACCAGCGGGCCTTCCGGATAGAACGGATAGAACACGCTGACGTGGCCGTCGAACGCTTTGGCGAGGTAGTCGCCGATCTGCGCGCGCACGCGGCTGTCGTAGCGGTCGCGCGGCGCGAACACGAGCACCGATACGAAGCGGTCGAACCGGTCGATGCGCGCCAGCACCCGCACGCGCGGGTGCTCGTCGAGATGCAGGATGGTGATGGCGTTGTGGAAGAGCGTGTCCTCGTCGATCTGGAACAGCTCGTCGCGCGGATAGGTCTCGAGCACGTTGACCAGCGCCTTGCCGGAATGGCCTTCCGGCGCAAAGCCGGCGCGCCTGACCACCGCATCGACCTTGCGGCGCAGATACGGGATCGTCGCGACCGAGCGCGTATAGGCGGTTGAGGTGAACAGGCCGACAATGCGGAACTCGCCGCGCAGCTTGCCGCCTGCGTCGAAGCGCTTGATGCCGACATAGTCGAGGTACGAGCGCCGATGCACGCGCGAGCGCGTGTTCGCCTTCATGACGATGAGGAGCCGCGGCTCGCGCATGAACTCCATGACCTGCGGCGTCACCTGCACGTCCTGGCCGGCGCGGCTGAGCACATGGACGTAGCGGCCGCGCATCAGGCCGAGCCCGCTCTCGAAATCCGGATGCAGCGAGCTGTCGGAGCCCATCGTGTAGTCGCGGATGCCGAGGAAGGTGAAATTGTCGGCAGTCAGCCATTCCAGAAACTTCACCGACTCCTCGACCTCGCCGGCCGCGAGCCGCGGCGGGTTCGATTTCAGCTCGGAGATCACGTCCTTGACGCGCGCCAGCATCGACGGCCAGTCGGCGACACAGATGCCGACGTCGGACAGGACGCCCTGCAACGCCGAGACCACCGTGGCGCGGCGCCCTTCGTCGTCGACCCGCGAGACGTGGATCTGGATCACGCTTTCACGCGTTGAGCCGCGCGCCTCGATGCCGATCAGGCGGCCGCCCGGATCGCGGGCGTTGAGCAGAACCGGATGGGCGACGAGGAGCACGTCGAGATTCTGCGCCGCCAGCTCGCTCATGACCGAATCGACCAGGAACGGCATATCGTCGTTGACGATCTCGATCACCGAGATGGTCTTGAGCCGCTCGCCGGCGGAGCTCGGCGGCGAGGTGAAGCGCAGCTTCGGCCCGCCGGGCGGGCGCACGGCCAGGAAGTCCCAGGTGTCGGCGGCGAGATGGGCGAGCTCCTGGGGCGTGTAGCGCTCGAGGTCCTCCGGGGCGACGCGCTCGAACAGGCGGCGCGCCAGGTCCTTCGGCGGCACACGGTTCCCCGTGTCGCGCCCGGTCAGCGCGCAGGCCTTGTCGATGAGCTCGAGCGCAGCGCGATGGTCCGCGCTGCTGACGGGGCTTTCCATGCCCATGCTGGATCCTCTTCGGTGCCCCGGGGCGATCATACCTGAATCGGGGCCGCTGTTCTCCTACAACAACTACAACAAGATGACGGCGTCGAGGGCGGAGTTATGGCCGCGCTTCAGGTCCGGTAGTAGGCTGCCGGTAAGGCAGCATGAGGAGAGGCCGATGGCGACCACCAAGACGCTGGTCAAGACCAGGAGTCGGAACGGCAACGCAACCAAGCCGGCCCCCGCACGGCCGCGCGCGACCGAGGGCGACGACACCGAGATCACCGCGCTCGACCTCGCCGTGGCGAAGCTCACGCCGGCCATGGAGGCCTATTTCAAGAAATGCGAGGAGAAGCTCGGCTTCGTGCCGAACGTGCTCAAGACCTATGCCTTCGACATGCCGAAGCTCGAAGCCTTCGTCGCCATGTACAACGACCTGATGCTGGCGCCGTCGGGCCTGTCCAAGCTCGAGCGCGAGATGATCGCGGTCGCCGTGTCGTCGGTGAACCGCTGCTACTACTGCCTGGTGGCGCACGGCGCCGCGGTGCGCCAGCTCTCCGGCGATCCCCCGCTCGGCGAGCTGATGGTGATGAACTTCCGCGCCGCGCGGCTGAACAAGCGTGAGCGGGCGATGCTCGACTTCGCAGTGAAGCTCACCGCCGAGCCGTGGACGGTGGAGGAAGAAGACCGCGAAAAACTCCGCCGCGCCGGGTTCTCCAATCGCGACATCTGGGACATCGCCGCGGTGGCGGGGTTCTTCAACATGAGCAATCGCGTGGCGACCGCGACGGACATGCGGCCGAACAGCGTGTATCACGCGATGGCGAGGTAACGTCACACGCGTGCCACGAGGACTGCGCGCTCCCTCCCCCCCCTTCCGGGGGGGGGGGGGGGGGGGGGGGGGCACG
>Ga0081540_1000227_pt1 | contig 59044 bp, 44 predicted proteins | sample TabmetS2T1R1_FD_71024 | JGI IMG/M metagenome (GOLD analysis project Ga0081540, IMG submission 71024) | Tabebuia heterophylla rhizosphere microbial communities from the University of Puerto Rico - S2T1R1 | ecosystem: Host-associated > Plants > Roots > Rhizosphere ...
CCCCCCCCCCCCCCCGCGGTTCCCCCCCGCCCCTCCAAAACAGGGGCGGGGACAACCGACCCCCCCCCCCCCCGCCCGGGGGAGAGGTGCCCGTGTGGCACCGCTCTGCCACCCATCGGCAACGCCTCAACCCGTGTGGAAAAAACAATGCTCTGGATGATGAAGAACTGGGACCGCGCCGAGTGCGCGATTGCCGGCGTGCTCGGCCTCGCGGCCCTCGCCATTGCGCTCTGGCAGGTGGTGTCGCGCTACGCCGTTGCGCAGCAGTCGATCAGCTATGCGGAGGAGGTCATGGTCTACCTGCTGATCTGGGCGATCATGATCGTGTCCAGCCGGATGGTGAGCACCGACAGCCACGTTCGGCCCGACATCGTGCGCAACGTCGTCCCGGCGCGCGTGGCAAAATGGCTCGAGATGTTCAACTGCATTGCGGCGATCGCATTCTGCGGCGCGCTGACCTGGTACGGCTGGCAGGTCGTCGAAACCGCGGGCATGCTCGATGAGCGCAGCGCGTCCGATCTGCGATTTCCGATGTGGATCTATTACCTGGCGCTGCCGACCGGCGGCGCGCTGATGTCGGTCCGCTATGTCATCCGGCTGATCCAGGTCGCCCGTCGCCCGGCTGACGATCCCATGCTGGCGCACCGCGGCGGTCACGAGCTGGCTGGCCTCGACTGAGCAGATGGCGAGCTTCCTCACGCTGTTTGTCGCGCTGCTGGCGGCGGGCATGCCCGTGTTCCTGGTGCTCGGCCTCTGCGCCGGCGCCATGTTTACGGTGTCCGGCCAGCCGCTCGTCGGCCTTGCGCAACTTCTCGTCAACGAGCTGAACTCACCGACCCTGATGGCGCTGCCATTGTTCGTGATGGCCGCGGCCTTCATGCGGGCCGGCGGGATCGCCAATGCGCTGGTCAACCTGGCCGCCGCGTGGCTCGGCGGACTGCCGGGCTCGCTCGGCCTCGTCACGGTCGTCGCCTGCACGCTGTTCGCAGCGATCTGCGGCTCGAGCGTCGCGACGGCGCTGGCCATGGGGACGATCCTGATCCCGGCCATGCTAAAAAGGGGTTATCCATTGTCATTCGCGCTCGGCGTCGTCGGCGCGTCGGGCACGATCGGCATCGTCATTCCGCCGAGCCTGCCGCTGATCCTGTACGGCATCGTCACCGAGCAGTCGGTGCCGCGGCTGTTCGTGGCCGGCATTCTGCCGGGCCTGCTGCAAGCGGCCGCCTTCTTCGTCTGGGTTCTGTACGTCGCGAGGCGTCGCAAGTTCCCGACCGAGCCGGTCTTGCCGGTCAAGCAACGCATCCGCGTGACGCTGTCGGCGCTTCCCGCGCTGCTGGTGCCGCTCGTCGTCATGGTCGGCATCTATGGCGGCTTCGTCACGGTGACTGAAGCGGCGGCGCTCGCCGCTGTCGTCGCCCTGCTCGTCTCCCTGCTGTTCTATCGCGGCTTCCACTGGACGGACACGCTGTCCGTCGTCGCGTACGGACTGAGCAGCGCCGCCAGCATCATGCTGATCATCGCGACCGCGCTCGCGGTCGGCCATTGGGTGACGGAATCCGGCGCGCCCAGCAAGCTGGTCGAGTTCCTGCTCGCGCATCAATTCGCCACCTGGCAATTCCTGCTGGCGATCAATGCGCTGCTGCTCGTGCTCGGCTGCTTCCTGGAGGTGACGGCAACGCTGCTGCTGGTCATGCCGATCCTGGCGCCGGCGCTGCGGCCGATGGGCGTCGATCCGGTGCATTTCTCGATCATCTTCACGCACAACATGGAGATCGGGCTCGTCCATCCGCCGGTCGGATTGAACCTGTTCGTGCTGTCATCGGTTGCCGTCGCGCCGATGGGCACGGTGGTGCGCGGCATTCTTCCATTTCTGATCATCCTGCTGCTGGTGCTGGCCGTCATCACCTACGCGCCGGCGCTCACGCTGTGGCTTCCCACCGCGCTGTTCGATCGATGATGCTCCTTGACGCAGCAAGTCCCCGACTCGTCGCGGCGGATCAAACCACCAACATTCATTCAGTGGGATTTGCGGCCGCCGCGCCCGCGTGCGCCTCTGATACGATGCATGACGCGCTCGTTCGCGAGCGCCAACCATTTCTGAGCGAGAGCGAGTAGTTTCGCGCGGGCCGCGGGGTCAAAGGTTGATCGGGCTATGTCAATGCACTCACTGGCGGCTCTTCGGTATGCTTGCGCTGGATCTTCCATGATGGCACGTCGTTACGCGCGCCCGTGCCGCTTACATGGATCAATTTCACAGCAGTTACAAGTGAGAAGGACGAAATGGCGCAGCCCTGCGAGAGCAAGTTCGTTCAGTTAACAGCAAGCGGCTCATGTGTTGGCGTCGAGCAGCGGATTTATGCATGTTGATCATCTTCAGCGGCTTGCCCGGAGCCGGAAAGACGACGCTGGCGCGGCAGCTGGCCGGCAGCCTGCAAGCGGTCTATCTGCGGATCGATACGATCGAGCGCGCGCTGGCCGCCGGTGATCCAGATCGGCCGGTCGGTGACGCGGGCTACCGGATCGCCTACGCCGTCGCGGAGGACAATCTCCGCGCCGGCCGCACCGTCGTCGCCGACTCGGTCAACCCTCTGGAGATCACGCGCAACGCCTGGCGGAGCGTCGCGGAACGTGCCGGCGTCGGCGCGGTCGACATCGAGGTGGTCTGTTCGGATCAGGTCGAGCACCGCCGCCGCGTCGAGACGCGCTCGACCGAAATACCTGTGACCTGGCACGAGGTCGTGACGCGGCACTACGAGCCATGGAGCCGCGATCACATCCGTATCGACACGGCCGGCGAGCAGATCGAGCAAAGCTTTGCACGTCTGCAGGAGAAGATGCGGGCGACGTCACGCTGACGGCGTGACGCGCACCAGCGCCTTGCCGAAATTGCGGCCTTCCAGCATGTCGATGAAGGCGGCCGGCGCATTCTCGAAACCGTCGGTGATGTCCTCGCGATAACGAATGCGGCCGTCGGCGACGGCCGGGGTCACCGTACGCAGAAACGCCGGGAAATGCTCCGGGGCGAATTCGTAGTTGATGTAGCCGCGCAGCGTGAGGCTCTTGCTCAGCACCTCGCGCATGGTTGCCGGCAGGAGATTGGGTCCAGGAGCGGAACCGGCCTGGTTGTACTGCGCGATCAGGCCGCACACCGGCACGCGCGCGAACGTGTTGAGCAGGGGCAGCACGGCTTGCCAGACGGCGCCGCCGACGTTCTCGAAGTAGACATCGATCCCGTTCGGACAGGCCGCGGCGAGCTGCTCGGCAAAGTCCGGTGCACGATGGTCGATCGCGGCATCGAACCGGAATTCCTCGATGACCGCGCGGCATTTTTCCGGCCCGCCGGCGATGCCGACCGCTCTCGCGCCGGAGAGCTTGGCGAGCTGCCCGACCAGCGAGCCGACCGGTCCGCTGGCCGCCGCCACGACGACCGTTTCGCCCGGCTTCGGCTTGCCGATCAGGTTCAATCCCGCATAGGCGGTGAATCCCGGCATGCCGAGCACGCCGATGCCGGTGGTGATCGGAGCCACCGCCGGATCGAGCTTGCGCAAGGCTTCGCCCACCGAGACCGCATGGGTACGCCAGCCGGTCCGGGCCAGCACGATGTCGCCGACGGCATAGCCGCCTTGATCCGATGCGATCACCTCGCACACGCTCTCGCCGGCCATCACCTCGCCGACGCCGACCGGCTTGGCGTAGGATTTCCGCTCATCCATGCGGCCACGCATGTACGGATCGAGCGACAGGTAGAGGACGCGCAGCAGCACGCCGCCCTGCGGCAGCGCCGGCATCGGCACCCGCTCCAGGCGGAAATCGTCGCGCGTCGGCAGCCCCTTGGGCCGGGACGCGAGCACGAACTGTTTGACCTCGGTTTCGCTCATGATCCTCTCCCGACGCTATCGGCGGCGGTCACAGCTTGGTCCCGTTTTCACGCGCGCGCCACCGCGTTGGCGCGCTGCGCCTCGCCTTGGCCAAACGAGATGTTCTCGCCGGGAACCTCGTAGAGCGTGATCATGATGTCGTCCGGCGACACGCCGGCGGCCGCGGCGACGCGCGTGTTGATGTCCTTCAGGAGCGCAAGCCGCGTCTCCTTTGGCCGTCCCTGGATGAAGCTGACGTCGAGAATGATCAGATCGTCGGTGTAATGCATGCCGACGAACGACGGCGTATGGAGGAAGCGGTTGTTCGGCAGCTCGAAGATCAGTTGATAGAAGTCCTCGGGCGGCACGCGCAGCGTGTTCATCAGCGCAGCCTGGATCGCACCGGATACTTTGGTGATCCGCGCCTGGTCGTAGCGGCCTTCGACAACGTGGATTTTGGCGAGCGGCATGACTTGCCCTCCTGGTCAGTGCAGCGCTTCGATGGCCAGCGCGATGCCCTGGCCGCCGCCGATGCAGAGCGTGACAAGGCCGCGCTTGAGACCGTCGCGGCGCATCGAATGGATCAGCTTGGTGGTCAGCACGGCGCCGGTCGCTCCGATCGGATGGCCATGCGCGATGGCGCCGCCCTCGACGTTGACGATGTCCTCGGGGAGCCCGAGCTCGCGCGCGACCACGATGGCGACGGCGGCGAAAGCTTCGTTGATCTCGGCGCGCTCGACCGAGCGGATGTCCCAGCCGGCGCGCTGCAAGGCCTGCCTGACCGCCGGGACAGGCCCAAGTCCGAACATGCCGGGCTCGACCGCCGCGATGCCGTAGGAGACGAGGCGCGCCGTCGGGGCGAGACCGCGCTTCTCGGCCCATGCTTCGTCAGCGAGCACGACGGCCGACGCGGCATCGTTCAGTCCGGGCGCATTGCCGGCGGTGATGGTCCCGTTCGGACGGAAAGCCGGTTTGAGCCGCGCGAGCGTGTCCAGCGTCGTCTCGGGCCGGTTGTGCTCGTCCTTGTCGAACTGGGTCGGACCTTTCTTGCCCGGCACCTCGACGGCAACGATCTGCGATTTGAAACGACCGTCGGCCTGCGCCGCAGCGAAAAGCTGCTGCGACCGCAGCGCCCAGCGGTCCTGCGCGTCTCGCGTGACCTGGTATTTGTCGACCAGGTCTTCCGTATGCCAGCCGGAATGCGCGTCGGAGAAGGCGTCATTCAATCCGTCGCGCAGCACGCTGTCGTAGAGCGCGCCATCGCCCATGCGATATCCCCAGCGGCCTTTCGCGATCAGATAAGGCGCCTGGTCCATGTTCTCCATGCCGCCGGCCGCCGCGACGTTGATGTTGCCGAGCGAGATCTCCTGCGCGACCGAGACGATGGCTTGCGCGCCCGAGCCGCAGACGCGGTTGACTGTGAGCGCCGGGACGCTGACCGGCAGCCCGGCATGGACGGATGCCTGGCGGGCCGGATTCATCTTCGTGCCGGCCTGCACGACGTTGCCCATGACGACGGTCTCGATCTCCTCCGGGCGAAGCTTCGCCCGCGCGACCGCGGCGCCGATCGCCACCGAGCCGAGCGTCGGTGCCGTGACATCCTTGAGTGCGCCGCCAAACGTGCCGATCGCCGTGCGAACCGGCTCTGCGAAAACAACCGAACGCTGCGATGCCATGACAAACTCCTGCGTGTGTTAAGTCGATGTTGTGTCTCAACCTGCGCGGCAGACCACGTCGTTGCCGCGACCGTAGGCTCATGCCTCGCTTTGCTTCGGGGCCGGCTTGTTGCCGATCTGGCAGCTCCAGCCTTTGAACTGCCAGGTGTGGTAGAGCGGGTGCTTCTCCACGAACTCCTTGGCCGAGTTCAGGCCCTCGACACCGAGGCAGCCTGCCATGCTCATCTGGTTCTGCGTCGAGTCGGTGACGAACTGGGTCACGCAGGACCCGGGACTCGCGAGGTTGAGGCACGCCGTCACGTACAAAGCGATGAAGCCGCCCATCTTATCCTCTCCTGTCCATGTTGTCGGCTATGCCGAGCTGGGGACTCGTGCGACCTCGATCTGGTCACCGAGCCGTCGGATGCGGAGTACCGGCTGTTGCTCACCGATGGGCACGGGAACCGAAACGATCTGGGATTGACCAGGCAGCAGCACCGCCGAGAAACGCACGATGGCATGCTGCTCCGACGCGCTGTCCCGGTTGATCACTGTGTTGACGGTGGTCACAACCTGCCAGCCATTGGGCGTCGTCACCCAATAGGTGATGGCCGACGCATGGGGGCCCAATTCGGTCACGATCGCCCGGCCCTCGCGTGCCGTGTTGTCGACCTGACTGGCTTTCAGTTCCGGCGAGAAGGCCACGAGGCCGAGGGCCAGGAGGCCGGTAAGTGCCGCTACGCGCTTGGATATTGTCATGTCACTGCTCCAGGGTGATCGTTCTGTTTGACTAAAGGTGCATATGCACGTAATTAGGTGCATATACACGTATTGTCGAGTCACAAGGATGTGAAAATGCCCAGCAAGACCCTGCTCGATGCCGAGGACTGCAATTGTTCCGCTGTGCGGGCGGCGGCGCGGCATATGACGCAGCTGTATGATCAGTGCCTCGCGCCGGTCGGCCTGCGCACGACGCAGTACGCCATATTGGTCAGGCTCGAGCGCAACGGTCCGTTGACAATCAATGCGCTGGCGAGCGACCTGGTCATGGACCGCAGCACGCTCGCACGCAATGTCCAGCCGCTGGTGCGCGACGGGCTGATCGCGATCGAGACGAGCGCATCCGACCGGCGCGCCAAGGTGTTGCGTCTGACCAAGGCCGGCGAGACGCGCTTGCAGGCAGCGCTTGCGGCATGGTCGCTGGCGCAGCATCGATTTGAATCGAGCTTCGGCCGGGAGCGCTCTGCCGAACTGCGCGGCCTGATGCGTGCCGTCGCCGCGAGCACGTTCGCTCCCGCGGGTCATCTCGCCGAATAATGAGCATCTGCCGGCACACTGATTGCGTTGTTCAGCATGGAGCCCCCATTGTTGCCCCGCGGAACCACGGGAGTGGAACCTTGATCAATCCGAAGGCGCGGCCCTGCGCTGAACTGGCGATCCGCGCCACCCGCGGCGCGGCCGACTGCGCGGCGCAGCAGAAGCGCTGGGTGCTCGCCGCGACCATCCTCGCCTCAGTGATCGCCTATACCGACGAGTCGGTCGTCAATGTCGCGCTGCCGGCGATTGCCCGCGGGCTCGCCACCTCGGTCGCGGTTGTCCAGTGGGTCGTCAACGCCTACACGCTCTGCCTTGCCGCACTGCTGCTGCTCGGCGGCGCGGCGGGTGACCGGTTCGGTCGCCGCACCATGTTCATGGCGGGCATCGGCGTGTTCGCCCTCGCCTCGCTGTGGTGCGGATTTGCGCCCGACGCGACGCAATTGGTGGCGGCGCGCGCCGTGCAGGGCGTCGGCGCGGCGCTGCTCATCCCCTGCTCGCTCGCCATCATCGGCGCGACGTTCCCCGAATCCGAGCGCGGCGTCGCGATCGGCACCTGGGCCGGCTTTTCCTCGCTCGCCTCTGCGATCGGCCCGCTGCTCGGCGGCTGGATCGTCGACCATCTCTCCTGGCCGGTGATCTTCCTGATCAATCCGGTGCTGGCGTTGCCGGCGCTCCTGATCGCCTGGCGGCACGTGCCGGAGAGCCGCGACCCCGAGGCACCGCCGACCCTCGACTGGCTCGGCGCGTTGCTGGCCTTCGTCGGGCTCGGCAGTGTGACGTTCGCGCTGATCGCGCTGCCCGACGTCGGCTGGCGCGCGCCGGCATTCCTGGCGCCGCTCGCGGTCGGCCTGCCGCTGCTTGCCGTGTTCATATGGCACGAGCGGCGCACGGCGGCGCCGATGATGCCGCTCGGGCTGTTCCGGTCAGCGACATTCAGCGGCATCAACGCGATGACGCTGCTCCTCTACGCGGCGCTCGGTGGCGCCTTCTTCCTGCTGCCGTTCGGCCTGATCCAGGTGCACGGCACGTCCGCGACCGCCGCGGGCAGCGTGTTCCTCCCCTTCACCATCATCATGGGCGTGCTGTCGCGCTGGGCCGGCGGCCTCCTCGACAAGGTCGGCGCGCGGCTGCCGTTGATCGTCGGCTCGACGCTGACCGCGTTCGGCTTCGGTCTGTTTGCGCTCGCCGGACCGGCGACGCCGTTTTGGATCGCATTCCTCCTGCCGGTCACCGTCATCGGCCTCGGCATGGTGATCACCGTCGCGCCGCTGACCACGGCGGTGATGAACGCCGTCCCCAATCATCAGATTGGAATCGCATCCGGCGTCAACAACGCCGTCGCGACGGTCGCCAACCTGTTCGCCATCGCGATCTTCGGCGCCATCGCCTTGAACCTGTTCAGCAGCGACATGGCGTCCGGCATCCGCATCGCGATGCTGCTCGCGGCGGGGCTTTCGCTCGCCAGCGCCGTGTGCGCTGCGGTGACGATTCCGGCGACGCACAAACCCGCGGGCAAATAGTTGATTTTGTCGGTTCCGCGTCGCGGTATTGCGCGGCGGGAGCACCCGCCGTCCCGAAATCGCATGGACGACTGCTGTCAATCCGGGCGCCGAGGAGTATCTTTCGGTGACGCCGCTCGCATGTGGAGGTCAGAGCCATGACACACGCCGCGACCGCTCGAAAACTCGTCCTCGCTTCATTTGGATTCATGCTCGCCGCGGGCGCATGCGTCACGCCGGCCTCAGCCCAACAGCAATCCCCCACGCCCAAGGTCGACGCGGCCCAGGCGCCGCGGCAGGCGCCGGTCGGCCATCGTCAGCCGCGCGCCACCGACGTGCCCCCGCAGCAACAGCAGCCAGCGGATTCCAACGTCGGTCAAGAGCGGCGCGACAAAGGGATCGACCGTAGCCTGCAGATCTGCCGGGGATGCTGACCGCGGCTGCGGCAATTGAACCGCGGTTTTGTGCTCTGCGACAAAGTTTGGGCACTATACTGATCCTTGTCTGCACGGACCTTTGTCTGGAAGGTCGGGGGGAAGGATGCTCAGACGTGTTCTCTTGCCGATCGCCATTGTGTTCGGGCTTGTGACGTCTGCCGCCGCCGAAAAGCGCATCGCCCTTGTTGTCGGCAACGCCGCCTATATCCACGTTCCGCGACTCGACAACCCCACCAACGATGCCCGGCTGATGGCGGAGACGCTGCGCAGTCTGGGCTTCACGCTGGTGGGCGGTGGGGCGCAGGTCGACCTCGACAAGGCGCGTTTTGATCAGGCGGTGCAGGACTTCGGCAACCAGCTGCTCGGCGCGGACGTCGCCCTGTTCTACTACGCCGGCCACGGCATCCAGGTGCGGGGCGCCAACTACCTCGTGCCATTGGGCGCCAACCCCTCCAGGGAGGCCGACGTCGACTTCCAGATGCTCGACACCAATCTGGTGCTGCGGCAGATGGAGAGCTCGGGTGTCAAGCTCAACATCGTGATCCTCGACGCCTGCCGCAACAATCCGTTCGGCGGGCGTGGACTTCGGGCAACCGACAGCGGCCTGGCCCAGATGCGCGCGCCGGAAGGCACCCTCATCTCCTTTGCCACGCAGCCGGGCAATGTCGCTCAGGATGGCGTCGGCAACAGCCCCTACACGAAGGCGCTGGCGCAGATGATCAAGAAGCCCGGGCTCGACGTGTTCAGCGTTTTCAACGAGGTCGGGCTCGAGGTGATGCAGTCCACCGGCAACAGCCAACAGCCGTGGGTCTCCGCGTCGCCGATCAAGGGCCGGTTCTATTTCGCGGCACCGCCGCCACCGGTCGCTGCCGCGCCCGCAATCACCGCCGACGAGGTCTTCTGGCTTGCCATCAAGGACTCGAAGCTCGAGGCTTTGTTCGACGAGTTCATGAGCAAGTTTCCAGGGAGCCCGCGCGCGCCCGAGGCCCGCGCACGGCTCGCCGAGCTGAAGAAAAGCCAGGTTGCCGTCGCGACGCCGCCGGTCACCCCGCCTGCGCCGCCGCCCGTTGCTGCGCCACCGCCTGCGCCGAGCAGCGATGAAGTCCTCTGGAGCGTCATCAAGGACTCCAGCGTGGTCGCCTCGTTCGAGGAATTTCGCCGGCGTTTTCCGACCAGTCCGCACGCGGCCGAAGCCCTCGCCCGGATCGAGCAGCTGAAGAAGTCTCAGGTCGCCGTGGTCGCACCGCCGGTGCCGCCGGCTGTGCCGCCCGCGGCAGCTCCCAAGCCCGCCGTGGGCATCTTCAACGAGTCAGGAAGTGCTCAACCGCTCAGTGCGGAGCGCGAACGATCGCTCAAGCCAAAGGACAGCTTTAGGGAATGCGACGTGTGTCCCGAGATGGTTGTCGTGCCGGCGGGCGCTTTCACCATGGGCTCGCCCACGACAGAGCCGTCACGCGACAGGAGCGAAAGTCCCGAGCATCGTGTGACTCTCGCCAGACCGTTCGCGGTCGGAAAGTTCGCAATCACCTTCGACGAATGGGATGCCTGCGTCGCCGATGCCGGCTGCAATGGCTATCGGCCGCCGGATGAAGGTTGGGGGCGCGGTCGCCATCCGGTCCTGCGGGTGTCGTGGAATGACGCGAAAACGTACCTGCGCTGGCTGTCGCGCAAGACCGGCAAGGCCTACCGCCTGCTGAGCGAAGCCGAGCGGGAATACGTGACCCGGGCCGGTACGACCACGACGTTCTGGTGGGGCGACTTCATTTCACCGGACCAGGCGAACTACAACGGGACCTACAGCTACGACAACGGACCGAAAGGAGACTATCGGCGCAGAACCGTCACGGTCCAATCCTTTGCTCCGAATCCGTGGGGCCTCTATCAAGTGCATGGCAATCTGTGGGACTGGGTGGAGGACTGTTTTCAGGACAGCTACGACGGCGCGCCCACTGACGGCTCTGCCCGCACGGCCGGCCCCTGCACCGCGCGCGTGATCCGAGGCGGCTCGTGGGTCAACAGCCCGAAATATCTGCGCGCGGCCGCGCGTGTCAGCTACCCGGCCGACACGCGCGACAGGGATATGGGCTTCCGGGTCGCGCGATCATTGCAGCAGTAGGGCACACCTCCATCTTGGGGCCGGCAGCGAGCTGGCCTAGACTTCGGCGTTCGACAAAGAGAACACGTCCGGACAAAGGTCACGGACGCCAGTCCGGGAGAACGCCATGAGGTCAGCTTTGCGCCGCGTGCTGGCGGTGATGCTGGTGACAGCGAGCGCAATCAGCGCCGCCGTCGCGCAGCAATATCCGGCAAGATCGATCAGCATCGTCACCGGTTATGCGGCCGGCGCAGCCTCCGACACACTGGCGCGCACCCTCGCCGAAAGTCTGCAGAACCAATGGGGCCAGCCGGTCGTGGTCGACACGCGCCCGGGCAGCGGCGGCAACATCGCCGGGGCCTATGTCGCGCGGTCGGCCCCCGACGGATACACGCTGCTGGTTGCGACCGACGCCATCCTGACCAGCAACAGCTTTCTCTACAAGGCCATGCCATTCGATCCGGCGAAGGACTTCGCCCCGGTTCTCAACGCGGCCGCCAATATCATCGTGCTCGCCGTGCATCCGGACGTGCCGGCGAAGACCGTCCCCGAATTCATCGCGCACGCCAAGCAGAACCCGGGAAAGGTCCACTTCGGATCGTCGGGGGCGGGCTCGCCGCATCATCTGGCCGGCGAGCTTCTCATGCAGATGGCGGACATCAAGCTCGTCCACATCCCCTACAAGGGCGGCGGCCAGGCCATCAACGACCTGCTCGGCGGCCACGTCCCCGCGGCGTTCCTCAGCCTGTCGACGGCGCGCACCCTGCACGATTCCGGCAAGATCCGGATCATCGGCGTTGCCGACAAGGCGCGCTACGCCGAGCTTCCCAACGTACCGGCCATCGCCGAGACCTTGCCCGGCTTCGAGATGTCGTCCTGGGTGGCGCTGGTCGCGCCCACTGGGACGCCGCCGGCGGTGGTGCAGAAAGTGAGCGAGGCCTCGGCGAGCATCCTCAAGACGGAAGCGATCAGCAAGCGGCTCGCCGGCGTCGGCCTCGTGGTGACGGCGAACCCGCCGGCCGAGCTCGCCAAGACCATCACCAATGGCCTCGAGGTGCGCGGGCGCCTGATCAAGGCCGCCGGCATCCAGCCCGAATAAACGGACAATCATACATGTCATGGCACTGCGGCGCCGTCACCTCTCCCCGCAAGCGGGGAGAGGTGACCCCGCGGCTCTGTCGTGCACCGCCCTCCAGGTCATACGTAGTTTGCCCTCCAAATAGGACGCTCTAGACAAACATGAAAATCGTTCGCGTCTCGGCAACCCCGCTCAATGTGCCGCTGCACATCAACGTGCTCGGGCTCGATCGCAAGACATCGCTCGGCGTGTGTCATGTCGAGGTCGAGACCGACCAGGGCCTGGTCGGCCACGGGCTCACCTCCATCACCGAGGAGGACGTGATCGCGCACATCGTCAACAACGTCGCCGGGCCGAACATCATCGGCGACGATCCGCTCTCGCACGAGCGCGTCTGGGACAAGCTCTACTGGCTGATGATGCCGCGCGGCCAGACCGGCTACGCCGCACACGCGCTCGCCGCCATCGATCTCGCGCTGTGGGACCTGAAGGGCAAGGCGCTCGGCCAGCCGGTGTGGAAGCTCATCGGCGGCGCCCGTGCCACGGTGCCGGTCTATGCCACGTTCGGGTTCGGCTTCTTCGACCGCGAGCAGCTCGCCGCTGCCGCCAAGGAGTGGGTGAGACAGGGTTTCCGGCGCCTGAAGATGACCGTCGGCAACGAGGCGCTGCGGCACAAGGATACGCGGCCGCTGATGGAGGTGATCCGCGAGGACGCCGCGCGGGTGCGCGCGGTGCGCGACGCGGTCGGGCCGGACATCGAATTGTTCATCGACGCCAACTGCAATCTCGATCTCTACCACGCGGCGAAGCTCGTCGAGATGATCAAGGATTGCCGCATCGCCTTCTTCGAGGAGCCGATCACCCAGAACGACGTGCTGGCGATGCGGCAATTGCGGGCGCAGACCGGAATGGCGCTCGCCTGCGGCCAGAACGAGGGGCTCGCGTTCCGCTTCCGCGACCTGCTGCTCAACGAGGCGATCGATTACGCGCAGCCGAACGTCGCCATCACCGGCGGCTTCACCCAGTGCATCAAGATCGCGGGACTTGCGGCCTCGTTCAACGTGTCGATCGCCAATGGCGGCGCCTGGTCCTATCACAACATGCACCTGCAGGCCGGCGTGGCGAACGGCACGCTGGTCGAGCACCATTACCTGGCGGTCGAATTGTACAAGTCGCTCTATCGCGGGCTGCCGATGCCCAAGGACGGCATGCTGACACTGCCCGAAACGCCGGGCCTCGGCTTCGAGCCCGACCGCGACGCAATCCGCGAGATCGCCAAGCTGCCGCCGTCGCAGGGCCGCGCGAAGGGGTGAGAGGATAAGCAGCCGACCAAAGACGGAAGAAGCCGCTTCCACAGCTATTTGCCGGACGTTTCGCGGGTAAATGTCTCCGGCAGATTTCGCCGTTCGTGCAAAACACGGACGACCTGAACTCGGCCGGCCACAATGCGGTAGAAGATGGCGTAGGGATGCACCCGGACTGAACGCAATCCGGACAGGATCTCGTCACGCGGTCGGCCGAGCAGAGGGCGGCTGCGCAAACGCTCTGCTGCACGAGCGATGTCGCGGAGCAACTGATCCGCAACGTCGGGAGATGCTAGGTGAGCGAAATAGCGATAGATGTCGCGGAGGTCTTGCCTGGCGCGCGGGGCCCAGCTCAGCCGACTAGGCTTGTCCGTCATGCTCGGCGCGGGCTTGCCGGATGACGTCCTCGATATCGAGCTCCGCCCCTAACCCGGCATCAAGCTCGGCGACGCCAGCCTCGATCTCCGCGCGCAGTTGCGCAAGCGAGTCGATCCGCAGCAGCAACTCGCGTCCGAGCTGCTCCTGAGCGGCTTCGGGCAGTTGCGCGGCCTTGGCGAGGGCGAGTTCGAGCGTCTTGACCATACGAGATCGATTATACCACATGTGTACACCCGAGCGCGAGCAGGCGAGCGGGCGCGGAGACGAACACCCTCACATGACCACCCAGGACGACCCCGGCGGCCGCATCTTCTTCTCGAGCGACAAGCGCACGCTCGATGACGACGACCAGATCTGCCTGCTCAGCGTCGGCGTCGACATCGGCTCGTCGACCTCGCACCTGGTGTTCTCGCGCATCGTGCTGGAGCGGCTCGACGCGCGCTACGTGGTGACCGAGCGCGAGACGTTCTACCAGTCCGACATCCTGCTCACGCCCTATGCCGCCGAGGAGACCATCGATGCGGCCGCGCTCGACCGTTTCTTCGCGCAGCAGTACCAGAGCGCCATGGTCGATCCGGACGAGATCGACACCGGCGCGCTGATCCTGACCGGTGTCGCGGTCCGCCGTACCAATGCGCGGGCGATCGGCGAATTGTTCGCGCGCCAGGCCGGCAAGATGGTCGCGGTGTCGGCCGGCGACAGCCTCGAGACGGTGATGGCGGCCTACGGCTCCGGCGCGGTCGCGCGCTCGATCCGTGACGAGGCGACGGTGATGAACGTCGACGTCGGCGGCGGCACGTCAAAGCTTGCGCTATGCCGCGGCGGCAAGGTGATCGCCGCGACCGCGCTCGATGTCGGCGCGCGGCTGGTCGCTCTCGGCACCGGCGGCGAGATCCTCCGCGTCGAGCCGGTGTTCGCGCGCTTCGCCGCGGCGCTCGGGCTCGATCTTGCGGTCGGCGGAATTTTGCGCGCCGAGCACGCGCAGGCGGTCACCGCGGCCATGGCCGATGCGTTGTTCGCCGCCCTGCGCGGCGACGCGCCGACGGTCGGCGGCATGCCGCTCCTGCGCCTCGATCCCCTCCCCGCCTCGGCGAAGCTCGACGCGATCACCTTCTCCGGCGGCGTCGCCGAATACATCTACGGCTGGGAGACGCGGAGCTTCGGCGACCTCGGCGCGGCGCTAGCGGAGGAGATCCGCGCCCGCGTCGCGCAACTGAACTTGGCGATGCATCCGCCGGCCGAAGCGATCCGCGCCACCGTGATCGGCGCCTCGCAATACACCACCCAGGTGAGCGGCTCGACCATCTACGTGTCGCCGCTCGACACCCTGCCGCTCCGCAACGTGCCGGTGATCGCGCCTGAGTTCACGCTCGGCGAGGAGATCGACGCGTCAGGCGTCGCCGCCGCCATCCGCAGCGTGCTCGACCGGCTCGAGCTTGCGCATGGCGAGAGCCCGGTCGCGACTTTCGTGCCATGGCAGGGCTCGGCGACGTTCCACCGGCTCGATGCGTTCTGCCGCGGCGTCGCCGACGGGCTGAAAGATGTGCTGGCACGCGGCCATCCGCTGGTGCTCGCCGGCGACGGCGACGTCGGCGGACTGATCGGCATTCACCTGCGCGAGGAGCTCAAGCTCGGCAGCCCGATCGTCTCGGTCGACGGCCTGGAACTGAAGGATTTCGACTACATCGACATCGGCGCGATGCTGCCGAGCTCCGGCGCGGTGCCGGTAGTCATTAAGTCGTTGATTTTCCCCGATGGCGCCAAGATCACAGCCGGAACGCACCCGAATGTGATCGCCGAAGCGTGAAAAAAGTGAAGCCGATCGCGACGCATCACGCACGTGCGAGATCATCCGACTCCGAGCGAGCCAAGTGCCTAGAAACTCACGCTAAAACCTGGCCTGCGCCATTTCGCACATGCACAAGCACAGCGCCGTGCCGGATTAACGCTCTCTAGACCATTGAGACTAATAGTGTTTTAGAATTATGTGACGGATATCACGGACTCGGGAGTCTTTCTCAGTTTTTATGACATAAACGGCGGAGGAGGGAGAAATCCCGGGGGGGCGATCTGTAATGTCTGGTCAGTTACCGTTCGCAGCCGATCAGGTGACTCTTGTTCTGGTCGCGATGGCCTATCTGCAGATCAAGCACTTCGTGTGCGACTTCGTTCTGCAGCGGCCCTATCAGTACCTGAACAAGGGGACCTATGGTCACCCGGGTGGGGTCATCCACGCCGGGCTGCACATCATCGGCACTTTGCCGGTGTTTCTCGTCATCACGCCGTCGTTTCAGCTCGGCGCGGCGATCATCGTCGCCGAGTTCATCGTGCATTATCACATCGACTGGGGCAAAGAGCAGGTGATGAAGCGCACCGGCTGGCATGCGGACAAGGCCGGCTTTTGGACCGCGCTCGGCCTCGACCAGCTGCTGCATCAGCTGACCTATGTGGGGATCGTCGTCGCGCTGGCCGGCAAGCTCGGCTGATTCACAGTCGCGTCGGCAATCGCCGTTTCGCACACGCTGCTTTGCCTGTATAATGCGGGCATGCGTGTGACGACGACCGCGGTTCCATCTCCGAAATCGGCCATGCTCCGCCGGCTGCTTGCCGTGGTCGCGCTTGGCGTGGCGCTCGGCGGCTGCGCGAAGTGCCAAGACTGGCGCATCTTCGGCGCCGGCGACGCGAGCCTTGACGCCTGCAAGAGCGACACGCTGCCTGCGCATTGAAGCGGCAGCCATCGCTCCCACCGGATAGCAATGTGAATAGGCTCACACGCCGCGCGATCCAGGCGTGATAGCCTTCCCGTGGCACCTGACCTCGGCTCGAAGCAACGGGCATGAGGCGGCGCGAGTTTCTCATTTTTGTCAGCCGCGCGGCAGCCGAAATTCGGCGCCGTTCAAACAGCGATGCTGCCAAGAGGAACCGCAGATGCGCACGGCCACGAACGCAGCATATGATGCGCGAATCCTGAAGCTTCGCCTGCCCGAGCAGGATTCGCTGCAGAACGACGCCGAACGTTGCTCGGCCGATCCGGGCAGCCTTGCAAACATCGGCCGCGCCGTGGGCCAGCAGGTTCGAATCAGGCGTCGGGACGATTCGCGGTTCATTGCTGTTTTTACGGTCAATCAGGCGAATCCGGACAGTCCCGGCCGACCCGATGTCGTTCGCACAGGCCTGACCGGCCGCGAACGGCTCGGCGATGGGGCTGAACTGGAGGAGGCGACGGTCGAAGCCGGCGTGCTTGACCCGCCCGGCGGGTCCACGGGCGTCAAGTTCTTTGAACTGGCCGAGGACACCGGACACCAATCCTACTTTGTCGTCATCGCTCCACATGGCGGCAAGATCGAGGAGCACACCGACGAACAGGCTGCCGCGGTCCTCAAGCAGTTGCGGACCGCGGGATGTCCCGCATCGATGTGGGCATGCAAAGGATTTGGTGACGAGACCAAGGGGGCTTCCGACCGTTGGCACATCACCTCGGACGACATTCATCCGGCAAGCTTCCCGTTGCTGGGGGCACTCATGTCCCGGCGGTTCTTCTACGGGGTTGCCTTCCATGGCTTCGCGCGGCATGGCGACGAAGCGGACATCTATATCGGCGGGGCGGCACCGCCGCGGCTGAAAGCAGCGGTGCGAAAGGCGTTGGTGGATCGCCTGGATCCTTCGCTCAACGTCAAGATCAGCACTCCCAAGGACAGCCCAAAATTCCAGGGCTCGCGCCCGGAGAACGTGATCAACCGCCTGGCTCCAAACCGCGGCATTCACCTCGAGCAGTCGGCAAGAGCTCGGACGTTCCACAAGGAAATCGCCAGCTCAGTCGGCAGCGTATTCGCGTCGCCGTGGCGACGGCTGGTGTGGATATTGCTGGGCATCTTCCGATGACGTTTTGGTCGATATCGAAGGGCTACGGCGCCGTCGGTCTGGCTGTAGCGCCCTGATGCGTAGGACAGCACGTCGCTACGGCTTCTTGACTTCGATGATGTGGTCGCGAAACTCCGGCTCAGGCACCACGAAAATATTTTGCGGACTTGCTTGTGTGCTGTCTTTGACCTTGAGCTGCAACGCCAATGCGGCCATGCGCGGCGTCTTGGCGCCCCATGCGCGAGCAATCAGCTGCACTTGCTTTTTCGGCGCACGATCCCACATCGACACGAGCCACCGTTCCTTACCTTTGTCGCTGTTCCAGTAAAGAGTGTGCTTTTCTTTCGGAGCAGCGCCTGAGTAGTCGACTTCGTAAACAGGAAGCACTCCGTTCTGCGCGACGAGAAATTCATTGAAGAAGTGTGCTGGCTTGCCCGCCGCGGCGACTGAGCTCCACCCCGTTACTTCGCGCGCTCCCCAACGATTCATCGCCGCTTCCGCGGCGGGCGACGAATCGACGAGACCTCTGAACGAACCAACAGACGAGACTTGCGTGTTGCTGATGGGGGCTTCGCCCGGGTATCCGGACCACCAATCAGGCGCCGTACATCCGTCCGTCCCCATGAGTATTGCCAGTGCTTCGAGATATTTCGGTTGGTGTCCGATCCGACAGCCTCTGAAATCGAGCCATTTCCCCTTCAGTTTGTCCCGAGCGGCCTTCAAGGCCGCACGAAACTTCCGTTTGTCGAGAGCGTCGACCGCAGCGCGAAGGTGGTCAACCATATCCTGTGTCGGTGGACTCATAGCGAACTTGAACCCGCTTCCCTTGACTGCAGCCTCGAGCGCGTCGACCTCGGCCTTGGTCCCTTTCAGCCGGCCCTGAGCGCCCGCGATCGATTTGCGAACCGCCTTCTCGAACACCGGGTTGGCCGAAGCGACCGCAACAAGATCGGCGCACCGCCGCAAAAGGAGACCCTCGTCGCCGGAGGGTTTGGTCTTGGAGCTCAGACCGAATGGTTTCAACGCCCCCGGAGAGCTCGACTCAAGATTGCTCAAGAGCGCACTCCACAGGACAAATCCTTGATCTGTCGTCTGATCCAAATTGGCCAATGTTCCCAACAATTCGTCCATCAACGCGCCGTCGCCGGCGTTCAAAGCCTCGATCTGTCTTTGCGTGATCAGGAACCCAGCAGGCGATCCATTGAAAAGCGGAATTTTGAAACCGTCCCATGCATGGCTGATCACTCGAATTCGTTTCTCGGGGCTCTTGGCCTTCCCGATCAGTCCGATCAGGGTTTCGAAGCTCCCGAACTCCACCGGCTTCAAACCCCACGAATTGTGAAATTCTCGAGCTGCGTTCAGAAAACTGTCTTTCTCCGCTACGATGTAGGCTATGTCGGGCCAGAAATCCGACCGACCTAACGGCGCTAGCGCGGGTGTCTTCGGCACATCGTGCTGAATGATGACCGGCGTCTCGTCCTCGCTCGCGGCGCGATCGTCGCGAACCTCCAGCGCTTCCAGCGCATGTTCCGCAGGCTCCGCCTGAAATTCCGAAACGCCGGGATGTTCGAAACCGACGTCGCCCTCGTAATTGTCGGCTTCCGCCTCCGCCCATTGATCCTCGGATTCTCCGGCTTCCTCCGACTGCTCGTCCTCTCCATCCAGTTCGGCCAGGATATCCGGAATAGCGGACAATTTACCCTTAACGGTCGAGGGATCGAAAGGTATGACGCCTTCGCCCGTCATTTTCTCGGGCGTCGCCTTCAGAAGCTCGTTCGCCTTCGCCACCACATCCCACTGTGTGATGAAGTCCGAAACAGCCCAGCCCGCTATGTGCGCTTCACTGAGGCCGAGGTCGTGCGACCATAGCTGATGTCGGAAACCCTTCACTGCTTGCGGATCGTCGAGCATCACATTGAGTTGGGTGTCCATGAAGAAATCGCGTGGATTGGCATTCGTTGAACCGACTGAGAGCGCTTGGTCGTCGACGAGGATGAGCTTCGCGTGAACCAGCCGGCCAAGCATGGTATAGACCCGCCGGCGGCTTGCCGGAATCTTGAACAAACGTTTGAAGAATTCATTCTGCAGCGCGCGGCCGTGCTCGGTAAATTGGTTGGTCGGGTCGTCGATCTCGAATGCAACCACGATGATGATGATCAAATCGGGCTGCGCTTCGGCTTGCTTCACGATCGCGTCCGCCATCGCGGGCTCGTGGAAATACTGGTTCTCCATGAACAGGAACCGAGTGGCGCAGCCGATCAGCCGGAAGTAGCCTCGCCAGACATCGTCGCGTCTGATGTCCGGGTACGTGGCTCCGACGGAGACAGTGCGGAGCATTTGCAGTTTATGTGCATTCCTGGCGGCGTCTCGATCGGCGCTGCCCAGGGGAGACTGGGCCAGTTTCTCGAATGACTTCCAATCGGGCAGCTTGGCCGCAGTAGACTTGTCCTTCTCGCGATTCCAGCGCAGCACAAACTCTCGTTCGAGGTCTCGCGCAATCAATCCTTCCAGCTTCACGTGGGTGTCGTGCCATACGAGCCCGCCCTTTGGTTGGAGTTTATTGTCGGGCCAACCTTCAGGAGTCCGTGCAGGAGAAATGTCCAGGCCGCCACAGTATGCAACTGTCATTCCGGTCTTTTTCACCACCATGAATTTCTGATGATGCGTGGCTACGTTCGCCTGGATCCCGCCGGTCGGAACAGCTTTGAATATTGGACCCTGCTTGGTCAAACCGACCGCTATGAACCGAAGCTGTGCCGGGTGCATGCTTACAATGTACTTCAGGTTGTCGCGCGCCGGGACAGGGAGTCGCCCAATGGCCGCGTTGAGATCGTTGAGATCGGACTTCCAGTCCGGCCCGAACTTAGGAAAGTCAGTCATGATGATTCGAATTTTGACTCCTTCCTTTGCCTTGCTCACGAAGAGGTCAGCCCAGGTCGTAATGCCCGGAGGCCTAGGTCCCGTGAGTTTCGTCGGCCTGACCTGAAAGGCCGCGAGGTAGACGGTGTCGCCGGGCCCCAGCGACTCGACCGTTTGTTGCATTTTGTCGAAAGCGTCGGTCTTGTTGGCGCCTGACGTCCGGCCATTGACCAGGAGTGCGATGTGACCGGTGGTGGGCTTGGCCACATAACGTTCATAATCGCTACTTGGCTGGGCCGGAAGAAACACCGAACACTCAGTCGAGGGATCCAACCGTCTTCTCGCGATGGTGCGGTAGAGATTCCACTCTGCGCGCAGCTTGAAGAAATCCGGCTCACGCCTGTTGATGAGCTTTCCAATTCCGCTCACGACACGATCGCGGTGCTGCATGAAAAAGATGAGATCGGCGAGGTTGTTCGGATTTTTAACTCCGGCCCCGATCGCTTCATCTATTGCGTCCCGCCATGCGGCGCTGTCCGTCTTGGCAAACTGAGCTCGCGCCCTCGTCGGCAGACGGTCGACTCGAAACTCGTTCTCTTCGAGATCGACCTCATGAGTGTCGGTCTCCCCGTCATCGCCCCCTGTCCCTTCAGTTTCAAACTCCCATGAGGCGGATCGAGCCTCTGATTCTTCCGCTTGTTCCCCATGGGACGACCGTCCGGCGGCCGGCGGCTCATGGTCATCTGCCTCCGACGGCAAAAGAGATTCTGCCTCCTGATACGGCGGCTCCCCACTCACCGCGGCAAGCCCGTCGTCCTCCGCTTCCAGACCGGACACAGGCAACGGCGAAAGCTCCGACGCCGCTTCCATCTCCGGCGCGTCGAACGAGCGCCAGCCTTCCTCGAACGCATGCTGGAACGGGCTGCCCGCCGCCAGCGCGGCCGCGCGCCGTTCCGATTTCGGGTCACCCCGCTCGACGAAGAGCTCTTGATCGAGAAAAGGGGACTCGATGCTGTCCTTCTTGAGCATGGTCTGCCCTCATGCCGGTTCTAGTCTCGCCTCGCCATCGCCAGCCGAGTCCTTGTCGCCTCGAAAGTCGTGGCCGGGCTCCTTCGACGGCCCATCCTCTTTTTTTGAAAACCCTTGAAGGTCTCCGGCCTCCGGTCAGGGACGCACGCCCCGCCGGTACTCCAGTGCAAGTCCGTCCTCTAGAAAACGAACAAAATAGTCGACAACCGCCCCTATCTCAGGAGAATCTATCTCCATCATCGAATCTATCAGCTTGCGCTTTGCTGGGTCGGTGCCGCTATATAATTGACCGGTTATCCAAAAGTAGACCAAATAGGTACGCACGTGGGAGGCAATGGTCTGCCGAGCTTGCATTGAGAGCTTCGGAGGTTTCTTGCCCGGCTCGAGCGGAAGCTCCGCCTTGCCCTGGGCGTTCTTCGAGTTGGCAATGAAGTCGTGATATCGGCGACTGCTTTTCTTGCTGTAGTAGGCGTCGAGATTTTCTGCCAAGGAACGTGACGAATCGTAGGCGCTCCCGATGTTGATCCCGTCGATATCTCCAATTAAATCAGACCGGCTTGCTTCGCTTACGAGGTAATCATTGAGATCGAGTGGCAGGCCTTTGTCTACGGCATTCCAAAAATCCTTGACGTAGCGCTCCTGTATCGCGCTGCCCAAGTCGCCGGACCATGTCACGATCAGGTCCGGTCGCAGTACCTTCGGGATACTCTGATCCTTGTCGGGCTGCTGTTTTGGCGCCCCTTCAATTCCGCAAAGGACATGCCCTACTTCAAGCCACTCTCCGCCGACATAGATTATCTTGTAGAGCCGCAACCGTATTGCCTCGGCGCTATCGACGTCAAACAGCGGCTTCACATGTCTGTGCCTGTAAAGGACAAAGTTGAACAGTGGCTCGAACTTGTCCTTTGGTGCGCCGAAATAGATCTTTCGCACCGAGGCCAGGAACTCCAGATGGCTTTGTGAGGAGGGACGGGCTTTCTCCTTCGGGTCGACAATCGACAAAAACCCTGCCAGATCGAGCAGCTCGACGATCGCTCTCGATCCGACCCGCTTGCCAACGTTGCTTTCCACGATGACTTGGACTGCAAGACGACGGACCCGGTAGGGCTCGTAACCGATCCAGGTGGACGTTGTGAACGTCCCGTCTGCCTTGATTGCAATTTCACTTGCGCCGCTCGATGAGACAGGTCCCCCGACCTGAACGTTGGCCCATGCCTTGCCCAACGGCCACCGGCTACGATCCCGCTTGTCGTCGTAGTCGCGCCGGACGCCCGCCTCCTCGATTTGAACCCTGCCGGTCAGCTTCACCGATCCATTATGTGACGACGGAGGCTCCCTGAAGAACCCTTCGTATTGCACGCCGCTCCCTGGTGTCAGGGTTATCTCGGGAAGGCCGTCAATCTTGAGCTTGTCGAGACGCAGCACGACCGTTATCGGGTCTTCTTCCTCAAGTTCTCGCTCTGAAGTTTCGCCGAATTCTCCGGCTGGCTCTTTTGCCGACGTGTCAGAAAGGACTTCGGCAAATTCCTCGCCTTCGAGTTCTCCCGGCGACTCGAATTCCCTCTCAGTGTTGAGAGGCGGCGCTTCCTTGTCGTCCAGGAATTCGTCTTCCTCATCCTCCGGGCGCGAAGTCAGTTGGTCCTCTCCCAGGTCTTCCCAAGCTTCTGCCGTATCCGACTCGTCGCCTTCGAGTTCGTCGGGCGTTTCCGGCACGCGTCGGCGTTCCTCGAAGCCGTGGACGAACGGGCTCTCCGCAAGCAGCGCCGCCATGCGAGGCTCAGCCTCATGCTCGACTTCCGCCTCAAAAAGGTTTCGATCGAGGAAAGGCGATTCCGCTTCCCCGATGTCAGCCGTCGCGGCGGGCTCCCTGACGAACGTCGCAACCTCGCGCCCGGCAGCGGCAAGTTCGCGGGTCGGCGTCGCGCGGGCAACACGGGGAGGACCTGACGGCTTAGGGGCAGGTTTTTCGAGCAGGTCACAAGCATGTAGCATCAGCGTTTCCGCCGCGCGCTCGCCCGAACGCAAGGCGCCCTCCATGTAGCCGAAGAAGGCCATGTCTGTATGTTCTCCGGCGAAGAACAGCCGATCGTGATATGGCTTGGTGAGCTTTTCGCCGACTCTGAATATCTCCCCACGCAACGGCGTCCAGTAACCGGTCTTGATGAAGGGCACATTGGGCCAATCGCTCAGAAGGGGGGGCTTATTCAGATTGTCCGCGTAGTTGGGATAGAGAAGCCGTAACTCTCTCTGGAAGTCCTCTCGCGTGGGCGCGCGCCGCTTGTCGGAGACCGGGCCGGCAAACACGCTGAGCACGATTCCCTGTTTGCCGACCCGTGTCTGGTTGTCGGTGCCTTCCCAGACCTGACCGAGCCTCAACGCGCCGCCATAGGGAGCTTTCTTTTCCGTGATCCAGAAGCGTTTCTTCACGTCGCTGAAATATTTCACAGCGTCGTTCATCTGCATCCGGCCGATCCCTTTTGCGGGGTCCGCGTCTTTGTCATCCACCGTGATTTCCATGGCCGGGGGGGACCAGACGCTCGGAGGGATCGCCAGGACAACATGAGAGAAAGGGATTGAAATTTTCTTTGGTGGTGCTTTCTCGTTCACGAACCTATTGTTCCAGGTGTCCTTGTACCAAAGCCCCACGCCATCCGAAGAAAGCTTGATGCGTGTGATAGCGTAATTGCGACAAACCTTGGCTGGCTTAGGTCCATACTCATCGGTCTGGATTTTTCTAGCAATCTCTTTTGCCAGAGTCTGGCAGCCGTCGGCGCAGCGAAAAATTTCCAGCTCTTGCCAATATCCATCCTTGAGAGAGCTGGAGCTGGGGCGAATGTCCTCATCCGCAACGCACCGTTCCTCCTGTCCGCCCCTCACCTTGCACAGCAGGCCGAGGAAGTTCATTTCGTCCAGCGGTGCCACCTCGTCGTTGACGAGCTTGAAGTCGAGCATCTTCCAGAGCAGCTCGTCCTTGTTCGTTGAGCGTTCGGATATCCTGCAATACTTCGGAAGCGCCTCTTGCACCGACATGTTGTCGTATTGCTGAAGCGCACTCTGCCGCCAGGGCCTGGATGGATCTTCGATCACCCTCTCGGCCATCTCGGCGAGCGGCACCAGAATCCTTTCAGTCATGTCCTTCGTAAGCTTGTGGAACTCGGGCATGGACAGACGCCTGCCCAGCGAGAGTTGCACGTCCAGGCACTCTTTTTCGTACAAGTCTGCGTCCATTCTACTGACCATGGCCAAGCCAAACTCGCGGGCAAGCTCCAGCCATGTTGTGTGAAACGAGCCGATGAGCTCGGCGCCTTCCTCCGTGATGCGGCCCTCGCTGAAACTCGGATTGCTCAAGACGCGCCCGCCAACTTCCTTGCGCGCCTCGTAAACGGTCACCTTGATGCCGTGTTGGACAAGTCGGCGAGCCGCCATCAAGCCGGCAAAGCCGCCGCCCACCACGGCGACGTGACCGATCTTGTTGAGCTTCTCGCGGCATCCCAATCCCTGAAAGCGCAGATCCCGTGGCCGCTTGGGGCGCTCACGGGGACTCAGCGGACGGGAGGGACCGATCCATGGCAAACGGATCATGGCAGGCCTCGCACCGGCGAATGATCAGCTCGGAGTCACTTTCGCTTTGCGTTTAGACCGGCTTTCAGCTTCAGCGATAGTCTTCATGACCTTCTGCCGTGCTGAGATTATCGGCGGTCGGCTGCGTGAGCCTGTCCACGTCGGCATCATGCAAACCGCGTGCGGAGCTGCTGGGCTCCAATAGTTCGTCGCGAGTATTCGTCTCGGCAGTTTGGCCTTCGGCTTCACCGTCCGGGGAGGCCAAAAGAGACTCAAGCTCCTCGTCGCGGAATTGATCACCGGCTTCAAGTTCGCTCTGCTCGTAGTCCTCATTGATCCACCGCATGAGGTGTGAGCGGGTTTCCTGGCTCAAATAGCAGCCCCAGTTCACGCCGGAGTCCTTGGAGAAAATCGAGGACGCAACGCCCGCAAGCAGTTTTCGTCCACCCCCCTCGACCCAGACCGGCGCGCCGGGCGCGTCCAGCTTCGAGCTGGCATTGTGTAGAATCTGTCCCCGGTAGAGGCCCACAAATCTACCAGAGGACACCCGAAGCTTGTGATACCCGCCGCCTCCCCCGGACTCGCGGGAGAACGCCGCAATATGGGCTGCTTTGCCGCTCCAGTCCGCTGCCGACGTGGAAAGCCCGTAGGACGGCACTTCTCGCCCCCAAAAGCCCAGTGCAGCGTTCCCGATGGATTTGTAAGTCGCGCTGCCCAGGGATCGCGACAGCGTCAACAGTCCATAGTCCGCCGATCCGTCCCTGGTCTCGGGCGAAAACTTTGGAGATACTCTTGCCTGCGAAGCCGTCGTGGAACCAAATGCCTCCTTGCCAAACTCGTAGCCAGGAGTGATGCGCACGGAATATCGGCGCCGGTCCTTCGAAAAGTCATAAATAACCCCGGCGGAGGTCAGGACGTGGCGGTCGGAAATCAGCAAGCCGGTCCCATAGCCTATCTCGCGCCTGAGGTCGTTGTCGTAGACCTCCAGTCGGCAGATCCACCGGTAAGGGACCTCGAGCGCGATCCGCCGCTCCACTCGGGGCGCATCGTCGGCCATCCAACGATCGATTTCATCTCGAACCATCTTCACAAAGGTTGCGTTCTGGCCGCGGGTCGGGTCGTAACTCGTCACGACCCCGATCAGAATGTGAAGACCGCCGCGCACGGTCCAAATGGGCGAACCACTCTGGCCTTCGGTTGTGTCGAGCGTATGCCTGAAGCTGCCGGCGAAGGCGCGTGGCACCGTGAAGCCACTCACTTCGTACATCCTTCGTCTCTGCGCGTCTTTGGCGCCTGGGTAGCCGGCAGTCGCCACCGGTATTCCCGGGTCAAAAAGCTCTCGCAGCGGAATCAATTTCTCGTTCCACCAAGTTGTCCTTGTGGAGGGATGGCCCCACCACTGCACACCGGAGTCAACCGCACGTTCCAGGGTGATCAAGCCAAAATCGAACCGCGTGGACACCCTGACCCTGGCCGCCGGAATTCGTCCGAACGGTTCGCCGCCATAATGGCGTCCGGGGTACACGTAAACCGAATGGGCCGCTGGCGCCGACGCCTTGTCCCGGACGACGTGACCGGCGGTCAGTACATGGCGGTTTGAAATCAGAAGGCCGGTGCCTCCTTGCAGTGTCTGTCCCTCTGCCTCGTAAGCGATGGAGCACACCCAACGATAGGGGGGAATGGTGGTGTTCTGGACCTCCGTTCTATTATCGACTCCGCTGATTCCCGGAGCCGTCTGCAACTCAACGCCCGGGGCGGCGCTGAATGGCGATTCGCGTAGAAGCGGCCCCGTAAGCAGATCGCCGTGCCCCTCACCGGCGAAAAGCAACTCTCCCAGAAACGGCGACTCCAGCTCTTCGACGCGTTCAGTCGGGGTCTTCATTCGATCTCCTTCACGTCGTCGTGCGAATGCTCAGCTCGGCGTCACTCTCCGCGCTTTCATCTCGCGCCCCGTGATGATCGACCAGTGCCGAATGATGGTCCGCATCGCTTCCTCGGGATCGTCGCCCCCTTGCGGCGTGTAGAGCGCAGGCGCCGCGGCGCGGGTGTTGAAAGCGCCGGTCTCGATCTCGATCAGGATTCGGGAAATGCTGTCCGCGATGTCGAAATAGTTCTTGGAGAGGCCGTGGGCGGGCAGCCCCACGCGCTCGGCGATCTTGAACAGCCGTTCCTCTGGACTCGCGGCCTGCGCCCGCAGATCCTGGATGATCGGCAGGTCGCTCTCCACGGTCACGCGCAACCAATCTGTGATCGCGATCGCGTCGAACTCCTCTCTGGAGAGGTTGCCCGCCTCTCGACGCGTTATGAGCATGTCGTGCAGTCGCTCGGCCAGGTCTGCGATCTTGGCGTCGTCGGTCGGATTCGCTCCGCTCGTGTTGTTGACGTTCTCCATGCCGACCCAGACCTCTCGAAGGAACTCTTCGAATGTGGAAGCGAAGCCGTTGTTCGCGGCATCGGCTTTCGTATACGGGTAAGGTTTGTTGTCCTCTGTGCCGTGATTCAAATCCATGCCGAACATGCGCTGGTAGGCATTGCGCCGGGTCGCCTGGATGTCGGGCCGCACGTGGCTGGTTATGGTCGTAATGAAGAACGACGGAGGGTCGCGATAGAACAGTTCCTCCGTGGTACGCAGCCATCTTTGACTTTCCGCTGTCTCCGCAAAGCCCGGGTGTGACCGCACGGTCCCCGGGGCACCTAGTTTTTCACCGTGCAAAAACTCGCGGAGCACACGGCGGAAAATTTCGTAAATGCGGGTGTTTTCGATCATGTAGGCGTAGATCAAGTGATCCCACAGAAAGCCGCACCCGGTGCCGGCGGATATAATGGCATTGATGATCGGATTCAGATCAGGCTGATCGATTGGGAGACCTGCACCCGTTGGAGCAGACCCGGCGAGAAGCTTGCTCCCAAACCAGGTCGTACCGAAGCTGATGGCATCACTTCGTCGGAAGGGATGGCCAAGTTTCAGATCCGGGGTGCGGTTGGCTCTGCGGTCCCACGCCAGCTCCAACACCGCGGTCAGATCCGCAGGATGGAATTGAACCAGGTCTGTCGCGCCGTTCGGCAGAAATCGTGCGAAGGTCCTGAACATGTTTCGCTCCCTGTTTCACGGGACGAAGGGGCCAAAAACAACCGTGGCTTCAGCCTCTGCGTCGCCGCAGGCGCCTTTAGCGGTAGCTGTTGCAATGAAAATCGTTGTGCCCGAGACATTCCGCACGACGGTGGACCCTTGTTTGACGTCGAGCGGCGGCACTTCCCCGGGCGATAGCAGCGGAAGCGGATTACCGTTGGGGTCCTCGGCCTCAATTGAAACTGTCCGAGCTTCGCTCGAGGACCACCTCAATGTCACATCGCCTGGTTGATTGAGTTGAGTTGGTTCGGCGGTCAAACGGATTGTCGGCAGAAGCACCAATGTTGCCCCGATCTCCCGGAATAATTCCACCGCCGCCGCCGCGTCGTCTCCGAGCGGATTCGCTGTGTTGCTGCGGATCTGCGTTCGGGCCTGGGTCTGAGTAAGAATTGACGTGAGCAAATCGACAACTTGCTGGGTTGCCGGCTCCGTGTCGCGCGTTGGTCTCTGCTCTCGCTTTGCTTTAGCCATGGATTCGTCTCCTCAGCGTTCGCCTGTTTGGCCCAGTAACGACAATCGGTGCTTTGCGATTCCGAGATGCGTCTCGGTCGGAATAGATGGAACGGCTCTCTCGCCCACCGGCACATCCTCAAACCGTTTGCAAGGCACCGCCGAGCCGCAGCATGGCTTCGCGCTGCAACTCCAGGATCTGCTTGGCTTCGGATGGCCTGAGGGCGAGCTGCAGGCCGGTCAGGCCGACGATCCGCAGCGGCTCGGCCCACAGCCAATGCGCCGAGGTGAACAGCGCATTGCCCAGGCGCGCGCCGAGCTCGTTCAATGCGGCCGGGCTCACGCGTTCGGGCAGGACGATCGCGCGCAGCGCGCGCCCCTTGAACGCGCGCATCGGCGTATCGATCGTCAGCCGCACGACCGCGCCGAGGAGCGGCAGCGAATCCTGCACGACCGCGCGCGCTTCCGGCGAGGCGCCTTCCGGCCGATGCGAGTCGGTCCAGGACAGCGCGAGCGTGTCCCACGGACCCGCGCCGTAGAAATACCGGCACATCTGCACGCCCAGCAGGACGCGCAGGTAGCTGATGGGGTGCGGATCGCCCGGCAGAAGACGAAAGATCAGCGCCGGGTCTCCATCGAGCACATCATGCAGCGCCGCGACGCTGGCAAACCCGGTATGGACGAACGAGAACGCGTCGGCCGCAATCTCGGACGCCCACCCGGCCCAGATGTCTGCCAGGTCGGCACTCGCTCCCTCGCTTTGCAAACCGCGAGCAAGCGCAGCGGCGAGCTCCTCGTTCCAGCTCACGATGGCGGCCACCTGATGTCCGGCCTCGTGGATCAGCGCGGTTGGCCGCAAGAGGTTGTGGCGCGTCACCTTGATCGCGGCGACCGGGCAGATCTCACCGCCGTCCCACAGGCGCTGGTGCGCCTTCAGGATCGAGGCGCCGCGGCCTTCGCCGAGATAGGTTACCGCCGGAGGCGTGTTCTGGCCGATCGCGTCGAGCAGCTGCGCCATGCTGCGATGGGCCAGCGTGTCACAGGCACGCAGCAGCGCCGCGACTTGCGGGTTCGTGCGGCAGTTGATCGCGTCGGCGAAGAACTCGAGCGTACGCTCGGTGCGCTGGTACAGGCGCTCGAATTGCAGCAGGCGGCGACGCACCTCGGCGCGCGCAGTCGGGCTCCTGGCATCGCGCTCGAGCGCCACGAGCACGCGGCCCTGCGCGTTGAGCCGGTCGATCACACCCGAAAGGTGCCGCCGCAGCGACAGGCCCAGGTAGCGCTCCAGGCGTCCCCATGACTCGTGTGACGCCAGTTCGTCGAGATCGAGACGGGAGGCGGCGAGCACCCAGTGCGCCACCTGCCGCGCGGTCTGCGCGTCCAGCGATTGCTGGGCGTCAAGCACAGCGGCGCCCCGCAAACACCTCGACCCGCACGGCCGGCGGGGCGCCTTTGGAGATCGCCTCCGCGATCGCGCCGGCGGCGGCGGCGCGGTCGACCATCGCCTGGCCGAGTTCCTTGAGACCGGGCGGATGCTCGAGCGTGAAAGCGAACGTGATGCCGTCGGCCGCATTTTCGGTGGCGGCGATGACGCGCGGCGCCTGCGTCTTGATGAACTCGGCGAATCCCTGCACGAGCCACGCCTGCAGCTTCGGGACGAAGGCCTGCGTTGCGATCGGCGGCAGGTTTTGCAGCGCCGAGGCCGGCGACCGCCCGGGCGGCATTGCCGCGTGCACGACGCGCAGTCGAGACGGCGCATGGCCGCCGAAGATCCGGTCGAGCCGGATACGGATTGCACCTTGAAAAGCCGCGGTGATCAGGCCGAGGTTCGGCGCCTGGCGCAAGCGCGCCGCGAGCTTCTGCGCCCTGACCTCGCTGAGGAAAACACAGACGCGCACCTGATCCTGGACGCTGTCGAGCGTGACGTAGACGCGCATCCGCCGTCGCGGCCGCCGGTAGTGGCCGGGCATCATCAACAGCCGCCTGCGGCCGGCCAAACCGAACAGCCGCTGTCCCGCCGCCAGCCTTCGGCCTCGCCAGTAGGCAGGGAAGGCGCGGCCGAGCCCTGGTCTGCCAAGCATGATGGCCGCCGCCTGCGAGGTCAGTGGATGCAGTTGCTCGGCGTTCGCTTCGTCCGATTGACCCGGGCCAAGGTTCTCGCGCTCGCCGCGCGCGATGTCGGCAACGGTGGTGCCGGGCAAGGCCTCGTACAGATACACCTGCCCTTCGGCCTCCTCGCCCTCCTCCAGGCCGAGCTGGTCCTGCAGGTGCTCGGCCAGCGTCGCGCCCTCGAAGCTTTCCACCTCCTCGGCAAGATGCGGAGATATGTTGACATGGAAACTGCGTGTGCAGCGCTTGTAGCGCTTCGGCCCGCGCAACGGCAGCAGCACCCAGCCCGCGTTGAGGCCGGCTTCCAGCAAATCGGGGCGACGCCGATAGGTCGCTTCCGAAAACACCGCCGGCAGGTTGGCCGCCGCGGCCTGCTCGAAAGCTTCCAGCGCGTAGCCTTCCAGGAGCTCCTGGTTGTTGAGCACTTCATCGGGCAGCGAGGCCACCCGTCTGATCGTTTCTTCGACCGTGGCGGCCACCGCCGCAGGCGCAAGCTTTGCCGTCTCGGCCTCCGACAGTTCCAGATTGAGGGGCGGGAGTTTCAGCCCGGCATCGACGATTGCCCGGGACAATGCCGGCGCCTGCTCGGGACCTATGAGCTTCTTGATCAGCGCCGCCACCGGCTGCGCGATCCAATTCACGACTCTCTCGCGGCCGATGATCGGGACGGCCACCTGCAGCGCTTTGATCACGGCCGGCAGAAAGTTCTGGATCTGCGGCGCCGCGCTTTCGTCCGCGCCGAGCGATTCGAGCTCCTGGATGAAGCGCTCGCGGGCGTCCTCCAATTCGGCGAGGACAGGCGTCGTCGCCATGTTGGATGCGCTCGAGAGCTGCGCTTCCTGCAGCTCGAGCTCGGCCTCGTCTTGCGCCAGCATGGCTGCGGCGATGTGCTCGTTTAGCTCCTGTTGCGGCGGTGCGGCATTGTCGCCGGTCGCGGTCTGCACCGGCGAGCCCGCGCTGTCGGTGGAACCGGCGCTCGACGGTTGCGGCGCCGGCGCGGCTTGGGCAAACCCGAGCTTCTGTGCCAAAAGCTGCGCCGCCGGCCGCAAGGACTCTGGAACCTTGCTCATCGCCCACGTGAGCACGCGCTTTATGATCTCCTTGAAGGCTGTCTTGATCAGCCTGAGCATCGGGCCGAGCGCGACATTCTTGATGCCCTGCCATGCCTTGCCGGCGGCTGATTTCACCACGCTCCCGACTTTGCGGAGAATTCCTCCAAACAGGTTCTCGAACTCCGGATCGAGTCTTTCCGGCGCCTGGTATTCCTGGATGAACGCCTCGACCTCCTGCTCGGAGATGCCTGCCTGCTCGCGCGGTGCGAACTCGCGCGCCACCGCATCGACCGCCGCTTCCGTTGCGGAGATGAGCTGTGAGAAATGCTGCGCCACCAGTCGATCCGCATCGTCGCGCGGCTTGCCTGCGGCGAGCTGCTCGTCGTGCATGGCGCGTGCGCGGCACTCCAGCTCGTAGAGCGCCTCGTCGAACTCTTCATCGTGAAGTTCGTTCATCAGCGAGGCGTACGCTTCTCGCACCGGATCGTTTTGAGCGCTCTCGCCCTCACCGAGCTCGTACACCGACAGGAATGGCGAGCGATCCGGCCCGGGCGAGCGAAACGGTGGCGGAGCCTCCTGGGGCTCCTCTGCGCTGAAGCTGTTGAAATCCAAGAAGGGTGTGCGGGCTGTCGCAATCGGCATGGTCGCCTCCCAGACAAGCGATCCTTGGATGCGATTGCCCCCTCAGATCGCGTTCAACGATAGGGAGAGATTGGACGAACTGTATTGTGAGCCCCGGGTCGCCCTCTCCAGCTCAAGAGTTTTGATCAGCCTGGTAGAATGAAGTCAGTTTACGATGTGCGACGCAGGGGCACGTATGAAATACGTCACAGTGGCGTGCACTGGTTTTCGTTGACGCGATCAGGAGCCGATCGGCGCCGGAAACATCCGCGGTCTCCAGGTGAAACGACGCGAGCGCCGTAGGATGGGTTGAGCGAAAGCGAAACCCATCACCTGCCGGGCCGACGGCGATGGGTTTCGCTGCGCTCAATCCATCCTGCGAGTCAAACATCCGCGCCGCGGTTTGAGATTGCCAGGCGATCAGCCAGGTCTATCCGCGTTTTCCGCGCGACAGCCCGAGGGTCTCCAGCTTCTGATAGAGCGCGGCCCGCGAAATACCCAGGATATGCGCGGCGGCGACTTTGTTGCCGTTGGTGGCATCCAACGCCGCGACGATCGCGGTGCGTTCGGCTTCGGTGGTGGCTTGAGAGAGCGACCGCAGCAGGCCTGATGATTTCGCCGGATCGACCGCTTGCGTTGACGCAGGCAGCACATTTGCGATGTGCTCGGCCCGCAGGACCTGGGTTTCATTCATCAACACGGCGCGCTCGAGAATGTTTCTGAGCTCCCGCACGTTGCCGGGCCAGTGATAGTGCACGAGCTGCGCGATGCCGTCCGGACTGATCTCCATCGGCTGGCCGATCCGGATGCTGATGTCCTCGAGCAGGCGCTCCGTCAGCAAGGGGAGATCATCAAGCCGGGCACGCAGCGGCGGCAACTGCAGCTGCAGCACGTTCAGCCGGTAGTAGAGGTCGGATCGGAAGCGGCCTTCCGCGACGCGCGCAGCAAGGTCGACGCTGGTCGCCGCGATCACACGGACGTCGATCCTGGTCAGACGGTTGCTGCCGAGCGGCTCGATTTCCTGCTCCTGCAGGACGCGCAGCAGCTTCGCCTGCAACGCGATCGGCATGTCGCCGATCTCGTCGAGGAACATGGTGCCGCCATCGGCGATCTTGAACTTGCCGTCGCGCCCCTTGCGGTCGGCGCCCGTATAGGCTCCCGGTGCGGCGCCGAACAGCTCGGCTTCCAGCAGGTTCTCGGGAATCGCCGCCGTGTTGACGCTGACGAAGTTCTTGCCCGCGCGCGGCGAGGCGTTGTGGATCGCGTGCGCCAGCAGCTCCTTGCCGGTGCCGGTTTCTCCCGTCAGCAGCACGGTGGCATCGAGTTGCGCCGCGCGCCGCGCCTGCCGCTTGATCTCGACACAGGGAGCGGACGTCCCGAGGAACGACGCAAGGCTGTACTTTGCCCTGCGGCTCTCGACCAGCTCGCGTTCGGCCGCCGACAGGCGCGCCTGCAGCTGGGCCACCTTCGTCAGCAGCGGCTTCAGCCCGTCGATGCGGTTGTAGAGGACAAAACCAACGGCGCCGATCAATTCGCCGGTGTCGGTTTGCAGCGGCAGGCGCGTGACGACGCAGTGCTCGCCGGCAAGGTCCATGATGTCGAGGACGATCGGCTGGCCGGTCTCCACGACCTCGCGCATGCGGCTGTTGGGGATGACCTCTTCAATATCCTTGCCCACGGCCGCGCGATCGTCGGGCAATCCGCATTTCTCGGCGTACTTCTTGTTGATCCAGATGATTTTCGCGTCGGTATTGACCGCGACCGCGCCTTCGCACAGCGCCTCGAGCCGGTCGAACAGCGACTTCATCGCCACCGTTCTGACCGCGTCAGCCGAAATACCGAAGGCATCCGACCACGGGTTTCGCGTGACAACCGGCATTGTCCGCTGCCCCCACCGTTACAAACTCGTTCCGGCCCAAGGCTACTCGAAGCTGTCCAGAAATTCGACAGCTGTCTACAATGCCAGACACGCGCGAGCATCATGGCGGACCCCGCCGACGCGTGCGGTGCACAACAACGTCCTGAGATATCCGGACTTTCTTTTTTCTGGCGGTGATCTGCGGGCGGTTGCGTCGCTTGGCACGCAGTTTGCCGCATTGCTGTGCACACTGCTGACAGTCAGCAGCCGCGAAACGCGCGCTCGCCCGCCTCAAAATACAAGAACCGGGCGATGCAGATAACGGGGAGGCCCAGTGCACCAAGGGCAAAGCAATCAGATACGACCAGTCCGCGTCTGCGCCATTCGGCATGTCCGGGCGCATGCGCGGCCGCACGCGTCCACGTAGTCCAGAACAATCCGGGAATTTGCGTTCCTGATCAGTCGACGGGAGATCTCAATGAGCATGGCGGCAACGGCAACGGCAGAAGCAAAACCAACCTCGCATGTCAAAGTCGCGACCGCGAGCCTGATCGGCACCGCCATCGAGTGGTACGACTTCTTCCTCTATGGCACCGCCGCCGCGCTGATCTTCAACAAGCTGTTCTTCCCGACCTTCGACCCGATGGTCGGCACGCTGCTGGCGTTTGCGACCTACGCGCTGGGCTTCGTTGCGCGGCCGCTCGGCGGTCTCGTGTTCGGTCACTTCGGCGACACGATCGGCCGCAAGACGATGCTTTATCTCACCCTGCTGATCATGGGCGTGGCGACCGCGATCATTGGCCTGCTACCGACCTACGAGACGGCCGGCATCTGGGCGGCGATTCTGCTGGTCACCTGTCGCCTGATCCAGGGCTTCGGCCTCGGCGGCGAGTGGGGCGGCGCGGTGCTGATGGCGGTCGAGCACGCCCCCGAGGACAAGAAAGGCTTTTACGGAAGCTGGCCACAACTCGGCGCGCCGCTCGGTCTCGTGCTCGGCACGCTGGTGTTCTCGATCTTCTCCGCCACCATGAGCGACGAGCAGTTCCTCGCCTGGGGCTGGCGGCTGCCGTTCCTGTTCAGCATCGCCCTGGTGATCGTCGGCCTCTACATCCGGTTCACGCTCGCGGAATCACCGGAGTTCCAGAAGGTCAAGGACACCAAGCAGGAGGTGCGGATGCCGATCCTCGACGCCATCCGCATGTATCCGAAGAACATCCTGCTGGCGATGGGCGCGCGCTTCGCCGAGAACGGCTTCTTCTATATCTACGCGACCTTTGTGCTGGCCTATGCCACCCAGGCGCTCGGCATGAACCGCCAGGACATTTTGAACGGCGTGCTGATCGCGGCCTTCATCGAGACCTTCACCATCCCGGCGTTCGGCGCGCTCTCCGACAAGCTCGGGCGGCGCCCCGTCTACATCTTCGGCGCGGTGTTCTCGGCGCTGATGTCGTTCCCGCTGTTCATGCTGCTCGGCACCAAGAACCCGCAGCTCGGCTGGATCGCCATCGTGCTCGGCCTCGCCATCGGGCATGCGGCCATGTATGGACCGCAGGCGAGCTTCCTGTCCGAGCTGTTCGGCACCAAGGTGCGCTACAGCGGCGTATCGCTCGGCTACAATCTCGCCTCGATCTTCGCCGGCGCGCTGTCGCCGCTGATCGCGACCTGGCTCCTCGCCACCTATGCGCCGGCGACCTGGCCGATCTCGGCCTACATGATCCTGCTGGCGCTCATCACGCTGGTGTCGGTGTACTACGCGACGGAGACGCGCAAAGGCGCGACAGGCTGAGCCGGACGCGTCCGGTTGCTCGCGGAGCAAGGCGCCCGAATTGTCCAACACGAAGGCGCCTCCCTCCGGCGAACCAGCTGGGAGGAACCCATGATCGATCATCCCGCGCTGCCGTTTCTCAAGCGCAACGAGAAGGGCAAGGTGGTTTCCGCGGCGGACGCGGTGAAGCTGATCCGCGACGGCGACACGCTGGCGACCGGCGGGTTCGTCGGCATTGGCTTCTCCGAGGAGATCGCGATCGCGATCGAGCGGCGCTTCCTCGACTCGCGCGACGTCGAAGCCTCGACCGCCGGTCATCCGCGTGACCTCACGCTCGTCTATGCGGCCGGCCAGGGCGACGGCCGCGAGCGCGGGCTCAACCATCTCGCCCATGCGGGGCTGGTGAAGAAGATCATCGGCGGCCACTGGGGCCTGGTGCCGAAGCTTCAGCACTTCGCCGTCACCAACCAGATCGAGGCCTACAACCTGCCGCAAGGCGTGATCACGCATCTCTACCGCGACATCGCCGCGCACCGGCCGGGCCATATCACCCGCGTCGGCCTCGGCACCTTCGTCGATCCGCGCCACGGCGGCGGCAAGCTCAACGACAAGACCAAGGAGGACCTCGTCCGCCTGATCGACATCGATGGCGAGGAATGCCTGCTCTACAAGACGTTCCCGATCCACGTCGGCATCATCCGGGCGACGACCGGCGATCCGGACGGCAACCTGACGATGGAGAAGGAGGCGCTGACGCTCGAGGCGCTTGCCATCGCCATGGCGGCGCGCAACTCCGGCGGCATCGTGATCGCGCAGGTCGAGCGCATCGCCGAGAGCGGCTCGCTCAATCCGCGGCAGGTCAAGGTGCCGGGCGTGATGGTCGATTGTGTCGTGGTCGCCAGCCCGGAGAACCACTGGCAGACCTTCGCGACGCCCTACAACCCGGCCTACTCGGCGGAGATCCGCGAGCGCGCCGGCGCGTTGCCGCCGATGCCGGACGGCGCCCGCAAGATCATCGCACGGCGCGCGGCGCTCGAGCTCACCCCCAACAGCGTCGTCAATCTCGGCATCGGCATGCCGGAGGGCGTGGCCGCCATCGCCAACGAGGAGAAGATCGCCGACCTGATCACGCTGACTGCCGAGCCCGGCGTGATCGGCGGCATCCCCGCGAGCGGCCTGAATTTCGGCGCGGCGATCAACACCCAGGCGGTCATCGACCAGCCCTATCAGTTCGATTTCTACGACGGCGGCGGTCTCGACGTTGCGTTCCTCGGGCTGGCGCAGGCCGATCAGTCCGGCTCGCTCAACGTGTCGAAATTCGGCCCGCGGCTCGCCGGCGCCGGCGGCTTCATCAACATCAGCCAGAACGCCAAGAAGGTCGTGTTCACCGGCACCTTCGTCGCCGGCGCGCTCGAGATCGAATGCCGCAACGGATCGCTGCGCATCCTGCGCGACGGCGAGATCCGGAAATTCGTCAAGCAGGTCGAGCACGTCACCTTCTCCGGCGACGTCGCGCGCATGAGCGGCAAGCCGGTGCTCTATGTCACCGAGCGCTGCGTGTTCCGGCTGACCAGGGACGGGCTCGAGCTGACGGAGATCGCGCCGGGCGTCGATCTCGAGCGCGACATCCTGGCGAAAATGGATTTCAAGCCGCTGATCCCGAACAAGCCGGAGCTGATGGACCGGCGCATTTTCGCCGCCGAGCCGATGAAGCTCAGGGAGGAGATGCTGTCGATCCCGCTCGAGCAGCGTTTCACCTACGAGGAGGCCAGCAACCGGTTCTTCGTCAATCTCGAGCGCTTCGCCGTGCGAAACGAGCGAGACATCGAGCGGATGCGGCGCATCGTCGTCGACCGCCTCGCCCCGGTCGGCAGACGCGTCTACACCATCGTCAACTACGACAATTTCACCATCGAGCCCGAGCTGCTCGACGCCTATTCGGCGATGGTGCGCGGACTAGTGGACCAGTACTACGCGGACGTGACGCGCTACACGACGAGCGGATTCCTGCGCATGAAGCTCGGCGGTGCGTTGGAAAATCGCGGCGTCGCCCCGCACATCTACGAGAGCGCGGCGGAAGCGGAAAAGTCCTTGCTGGAGATCGAGGGTGCGCAGCGTTGAGCCGGGATCATCCACCCCCGCTCCTCCTACGGACTCATTCGATCACCTTGTCGGCGCGCAGCAGGAAGGATTCCGGTATGGTCAGTCCGAGCGCCCGCGCGGTCTTGAGGTTCACGTGCAGCTCGAACCGGGTCGGCTGCTGCACCGGAAGCTCGGCCGGCTTCGCGCCCTTGAGAATCCTGGGGACGTAATCGGCGGCAAGCCGCACCATCTCGTCGACACTCGGTCCGTAGGAGAGAAGCGCGCCGCGCTCGACCCAGGCCCCCCAGCCGCCGGCAAGCGGAAGCTGGTTGCGGTTCGCGAACTTGGCGAACCTGTCGATGTTGAGCACGGTCAGTCGCGACGCCACCACGTAGAGCGCATCGGCCTGTGCGTCGGTCGCGGCGGCGAGCGCGGAATCGATATCGGTCGGGCCGCGCACCGGCAACGGCACGAGCTTGACGCCGACGCGGGCGGCCGCCTGCTTGGCCTGTTGCAACTCGTTGTCGATGTGATCCGTATACCAGAGGAACGCGACGCGTGACACGCGCGGCGCCGCCTCCTTGAGCAGCTCCAGCCGCTTGGAGGCAAGCTCGTCCATGAGCAGGGTCACCCCGGTCGCGTGTCCACCCGGCCGGGCGAAGCTCGCGACGAAGCCGAGCTGAACCGGATCGGCGCTCGACACGAACACGATCGGGAAGTCCGGCGCAGCCTTCACCGCGACCGCGGTCACGTCGCCACCGAGGCTGAAGATCAGGTTCGGCTTGAGCGCCACAAGCTCCGCAGCGAGACCCGGCAGGCGCTCGGGGCGGCCTTCGGCCGCGCGAAACTGGATGTCGATGGTCTCTCCGTTGACATAGCCGAGCTCACCCAGACGACGCAGAACCGAGGCCGTATTCGGATCGGTCTGCGGCGTGCTGTGGATGAGCATGCCGAGGCGCGGTTTCGTCCCGCCCGCCTGCTGCGCAAGCAGCGGCTGCGGCCCGAGCCAGGGATACGCCGCCGCGCCGCCAAGACATGCGATGAATTCGCGCCGCCTCATGGCTTGTCCCCAAGGCCATAACCGGGAACCGCACTTGATGAGCGTAGCACTGGTCGGCGCGCTGTTCTGTGAAGGCTCTCACATTCACGGACTGATCGTGAAACGGCGAAGGGTTGGACAGCGAGGCAAATGCTGCTGATCCCGGGGGCTTTTCAACCTGCCGTTTGGTTCCATTGGCGGCGGCCAAATTTTGTTCTTGCAAAGTGCCCCAGCCTTCGGAATCTATTAAGAACAAAAAGGGAACATACGCCAAAGACTGACCCAACGTCAATGACTTCGACGCGCACACATATATCTTCCGGCACCGCGCTGCAAACCCTGCGGCAGACGGTGGCTCGGATCGACGCGGCGCACGCGGTCGCCCCCGTGGCCGAGAATGCGCTGTCGCTCGGCCGGCCTGAGATCGACCACCTGCTCGGCGGCGGTCTCGCGCGCGGCGCCATGCACGAGGTCGCTCCCACCGCCGCGCTGCATCTCGGCGCGGCGACCGGGTTCACGCTCGCGCTCGCCGTGCTTGCCGGCGCGCAGGCGAAAGACACGATCTGGATCCAGACCGACTTCGCCGCGGCGGAGGTGGGCCCGCCTTACGGTCCGGGCCTCGATGCGTTCGGGCTCGCGAGCGAGCGCCTGGTCGTGCTGCGCGTGCCGCGCGCGATCGATGTGCTCTGGGCGATGGAAGAAGCGCTCAAGCATCGCGCGCCCGCAGCCGTCATCGCCGAGCTGACCGACGACGCGGCCGACCTCACCGCCACGCGGCGCCTCGCCCTCGCCGCGCGGCACGGCGGCGGGCTCGGCCTGCTGCTTCGCCATCGCGCGACGAGTGATCCGAGCGCGGCGATGACGCGCTGGGAGGTCGCCGCCGCGGCGGGCCCGCGCGATGCCTTCGGCGGACTCGGCCGAACGACCTTCGCCCTCTCCCTGGTCAGGAACCGCCGCGGCCCGGCCGGCCGCTTCACCTTGTCATGGGATCACCATGCGCACGTCTTCGTCGCCGCGGCGGTTTCTCGCGGTGTGGTTGAGACGGCTCGCGACCGACCGGCTCGCGCGCCTCTCGTCCGCGCCGGCTGACCAGGCCTTCGCCACCGTAGCACCTATCAAGTCGGCGCTGCGGCTCGCGTCGGTCAACGACGCGGCGGCAAGGCTCGGCCTCAATCCCGGCATGGCGCTCGCCGATGCGCGCGCCATGTATCCGGGCCTCGGCGTCGCCGACGACGATCCCGCCGCCGACCTGGCACTGCTCACGGCCATCGCCGACTGGTGCGACCGCTACACGCCGCTGGTCGCGCTCGATCCGCCGGACGGGCTGATCCTCGACGTCACCGGCTGCGCGCATCTGTTCGGCGGCGAGGCTTTGCTCGCGTGCGATCTCGTCGGACGGCTCGCACGGCAGGGTTTTGTGGCGCGTGCCGCGGTCGCCGACACGGTCGGCGGCGCCTTTGCCGTCGCCCACCACGGCGCGACCCTGACAGCCATGATCTTGCCGCCGGGCGAGACGCGGGACGCGCTGCTTTCCCTGCCACTCGCGGCGCTGCGGCTGCCGGCGGAGACAGTCGATGCGCTCGCCGAGGTCGGGCTCAAGCGCATCGCCGACGTGATCGAGCGGCCGCGCGCGCCGCTCGCGGCGCGGTTCGGCGCGGCTCTCCTCCACCGTCTCGACCAGGCGCTCGGCCGCGTCGACGAGCCGATCTCGCCGCGCCTGCCGCTGCCCGCCTGCGTCGCCGAGCGGCGCTTCGCCGATCCGATCGCGCTCGAGGCCGACGTGCTCGGCACCATCGCACATCTCGCCGCCGAGCTGGCGCGCGTGCTGGAGCGACGCGGCGAAGGCGCGCGGCTTCTGCAGGCAGCGCTGTTCCGCACCGACGGCAAGGTGCGGCGCATCGAGGTCGGCACCGCCGAGCCGCTGCGCGATCCTGTGCGGGTCAAGCGCCTGTTCACGGAAAAGCTCGCCGCGCTCGCCGACGCCTGGGATCCGGGCTTCGGCTTCGACATGGTGCGGCTCTCGGCGCTCGCCACCGCGCCGTTCATGCCGGCGCAGAGCGGGCTGATCGCCGACGACCACGCGGATCACGTCGCCGACATGGCGCATCTCATCGATGTGCTCGGCGCGCGGTTCGGCCTGCGCCGCGTGACGCGCCTGGTGGCGCAGGACACGCATATTCCGGAATACGCGGTCGCTGCGTTGCCGGCCAGCGCTGTTGGTCGTGGCACTGCGTTGCCGTCACCTCTCCCCGCTTGTGGGGAGAGGTCGCGAGCGAAGCGAGCGGGAGAGGGGGCATCTCCACGCGCCCGAGCTTCTCGTATTGAAGAAGAGCACGTCGTGCGGAAAGGCCCCCTCACCCGACCGCCTTCGGCGGTCGACCTCTCCCCGCAAGCGGGGAGAGGTGGAGCCCGCGGCTCTGCCGTGCCTCCCTCACACGAACAAGACACCCAGATCCCCACCCGCCCCGTGCGCCTGCTCGCGCGGCCGGAACCCATCGAAGCAATCGCCGAAGTGCCCGACGGGCCGCCGGTGCGGTTCCGCTGGCGGCGTGTGCTGCATCTCGTCGCCGCGTCCGAAGGACCCGAACGCATCGCCATGCAGTGGTGGCATGATTGTGACGGGAATGCTCTCACCCGCGATTACTTCCGCGTCGAGAGCCGCGACGGCATCCGCCTCTGGCTCTACCGCGAAGGCCTGTTCGTGCGCGAGACCGGAGAGCCGCGCTGGTTCGTGCACGGCGTGTTTGCGTGAAAGTCACCCTCATGTCCGCCTATGCCGAGCTCGCCGTCACCACCAATTTCTCGTTCCTGCGCGGCGCCTCGCACGCCGAAGAGCTGGTGGAGCAGGCCCAAAAGCTCGGCCTCGCCGGCATCGGCGTCGCCGACCGCAACAGCGTCGCCGGTGTCGTGCGCGCGCATATCAAGGCGCAGGAGGATGGCTTGAAGCTCGCGGTCGGCGCGCGCCTCGTGTTCGCCGACGGCACGCCGGACATCCTCGTCTATCCGCAGGATCGCCGCGCCTGGGGCCGGCTCACCCGCCTCCTCTCGGTCGGCAAGAGCCGCGCCGACAAGGGCGAGTGCCTGCTCTATGTCGAGGATCTCATCGAATATATCGACGGGCAGAACCTGATCGTCATGCCGCCGGAGCGGATCGACGACGCCCTCCCCGCTCTGCTCGCGCGCCTCAAGGAGGCGGCGGCGCCGCGCGCGCTCTGGCTCGCCGCCGCCATGCGCTACCGCGGCGACGACGAGCGGCGACTCGCCAAGCTCGCGAGCATCGCCCGCGACGCGTTCGTGCCGCTGATCGCGGTCAACGACGTGCTCTATCACGCGCCGGAGCGGCGCGCGCTGCAAGATGTCATCACCTGCATCCGCGAGCACGTCACCATCGACACCGCCGGCCGCACGCTCGAGGCCAATGCCGAGCGGCACCTGAAGCCGCCCGCGGAGATGACGCGGCTGTTCCGCCGCGCCCCCGAGGCGATCGAGCAGACGCTCGTCTTCCTCGAGCGCTGCCGCTTCTCGCTCGACGAGCTGAAGAAGACCGAATATCCCGACGAGCTGCGCCAGGGCTTCGCGACGCCGCAGGATGCCCTCGTCGCGCTCGCCAATGACGGCGTCGCGCGCCGCTACCCGGACGGCATGCGCGCCGACGTCCAGCGCGCGCTCGCCCACGAGATCGCCGTCACCGCCGAGCTGCAATACGCGCCGTATTTCCTCACCGTCAACGACATCGTGCGCTTCGCCCGCTCGAAAGGCATTCTCTGCCAGGGCCGCGGCTCGGCGGCGAATTCCGTGATCTGCTATTGCCTCGGCATCACCGAGGTCGACCCGTCGCGCATCGACCTGCTGTTCGAGCGCTTCGTCTCGGCGGAGCGGCGCGAACCGCCCGACATCGACGTCGACTTCGAGCACGAGCGGCGCGAGGAGGTGATCCAGCACATCTACAAATCCTACGGCCGCGAACGGGCCGGCCTCGCCGCCACCGTGATCTGCTACCGCGGCAGGAGCGCGATCCGCGAGGTCGGCAAGGTGTTCGGCCTGTCCGACGACACGATCGGCGCGCTGGCCGGCACCCTGTGGGGCTGGTCGGCGAGCGGCGTGACCGCCAAGGAGGCGCGCCGCGCCGGGCTCGATCCGGCCGACGCGCGGCTGATGAAGGTGATGGCGCTCGCCGAGGAGCTGATCGGCTTTCCGCGCCACCTGTCGCAGCATGTCGGCGGCTTCGTCATCACCCGCTCGCGGCTGGACGAGGTGGTGCCGATCGAGAATGCCGCCATGGAGGACCGCACCGTCATCGAATGGGACAAGGACGACCTCGACGCGCTGCATCTCCTGAAGGTCGACGTGCTCGGCCTCGGCATGCTGTCGTGCCTGCGCCGCAGCTTCGACCTGATGCGCATCCATTACAAGGAGACGCCCACCCTCGCCTCCTTGCAGGACGAGGACCCGGCCATCTACCGCATGCTGTCGCGGGCGGATTCGATCGGCGTGTTCCAGGTCGAAAGCCGCGCGCAGATGTCGATGCTGCCGCGGCTCAAGCCGGAAAAGTTCTACGACCTGGTCATCGAGGTCGCGATCGTGCGGCCGGGCCCGATCCAGGGCGACATGGTGCATCCCTATCTGCGCCGGCGCGAAGGCCGCGAGCCGGCCGTCTACGAGTCGCCGGAGCTCGAGGCCATCCTGGGCAAGACGCTCGGCGTGCCGCTGTTCCAGGAGCAGGCGATGCGCATCGCCATCGTCGCCGCCGGCTTTGCGCCGGCCGAGGCCGACCGGCTGCGCCGCGCCATGGCGACGTTCAAGCGCGTCGGCACCATCAACACGTTCCGCGAAAAGTTCGTGCGCGGCATGGCCGAGCGCGGCTATTCGCGCGACTTCGCCGACCGCTGCTTCCGCCAGATCGAAGGCTTCGGCGAATACGGCTTCCCGGAGAGCCACGCCGCGAGCTTCGCGATCCTGGTCTTTGCCTCGGCCTGGATCAAATGCCGCTATCCCGACGTGTTCGCGGCGTCGCTGCTCAACAGCCAGCCGATGGGCTTCTACGCCACGGCGCAGATCGTGCGCGACGCACAGGAACACGGCGTCGAGGTGCGGCCGGTCGACGTCAATTTCTCGACCTGGGATTCCTCGCTCGAGGAGACGCCGGCTCTAGAGCATGATCCCGAAAAGTGGATACCGGTTTTCGGAAAAAGATCATGCTCCAATAAGAAGCTAGAGCGGGATGACGATTCGAAGAAAAGTCATCCCGCTCTAGCCGGGCGTCTGCATCCGCGCCACGCCGAGATGAAAGACGATATCCGCACCACTCATGCGCTGCGGCTCGGCTTGCGCGAGATCAGCGGCTTCAAGCAGGACCACGGCCTGACCATCGAAAGCCGGCGCGGCCACGGCTTCGACTCGATCCGCGACGTCTGGCTGCGCACGCAGCTGCCGCCGGCCGCGCTGGAAAAGCTCGCCGCCGCCGACGCGTTCCGCTCGCTCGGGCTCGACCGCCGCGACGCGCTGTGGGCGGTGCGCGCGCTGCAACGCTCCGGCGACAAGGATGACCTGCCGCTGTTCGCCCGCGTGCGCATGCCGGAGCTCGAGCCCGACGCGGGGCTGCCGCCGATGCGGATCGGCGAGCATGTGGTCGAGGATTACCGCCACCTGCACCTGTCGCTGAAGGCGCATCCGGTCGCCTTCGTGCGCGGCGATCTCGAGCGCCGCGGCGTGGTGCGCCACGAGCGCCTCGCCGGCCTCCCGTCGGGCCGCCGCGTCACCGTCGCCGGCCTCGTCCTGGTACGCCAGCGGCCGGGCAGCGCCTCTGGCGTCATTTTCATGACACTCGAGGACGAGACCGGCATCGCCAACACCATCGTGTGGCCGAAAATCTTCGAGATCTTCCGCCCGCAAGTGCTCGGCGCGCGGCTCGTCGCGGTCACCGGCAAGCTCCAGAACGAGAGCGGCGTCATCCACGTGGTCGCCGACCGCATCGAGGATCTCACCCCGCTGCTCAAGCGCCTCTCCGATAGAGGCGACGCCGTGGAATCGCTGTCGCGCTGCGACGAGGTCAAGCATCCGGTCGCCGAGTGGCGCATTCCGCGCCGCGCCGGCAACGCCATCGCCGAGCTGATCAAGGAGGAGCCGGGCCTGCGCGAAGAGCTCGCCGCCGCCGCGCAGGCGGTGATGCCGAAGGGCCGGAATTTTCACTAATTCGGCGTCGCAGCAATTTTAATTTGAATCAAACAAATGAAACTTCGCGCGACCGCACTGCAGCACGACGCACGTCAGGTTCCGTTCGCGAAAAAAATAAATTTTCACCGCGTCGACGCTCCGCACGACTCCTCGCCGACACGGCATGCTATCATTCTGTTCATCGCGCGACGGCAACGCGCACAGCACGGGCGGAGCTCTCGATGTATCAAATCGTCCGCGTGGAGCTTGGCAGCGACGGTCTCGACCGCGCGCGTCGGCTCACGCTGGCGTCGGGCTTCGCCGACGAGGCTGCTGCCCGCGAGACCACGCAGAACTGGCTGTGCCGCCGCTTCGCCGACGCGACCTACAACAGCACGTATGATTGCTGGCAGCTGCGCGACGCCGACGGCGACATGCATTACGTGATCGTCGAGCGCGTCGAGGTCGAGAACGCCGCCTGACGGCCGCGCCGTCCGCTGTGGGGCTGGAACCCACGCCGCTGCAAATCCGTTGAACATCCGAGAGAAATTCAGCCGCACGCGCGGAACGCCCGCAGGCGCTCGCGCGACAAGGAGATTTGTCATGGCTCAGGCTGTTTACGACCGCGATTTTGGACGCGAGCTCGGACCCGGCACGGCGGTGGCGCCGGCCGACACGGTCCGCACGCCCTTCTCCTGGAGCGCCGCCATCGCCGGCGCGCTCGCCGCCACTGCCGTAGCGATCATCCTGATCGCGCTCGGCTCCGGCATCGGGCTCTCGTTCGCCTCGCCCTACGGATCTGGGCCGTCCGCCACCACGCTCACCGTCGCCGCCGCGGTCTGGCTGGTGATGGCGCAGAGCATGGGCTTCGCGACCGGCGGCTACCTCGCCGGACGGCTGCGCAGCCCCGCGCACGACGCCATCGTCGGCGAGACCACGTTCCGCGACGCGGCGCAGGGTTTCGTCGTGTGGGCGCTCGGCGTCGTCGCCATGGTGGTCATGGTCGGCATGCTCGGCCTGGTCACCGCCCGCACCACGGCCGCCGTGGTCTCGAGCACCGCGCCGGCCGCCGCGGAGACCGCGCGCAACGACCAGAGCTCCGCCACGCAGACATCGGCGACGATGGACTATTTCCTCGACCTGATGTTCCGCCCCGGCTCGAACGATCCGGCCGCCGGCGGCATGGCGCCGGCCAACCGCCAGCCGCTCAACGCCGAGACGCGCGCCGAGGTCTCGCGCATCCTCGGCCGCTCGGTCGCCCAAGGGAAGCTCGACGATGCCGACCGCACCTATCTCGCGCAGATCGTGTCGGCACGCACCGGATTGCCGCAGGACGCCGCGCAGCAGCGCGTCGCCATGGTCGAGACCAAGGCCCGCGACGCCGTCAAGGAAGCGGCCGACAAGACCGCCAAGGCCGGCGCGTACTTCTCGTTCTGGAGCTTCATGTCGCTGCTGTTCGGCGGCGTCGCCGCGACGCTCGGCGGCATCCTCGGCGGACAGTTGCGCGACGAGGGCCGCCTCAGTGCCGCGCGCTCCTAGGCTCCTAGCGATCAAACACGTCAGAGGTTCATCATGCTCAATCTCGTCGTCACCCTGCTCATCATCGCGCTGATCGCGGCCGTGCTCGGCTTCGGCGGCATCGCCTTCGCCGCGGTCGGCATCGCCAAGATCGTGTTCTTCGTCGCGCTGCTGCTGTTCCTGATCTCGCTGGTGTTCGGCGCGATCGGCGGCGCCGCCCGGACGCCGCTGTAACGCATATCCAGCCGGCCCACGCACGGCGTGGGCGAGGCTGCCCATCCGCACTTCGCGAAACTGTCGCGACGTCCTCCCCGTTGCTACACTCCCGGCAAAGAACCGGGACCAGGGGAGGACGTCATGCGTTTCACTGCGCGCGCACGGGCCATCGCGACACTCGGCGCAGCCGCGCTGATCGGATCATGGATCACCGCGCCGGCGCGCGCCGCCGATCCGATCCGCATCGGGCTGAGCCTCAGCCTGACCGGGCCGACCTCGCCGGCCGGCAAGCAGGTGCTCGCCGGGCTCGAGATCTGGCGCGACGACGTCAACGCCAAGGGCGGCCTGCTCGGCCGGCCGGTCCAGCTCGTCTATTACGACGACCAGGGGGCGCCCGCGAATGCGCCCGGCATCTATGCCAAGCTGATGTCGGTCGACAAGGTCGACCTCCTGATCGGGCCCTACAGCACCAATGTCATCTCCGCGGCGATGCCGGCGCTGATCCAGAACAACCGCACCACCATCGGCATCTTCGGCCTCGGTGTGAACAAGACGTTCCAGTACACGCGCTATTTCTCGATGAACTCGCAGGGCCCCTCGCCCGCCAATTATTCGAAATGCGTGTTCGACCTCGCCCTCCAGCAGACACCGAAGCCGAGGACCATCGCGCTGATCGGCGCCGACGTCGAATATTCGCGCAACGCGCTCGACGGCGCGCGCGAGAACGCCAAGGCGGCCGGGCTCGAGATCGTGTTCGAGCGCACGTATCCGTTGTCGACCACGGAATTCACGCCGATCGTGCGGGCGATGCAGGCGGCCAATCCCGACATCGTCTATGGCGCCACCTTGCCGATCGACACCGCCGGCATCATCCGCGCGGCGAACGAGAGCAAGTTCAAGCCGAAGATCATCGGCGGCGCGATGCTCGGCTTGCTCGTCACCGGCATCAAGCAGCAGCTCGGCCCGATGATCAACGGCTACGTCAGCAACGAGTTCTACATCCCGGCGCCGAGCCTGCAGTTCGCCGGCACCAAGGCGATGATGGACGAATACCAGAAGCGCGCGGGCGGCCTCGGTATCGATCCGCTCGGCTACACCTATCCGCCCTACGCCTATGCGGCCGGGCAGATCCTCGCCAGGGCGGTGTCGGAGACGAAGTCGTTCGACGACGAGACGCTGGCTGCGTTCATCCGCAAGACCACGTTCGACACGGTGATCGGCCCGGTCTCGTTCGGCCCCGACGGCGAATGGACCAAGCCGCGCATCATCTGCATCCAGTTCCAGGGCATCACCGGCGGCGAGCTCGACCAGTTCAAGGACTGGTCGCGGCAGGTGGTGGTCTATCCGGCCGAGTACAAATCAGGCGAGCTGGTGTATCCGCTGGAGAAGATCGCGCCGTAGTTCTGTAACTCTCTGGGTCCCGGCTCTCCGCTCGCTGACGCTCGGTTCGGCCGGGACACGAGGCAGTGACTCCTGTCCCGGCCGAAGCTCGCCTCTTGGCGAGCGAAGAGCCGGGACCCAGACCTTTTTCACGCCAGCTCAGCGGAAGACGTTTACCGCCCCGCCCGCCGTCGCTTGCCTTCCGTCCGCGACGGACGCGTCTGCTCGTCGCCCGTGAACTCGATCGGCGTCCCCCGCGAGACCGCGGACGCGACCTGCAGCGCGTCCCAGTTGGTCAGGCGCACGCAGCCGTGCGAGTCGGACTTGCTCACCTTGGACGGATCGGACGTACCGTGGATGCCGTAGCCCTCGCCTGACGACAGCCCGATCCAGACGAGACCCACCGGGCCGTTCGGTCCGGCCTTGATCGTGAAGCGTTCCTCCGCGCGTACGCCTTTGAACGCGTATTTCGGATTGTACGTGTAGGTCGGATTCTCGGTGACGCTCTTGACCGTCATCTTGCCGCTCGGCGCCGGACGCTCGACGCTGCCGACCGTGGCCGGATAGGTGGCGAGCAGCCGCTGGTCGCGCGCGAACAGCTTCAGCACCTGCGCGGTCTTGTCGACCTCGATTCGGGCCGCCTTTTCCGGCAGCGTGGCCGGGCTGACGTTCGCCACCACGATCCGCTCCCCCGCTTTTTCGAATTTCTGTTTCGGGTTGAGCGCCTTGAGCAGTGCCTCACTCATGTGGAATTTCTCAGCGAGCTTCTCGCGCGCGCTGCCGTAGCCGATCGCCGGCAGGTCCTTCATCTCCTCGAGCTTCTTCGGGACCTTGTCGAGGAACGGCCCGCGGAAGTCGTCGTCGGAGGTGGTGTATTCGATCAGCACCGGATCGGCGCTGGTGGCAGTGAGCTTCTGCCAGACCTCCTCGGTCAGCTTGTCGGCCGCCTTCGCGCCCTGCGCGGCGGCAAATGCGGTGAGCGCCTTCTTCAGGTTTTCGCCGTTCTTGCCGTCGATCTCGCCGGGAGAGACATGCGCGCGGTCGAGCAGGATCTGCGCCTTGAGTAGCAGCGGGCTGACGCCCGACTTGTCCGGAGCCTTCCGCCACTGCGCATTATTGACCGCCTGCATGTCGAGCGGCGCTGCGCTCGCCGGCGCGGCGAGGAGGACCAGGGCCAAGAGGCTCACGAGATACGGACCCATGACCGCAACCCCCATTCATCCCGCCGCAAGACAAAAAGCGCCGGACGGGAAGAATGTTCCAGATATATGGAATTGCCGCGACGGCACAAACGAAATGGCCGGGCAGAAGCCCGGCCATGACGACAGGTAAGCCGCATTTGTTACGCGTGCGCTTCTTCCATCATCCGCGTGTCGCCGTTGGCGGGGCGGCTCGGCGGCGCCGCGGGGTCGAGCCCCGCGGCCATCGCCTCGTCGACGCGCTCAAGCCAGACGAACTCGAGCCCCTTGCGGACCTCTTCGGGAATATCCTCGAAGTCCTTCCGGTTCCGCGCCGGCAGCATCACGCGCTTGATCCCGGCGCGCGACGCCGCGACCACCTTCTCCTTGATGCCGCCGACCGGCAGCACCAGGCCGCGCAGGCTGATCTCGCCCGTCATTGCCGTGTCGTTGCGCACGGTGCGGTCGGTCATCAGCGAGACCAGCGCCATGAACATGGCGACGCCGGCGCTCGGCCCGTCCTTCGGGATCGCGCCCGCCGGGACGTGGATGTGGATGTCGCTGTTGGCGAAGCGATCCTCCGGGATGCCGAACAGCGTGGCGCGGTTCTTGACGATCGACAGCGCCGCCTGCGCGCTCTCCTTCATCACGTCGCCGAGCTGGCCGGTCAGGATCAGCCTGCCGTTGCCCGGCACGCGCGTCGCCTCGATGAACAGGATGTCGCCGCCGACCGGCGTCCAGGCAAGTCCGGTCGACACGCCCGGCACGCTTACCCGCATCGCCACCTCGTCCTCGAAGCGCGGCGCGCCCAGGATCGCGGCGAGGTCATCGCGCGTGATCCGGATCGGACCCGCCTGCCCTTCGGCGATCCGCACCGCCGCATGGCGCAGCGTCTTGCCGATCTCGCGCTCGAGATTGCGCACGCCCGACTCCCGCGTGTAGCGCTGGATGATGTCGGCCAGCACGTCGTCGCCGAGTTCGACCTGCCCGGCCGTGAGGCCGTTCGCCTCCAGCTGGCGCCGCACCAGGTAGCGCTTGGCGATCTGCAGCTTCTCGTCCGACGTGTAGCCGGACAGGCTGATGATCTCCATGCGGTCCCGCAGCGGGCCCTGGATGGTGTCGAGCATGTTGGCAGTGGTGATGAACACCACGCGCGACAGGTCGAACGGCACGCCGAGATAATTGTCGCGGAACGAGTTGTTCTGCTCCGGATCCAGCACCTCGAGCAGCGCCGCGCTCGGGTCGCCGTGGAAGCCGGCGCCCAGCTTGTCGATCTCGTCGAGCATCATCACGCAGTTGCGCGTTCCGGCCTTGCGGATCGCCTGGATGATGTTGCCCGGCAGCGCGCCGATGTAGGTCCGGCGGTGGCCACGGATCTCGGCCTCGTCATGCGTGCCGCCGAGGCTCACGCGCACGAACTTGCGGTTCATGGCGCGCGCGATCGATTGCCCGAGCGACGTCTTGCCGACGCCGGGCGGACCGACGAAGCACAGGATCGGCGCCTTGCCCGCGGGCGCGAGCTTGCGCACCGCGAGATATTCGACGATCCGCCGCTTGATCTTGTCGAGGCCGAAGTGGTCCTCGTCGAGGATGCGCCGCGCCTCGACGATGTCGATCGGGCTCTCCTCCGGCAGCTTCCACGGCAGCTCGGTCATCCACTCGAGGTAGGTGCGCACCATGCCGTATTCGGCCGCGGCTTCGGGCATGCGTTGCAGCCGCCGCAGCTCCTTGCGGGCTTGGTCCTCGACCTCCTTCGGCATGCCGGCCTCGGCGATGGCCTTTTCGAGCTCGGCGACTTCCTGCGCCTTGCCCTCCTCGCCCTCGCCCAGCTGGCGCTGGATCGCGGCCATCTGCTCGCGCAGCAGCACCTCGCGCTGACGCTCGTCGAGCGCGGCCTTGGTCTGGCGGCCGATCTCCTGCGACAGGCGCAGCACCTCGATGCGCTGCGCCAGCATCTTCGACACCTTGTCCATGCGCGCCGTGATGTCGATCGTCTCGAGGATCTCCTGCTTGTCCTCGGGCTTGACGTCCATGTAGGAGACGACGAGGTCGGCGAGCGCCGCCGGCGTGTCGACGCCCTGCACGGCGGCGAGGAGCTCGGCGGGCGCCTGCGGGAGAAGCTCGACCGCTTCCGTCGCCTGTGCCTTCAGGTTGATGAAACGGGCCTCGATCTCCGGCGTGCGGGTGCCGGGCTCGGGAATGCGCACCACGCGCGCGACCATGAACGGCCAGCCGCTCAGGAACTCGATGACCTGGAAGCGCTGCTCGCCCTGCGCGACGAGATGGTGCTTGCCGTCAGGCGCCGTGATGTAGCGCACGACGTTGGCGACCGTGCCCATGCGATGCATGTCGAGCGCGGTCGGCTCGGCGAGCTCCGCGTCGCGCTGCATCAGGATGCCGACCTGACGCTGCTCGCGCACCGCCTGCTGGGCGGCGGCGATCGACCGGGTGCGGCCGACCGTGATCGGCAGCACGACGCCGGGGAAAAGAATGGTGCTGCGCACCGGCACGATGATCAGCGCGTCGGGCGGCAGCGGCGGAAGCGAGGATGAGCCCTGATTGGCGCTCGGCTCGCCTACGGACAACATTTGATACTCAGCCACGATGATATCCCACTTTCTGCAAGGTGATCACGAGACAGCCGTCGATCACGGCGCGGCGAACCGCGCTGTAGCGCCCGCCTGGCAGCGGCACGCGACGCTCGAACCGCCCTTGCGGCAGCTCGAGCCGGTGGATGGTTGCGGTGGCAAGCTCACGCGGTAGCGTGCGCGTCCCGCCGATGACGAGCTCATTGCCTTCGATGAAGGCTTCGGCCGCGTCGGCGTCGACGCCCGGCAGGGCGACGAGGACGAGCACCTCCCGTTCGGTCTCGAGGATGTCGACCGGCGGCTCCCAGTGAGGCGAGCGCAGGGCCGACCGACCGGGCCGGAAGAACTCGCGATGCATACGGTCGGCGCGCGCGAGCATCTCGCAGGCTTCCGACCACATCCAATCGCGTGGAAAGGACTGACGCATGTGTTGGCACCCCTCAGCGCACTCCGGATGGACATGCGCCACGAAGAATCCAGTCTGCGAGATGTGTGGGGCCCCCGGGGCGGATTCAATGGGTTGCGCCGCAGCGGCGGGGCTGCCGCTCGTTTTCGCGCGTTCTTTCCGGCTTGCGGCCGGTTCCGTTTACCGGCGTGAGACTGCGTTTGCGGCAAATCAGGTATGTTCCAGAAGCGGCGAATCACCGCCGCTCGACCGCAGGATCGTTGCCCATGGCCGTTCGCATCAAGGATCTGTCCGACGCCCACCTTGAGGAGGTGTATCGGTCCTATCTCGGCTCGGACACCGCCAACTGGGCCGTGGGCCTGAACCTGCTGCTGGAACTCTCCCGCCGGTTCGGGTCCGGATACGACCGGGAGTCCTACCTGGCCGGGCTCAAGCGCGTGATCTCCATCAAGCCCTCACTCAAGGGACGTGAGGAGAAGTTCTTCCCGGATAATTTCGTGATCCCGCTGCCGGAACTCAAGGCCCTGATCAACGAGCTGACGTCCGACGTCTGCCTCGCCGCGATCGAGAACGTCAACGTCCAGCCGCTCGCCGGCACGCTGCGCTACGAGCCGCCGGTCATCACCGACCTCGCCCAATATGCCGCCCAGGTCGAGGCGCTGCTCGGCCAATCCAAGGCCATCTTCAAGGACATGGCGAACCGGCGGCTGTTGAGCTTCGGCTCGTGCTTCGCCGTCAATGTCGGCCGCCTGCTGCGCGAGAAGGGCGCATCGGTCTACACGCTGGTCATCGCCGAGGACGTCAACTCGCCGTACAACAATCTGCAGCTGCTCAAGCGCGTGTTCCTGGGCGAGCGCACGCCCATCTCGGAAGAGCTCGGCCTCGTCTCGGACATCGACTACGACGTGCTCAAGACCGAATTCGCCAAGGCGACCGACATCATCTTCACGCTGGGCAACATCTATCACCTCGAGCTCGACGGCGCCTCGACCTTGATGGCGAACGGCGCCACGGTGGTCGCCGAGACGCCGAACGAGACCGCCGAGTGCCTGCGGGAGATCTTCGGCCTGCTGCGGCAGTTCACCAGGACGAAGGTGTTCGCCTCGGTGTCGCCGATCCCGGTATCCGGCTATCGCGGCCCGGAATTCGCCTCGGCGATCGAGGCCGACTGCGTGTCGAAGTCGCAGCTGCGCGCGGCCCTCAACGCCTGCCTGAAGGATTTTCCGGACATCCACTACGTGCCGACCTTCGAGGTGTTCCGCTGGCTGCCCGCGCACCAGACCTTCGCGACGTTCGGCACCGACGACGGCCAGGCCCGCCACATTGCCGGCCACCTGCTCAAGCGCGTGCTGGACACGATTGCCGGCTGATTGATCTTGAACAAACTGGGTCCCGGCTCTCCGCCATAGCTCGTCGAAGACGAGCGTGAACGCTCTTTAGGCTCGGCCGGGACACGAGGCAGTGACTCGTGTCCCGGCCGAAGCTCGCCTCTTCGGCGAGCGCAGAGCCGGGACCCAGAGCGCCGCGTTCACCACCCCGCCTTCAGCGCCTCGCAGATCCGGTCGACGTCGGCGGGCGACACCTTGGTGTGCAGCGGCAGCACCAGATAGTGGTCGTCGATCGTGTCCATGCGCGGGAACGGCTCGTTGCAGCCGAACACCGAGTAGCGGTCGTTGCGGTAATGCGTCTGGCCGGACTCGATGCGCTTCTCCCGCAGCATGCGCTGGCAGGCCTCGCGCTGCTCGACCAGGATCGTGAACAGCCAGGCGGCGTGGCGCTTGCGCAGGCTGAAATCGTCGATGATCCTGACATGCGGCACGCCGCGCAGCCGTTCCACATAGCGCTTGTACAGCGCCACGCGATGCTTCAGCGTCTCGTCGAACTCCTCGAGGCCGGCGAGCCCGATCGCCGCGCCGATGTCGGTCATCTGATACTTGTAGCCGATCTCGGTGATGTCGTTGTCCCAGATGCCCTTCTGCTTCTGCGTGCGGTCGATGCCGAACCAGCGCAGGCGCCTCGCCTTCGCATCGAGGCCCGCATCCTTGTAGGTGAGCATGCCGCCGTCGGCGGTGGTCAGGTGCTTGATCGCCTGGAAGCTGTACATGCCGAAGGCCGACGCCGCGCCGACCGGCACATCGTCATAGGCCGCGCCGAGCGCGTGCGCGGCGTCCTCGATCACCGGAATGCCGTACTTTGCGGCGAGTGCGCCGATCTCCGCCATGTCGCACGGCAGCCCGCCGTAATGCACGACCACGATCGCCTTGGACCTGTCGGAGATCTTGGCCTTGAGGTCCTCGACCGAGATATTGAGCGTCGCCGGATCGACGTCGACGAACTTGATCCTGGCGCCGATATAGAGGAACGGCAGATTGGTCGCCGTGCAGGTGAAAACCGGCGCGAGCACCTCGTCGCCGGGCTTGATATCGGCGAGCAGATAGGCGAGATGCAGCGCGTCCGTTCCCGACCCGACCGCGGCGCAGGGACCCGGCAGACCGAACTTGGCGCGGAACTGAGCCTCGAACTTCTCGACCTTCGGCCCCTGGCCGATCCAGCGGCTGTCCAGCGTATCGCAGACGTACTCCTTCGCTTTCCTCGGCACGTGCGGATAGAACAGCACGACGCCCTCCTCGCTCGCCATGAGCGGAAGGTCATTCTTCGGCGATCTGGCCATGCCTCACATCCCGGACGGCGAGCTGAGCATCACCGAGGCGAGCTCGCTTCGCGACTACCTGTTCCTGCGTACGCTCCGCAACGACGTGCGCCACCTGCTGACCAACGATACGAGCCACATCGGCTATCTGCGCCAGCTCAGGTTCTACCTGTCGCGCCGGCAGGCTGCGCGCGCGCCCGGCGCGGCGAAGATCTTCATCGCGCGGGTCAAGTCGCGGCGCGCCGGCTACCTGCTGGTCAGGCCCATGGCCGACGGCACGCGCATCACCGAGGCGGTCGCCGCGAAATTCCGCGGCGCCGGCGTCGGCCGCCGCCTGGTGCAATACGCGCGCGACCATTTCCCCAACCTGGTCGCCGAGATCCGGCCCGACAACACCGCCTCGATCGCGCTGCATGAATCCATGGGCTTCACGCGCGACGGCCACGTGCGGGGCGTGCTGATCTACCGCCTGCGCCATTGAGACCGCCACGTCAGACCGCCTGCGCCGCCGGACGCAGCAAGCCGGCGATCCAGGCCCGCACGTCGCGCGCAAACATCTCGCGCGTGAAATTGTCGCTCTCGCTCTTCGACGCTCCCTTGCGGAAGTGCGCGACCAGCGGCGTGTCGTCGAGGACGTATTCCTCCGGCAGCAGGTGCGGCGGGAAATCCTCGGGAAAGCGCGCCGAGGTGAGCACCGTATAGCTGCGCACGCGGCGGGTCAGGACGTGCTGCCGCAACTTGTGCCGCTCGATCAGCTGCGGCAGCAGGCCGCCGGTATCGAGGTGCATGAACGCCCCGACCGGCAGTCCGAAACACAGGCTTTCGATCGGGTTCGAGATGAAGCGCAAGGGGATCGATGACGGCTCATTGTAGAGCGCGCCGAAGTCGCACAGGCGATCCGTTTTTGCCTTCAGGTCGCGCGGCGCGAAGGCGAAGAACATGCAGTTGACCTTGCCCTGATAGCGGCGCGCGCTCACCGTCACGTCGTTCGGCAGTTTGAAGGTGAACGGCGCGTCGCTGGCATAGGGGCTGCCGAGCACGGCGACGCCCTTGGCAGTGAATTGATCGACCAGGAGCGCGTCCCAGTCCCTCGCCACCAGCGCCATGTCGTAGTCGCAGATGATGGCGAGATCGGCGTCCACGCCCGCGAACAGCGCATTGAGGCAGCGCGAGTGCGTCACCGAGTTGGCGTGAAAGAACTTCGGCGGCGCGCGTTCGACGATATGCGCGCGGCCGATCGGCAGGGCAGCGCCGCAGGCGATCAGGGCCGCGCGTTGCGCTTCGCCGTGGCAGGTGAAATCGATCGTGACCTCGTGCCGGCCGGAGGCGAGACGGGCCGCGGATTCGGCCAGCAGCTGGAACAGCTCTTGTCCGTTGTCCGGAACCGGCGTGCAGATGGCGATCTTCAGGGGCGCCTCCGGGACGGCCGTACGCTCCGCATCGCCGGCCGAACCGGCCGGGCGAATCAGGGCGACGGCGTTGTTTCGTCTTAGCAGGCCACCCGATTCGGCCAAACAGCAGCGGGAACCGGAGCCGGCGGAATTCGCCGACAATTCCCCGAGTTTCAGCCGTTCCGCATACGACAAGGCCCGCCGCGGGGACCCGCGGCGGGCCTTGTCAGGCGCTTCCAAGCGCGCCCAGCGGCAGGGGACGGCCGCGCGCGCCGCGCGCCATCGCGACCCGCGAGGGCCCGCGACGATCGTTTGCACGGATCAAACACCTGTCGCCGGCAATCGGTTGCCGCCGGAGTCGTATTGGCCGGTTAAGAAGGCACGGCGCTTGGCTCCGCTCCCATCCGAACTCGGGTTTTGCGCCGGGGGTGGGGGCCTGCGCTGCCCCTGCGACAACAGCCACGGAACCCAGCAGCCCGCTGTGCGTTCAGATGGATTGACGGCGCGGGGCGACCTCCAGGGAGACGAGCGGTGGCCCTGAACAAAACGAGCAAGAAGACCAGCAGGAAGACCAAGAAGGTCTCCCGACGTCCTCACGTCGCGACGGTGCATCACAAACCGCACGACCGGCCCCACGCGGACCCGCCGTCGTTCGGCCGCACCCGTGTGGTCATCTTCGATGTCGAGGGAACCCTTGTCGACAGTGCGTTTCCGACGCTGCTGTGCTGGCAGGAGATCCTGCGCGAGTATCAGTTCGATTTCTCGACCGCCGAGCTGCACCATTTCTCCGGCCTCGGCAGCGCCGACATGCTCTCGTGCCTCCTCCCCGCGGACGTCGACACGGCAACGCGCAAGGAAATGGCGAGCCGGCAGGAGGAGCTCTACAAGACCAAATACCTCCCGACGGTCACCACGCTTCCCCGCATTCCGGCGCTGATCGAACGGCTCAAGGCGGCCGATATCCAGGTCGCGCTGGCGACCATCACCGACCGCGAGATGCTCGACCATTACCTCGGCATCGCCGGTTGCGCCGCAGACCTGTTCGACGCCGTCGCCTGCGGCAGCGATGCCGATCGCACCAAGCCCGACCCGCAATTGCTGCACATCGCGCTCCGGCGCCTGTCGCTGCGCGCCTCGCCGCGCATCGTCGGCGTCGGCGACTCGCCCTATGATGCGGAGGCCGCCCTCGCCTGCGGCATTGTGCCGGTCGGCGTGCTGACCGGGTACTTCTCGCGTCCCGATCTGGTCGCCGCGGGATGCAGCGCGGTCTGCAAGGACGCCGCGGCCTTGGCGCTGCTGCTCGATCTGCCGGAGGCGAAAGCCAGACCCGCAGCGGACAAGACGCTGCCGCAGGACCAGCTCACGGGCGCGCGGACATCGTCATCGGCGCACCCGTGAGGGCCAGCGGGCAGCGATGCCGTCCCGCATCGAAGATTATGCGCTGATCGGCGACTGCAAGAGCGCGGCCTTGGTCGGCCGCGACGGCTCGATCGACTGGCTGTGCTGGCCGCGCTTCGACTCGGACGCGTGTTTCGCCGCGCTGCTGGGCAACGAGGCGCATGGACGCTGGCTGATCGCGCCGCAGCAGCAGGCCAGCATCTCGCGCAACTACCGCGATCGCACGCTGATCCTCGAAACGCGGTTCGAGACGCGCGACGGGGCCGTGCGCCTCGTCGACTTCATGCCGCAGCACGAGCAGCACTCGCATGTCGTCCGCCTCGTCATTGGCGAGCGCGGCCAGGTCGCGATGAAGACCGAGCTGGTGCTGCGGTTCGGCTATGGCGCCGCCGTGCCGTGGGTGACGCGGCTCGAGGACGGCACGCTGCGCGCCATTGCCGGCCCGGACATGGTGCTGTTGCGGACACCGGCGCCGTTCACCGGCAAGAACCTGCGCACGATCGGCGAGTTCACCGTCTCCGCCGGCGAGACCGTGCCGTTCGTGCTCACCGAGGCGAGCTCGCACCTGCCCCCGCCCCCGCCGCTCGATCCTTTCATCGCGCTCGAAGCGACGGAGCGGTTCTGGGTCAGGTGGTCGAAACACTGCAAGCCGGCGGGCCACTGCTCGGACGCGATCCTGCGCTCGCTGATCACGCTGAAGGCGCTCACCTACGAACAGACCGGCGGCATCATCGCCGCGCCGACCACATCGCTGCCCGAGCAGATCGGCGGTCCGCGCAACTGGGACTATCGCTTCTGCTGGCTGCGTGACGCGACGCTCACGCTGCTCGCGCTGATGAACGCCGGCTACATCGAGGAGGCGCAGTCGTGGCGCGAATGGCTGCTGCGCGCTGTCGCCGGCAGCCCGAGCCAGGCGCAGATCATGTACGGCGTTGCCGGCGAGCGGCGGCTCAGCGAATGGGAGCTGCCGTGGCTGCCCGGCTATGAAGGCTCGACGCCGGTGCGCATCGGCAACGCCGCCTCCGACCAGCTGCAGCTCGACGTGTTCGGCGAGGTGATGGACGCGCTGCACCAGGCGCGCAGCCTTGGACTGGCCGCGAGCGAGCCCGGCTGGGCCGTGCAGATCGCCT
>Ga0081540_1000228_pt1 | contig 58657 bp, 51 predicted proteins | sample TabmetS2T1R1_FD_71024 | JGI IMG/M metagenome (GOLD analysis project Ga0081540, IMG submission 71024) | Tabebuia heterophylla rhizosphere microbial communities from the University of Puerto Rico - S2T1R1 | ecosystem: Host-associated > Plants > Roots > Rhizosphere ...
TCAGGCGACCTTCACCCGGGCCGCCGATCTGGTTTTGGGCGATGCCAAGGGCTTCGGCCACAACACCTTCAAGATCGACCTCGCGCGCCGAACTATCGTGCGCGCGCTTTCGCAAGCGGCGCGCGGCACCCCGCAGTCGCAGTCCAACAAGAAGATCGCGTGAGCAAGCCCATGGCACCCTACATCGGCACCGCCACATCCCGCGTCGACGGCTTCGCCAAGGTCACCGGCGCCGCCAAATACGCCGCCGAGTTCAACGTCGCCGGCCTCGCCCATGCCAGCGTCGTCTGCTCAACGGTGTGCAAGGGCCGCATTATCAGCATCGACACCAGCGCGGCCGAGCGCGTGGACGGCGTATTAACCGTGCTGAGCCATGAAAACCGGCCGTCGATGGCGGACAACGATCAGGCCTACAAGGACGAGGTGGCGCCGGACGGCTCACCCTACCGTCCCCTCTACGACGGCAGGATCATGTTCAACGGCCAGCCAATTGCGCTGGTCGTTGCCGAGACGTTTGAGGTCGCACGCTTCGCGGCCTCGTTGGTTCGGGTTCAATACGAGCAAGCGCCGCACGTCACGGATATGCATCGCCTGCGCGATAGGGCGTCCGCCGTGAAAGCTCCGACCAATCCGATCGAGGCCTTGTTCACCCCACCCAAGAAGCGCGGCGCGCCCGAGCGGGCGCTGGCAGCCGCAGCCGTGCGCCACGAGGCCGAATACTACGTTCCGATCGAGCATCACAACCCCATGGAGCTTTATGCCTCGACGGTGATCTTCGAGAACACCGGCAAGCTCACGGTCTACGACAAGACCCAGGGCGTGCAGAACGTGCACAAGTACCTCTGCGGCGTGTTCGGCATGAAGCCGGAGGATGTGCGCGTCATGTCGCCGTTTATGGGCGGCGGCTTTGGGTCCGGTCTGCGTCCGCAATTTCAGGTGGTCCTGGCGGTGCTCGCCGCGCGCGCCTTGCAGCGCTCGGTGCGCCTCGTGCTGACGCGACAGCAGATGTACGCGCTGGGCTACCGGCCGGCGATGCTCCAGCGCATCGCCGTCGGCGCAAACGCGGGCGCCACGCTGGAAGCGATCACGCACGATGCGGTCACCGTCACCTCGCAATACGAGGACTTTCATCGTCAGGAAACCGGCTGGTCCGGCCTGCTCTACACCTGCGCCAACGCCAGCTACGCGCACAAGCTTGCGCGGCTTGATCTCGCAACCTCGTGCGACATGCGTGCGCCGAGCGCTGCAACTGGCGTCTATGCGCTCGAAAGTGCCATGGACGAGCTTGCGGTGGCCCTCAAGCTCGATCCACTGGAGCTTCGCCTGCGCTGCTATTCGGATCGCGACCAGCACGATGGTCGCCCCTACAGCAGCAAGGCGCTCCGCGAGTGTTATCGCCAGGGCGCCGAGGCGTTCGGCTGGGCCAAGCGCCGTAGCGAGCCGCGCTCGATGCGCGATGGCGGCGAGCTGGTCGGCTGGGGCATGGCGACCGGCGTCTGGGAAGCCTTGCAGATGCCAATCACGGTGCGCATTACCCTCTCCGCCAATGGCCACGCCGAGGTTGCCTGTGCGACATCCGACATCGGCACCGGCACCTACACCATCATGGCCCAGGTTGCGGCGGACATGCTCGGGCTGCCGCTTGACAGCATCAGCATCAAGCTTGGCGATTCGAGCCTGCCGCAATCACCCGTCGAAGGCGGCTCGTGGATTGCGGCCTCGGTCGCCAACGGAATCGCGACGACGGCAGAAGCGATCCGCGACGAGCTGTTACGCTTGGCAGGGCAGGTGCCGAATTCACCGCTGGCAGGCGTCGCACCCGGGGAGGTGACGCTGGCGGACGGCAAGCTTGCAAGCACGCGTGACCCTGCAAAAGCGGTGTCGATTGTCGATTGCATGCGGCAGGGAGCGGTGGACCGCATCGAACGCGAGAAAACCACCAATCCCCTCGACGACGCATCGCGCGCGCACAACGCGCACTCGGCGGTATTTGCCGAGGTCAAGGTGGACGAAGAGCTCGGTGTGATTCGGGTCACGCGCGTCGTCAGCGCGGTCGCGGCCGGACGCATCCTGAACACCAAGACCGCCAGCAGCCAGATTCTCGGTGGCGTGGTCTGGGGTATCGGCATGGCACTGCACGAGGAAACGGCGATCGATCACAGCCTTGGCCGCATCATGAATGCCAATATCGCCGAGTATCATGTCCCCGTTAATGCCGACGTGCACGACATCAAGGTCATCTTTGTCGACGAGAGGGATGACAGCAATCCGCTAGGCATCAAGGGCGTCGGCGAGATCGGCATCGTTGGGGTTGCGGCGGCAATCGCCAACGCGGTCTATCACGCCACCGGCAAACGCGTGCGCGATCTACCAATCACGCTTGACAAGCTACAAGGCTGATCTGAATGGCGCCGAGCCTGGCTCGGCGCCCACAGGGCGCATCACGCCCAAGACTGTGTTCAATGACCAAGAACCAGGCGGTTCAAGTCCTGGTCGGCACTTTCTTTAACTGCGTCGGCGCAAGCCGACATGAAATTCGGGCGAGGGAAGCCAAAATGCCAACGCAGGGGAAGACCGGCGCCGGCCACGACGGCGCGGCCGGCAATGCTGGTGGGCGCCGGATCTGCTCGCGCGCGGAGCTGGTGGCAGCCATTCATGCGGTTGCCAAGGGTGACGAAGCAGCCTTTGCCGCGGTGTACGCGGCGACCGCCGCCAAGCTCTTCGGCATCATCGTGCGCATCGTTCGCCGCCGCGACGTTGCGGAAGACGTTCTGCAAGAGGTCTATCTGCGCATATGGCAGCAGGCCCACGCTTTCGATGCCCGTTTTGGCTCACCGATCACCTGGATGGTGACGATCGCGCGTCATCGCGCCTTGGATGAGGCGCGCCGCAAAGACGCCGGGCTTTCGCTCGAGGACTGCCCCGAGGTATTCCGTCTTGCCACTCCCAATGGTTTGCTTGCCGGCGAGCAGGACGATGCCGGCCGGGCCCTAACTGCGGGGCTTGAGCGCCTCAGTCGGGACCAGAGATCGATGCTGATTGAGGCCTATTGTTACGGCCTTTCGCGACAAGAGATCGCCCGGCGCACCGGGCGGCCGGTGCCCACGGTGAAGACCTGGCTGCGGCGGGCTCTGGCGGAGCTCAGGGTCTATCTGACCGAGCAGGAGACGGCTGTTGCGCCTTCCGGCCTAACTCCTGCCATTGGCGAGAAACAGGCGCTGCCACCCACCAAACGCCTCGCCCGCAGGGCGTCCCCGCTACCTCAGATGCACCGGGTTTATCATCCAGCGCGCGGCGGCCGAGGCGGCACCGACCACTCCGCTCCAGCGCTTGGGTAAAGGCGGCGCTTTGGGTTCGGGTCACCGGTGCTTCGGCATCAGCATGGCCTGCGCCGTTGCCGCACCGGATAAGCGAGCGGCGGCTTGCGCGAGGCGTGCGCTCCCCTGGAAACAATCGCCACCGAAGCATCAGGGACGCTTGTTGCCGCAACCGCTTGCGCGGCAAGAACCGGGCTCCATGCTGCCCGCAAACCAATCGGGTTGACCCCGGGGCAAAAATCGACACGCGCAGCGACGGTGCCGACGCCTGCTTGCGTCCGGTTGAAAGAAAATCGGGCCTGCAAGCGAGGGTGGGCCCGATCCGCTGCAGGCGCCAAGGCGAGCGATCTTGTGCTAGATCTTGCCTGACGACCCGAACATGAAAATTAGCGCGTAGATGCCACAGAGCAGCGATACCAAAAAAGTGTCCCGCAGGTTGGCTGCGATCCTTGCCGCCGACATCGCGGGCTACAGCGCGCTCATGGGTGCCGATGACGCGCGCACGGTTCACGATCTCAAGGCCCATCAAGAAATCCTGTTGCCCTTGATTGGCCAGTATGGCGGCCGCGTAATCGACACCGCTGGGGACGGCATCTTGGCCGAGTTCGGCAGTGTGGTTAACGCCGTTGAGTGCGCCGTCGCCCTGCAGCAGGTGATGGCAAGGCGCAACGCCGAGGTCGAAGTCTCGCGGCGCATGCAATACCGCGTCGGCATCAACATCGGTGACGTCATCTGGGATGAGATCCGCGTTTATGGTGACGATGTCAATATAGCCGCGCGCCTGCAAGCGCTGGCCGAACCCGGAGCCATCTATGTCTCTTCCAAGGTATACGAAAACATCCAAGGCAAGCTGCGGATCAGCTGCGACGATCTCGGCGACAAGGACCTCAAAAACATCATCCGGCCGGTGCACGTCTTCCGACTGGGGCTTGCCGATGCGGCAACCGATTTGACTTTGCCGAGTGCCGCCCCGCTCGCGGATCGGCCATCGATCGCCGTACTGCCGTTCGCCGACATGAGCGGCGATCACCGGCAAGAGTACTTGGCGGACGGCATTGTCGAGGATCTGATCACGACGCTCTCTAAATTTCGTTGGCTGTTGGTTATCGCCCGCAACTCGAGCTTTGCCTATAAGGGCCGCGCCGTAGACGTGCGACAGGTCGCGCGCGAACTGGGCGTGCGCTACGTCGTTGAAGGATCAATCAGAAAGAGCGGACAGCGCTTGCGAATTGCAGCCCAGCTCATCGATGCGGGCAGTGGGGCCAATATTTGGGCGGATCGATACGACCGCGACTTGCGGGACGTTTTCGAGATCCAAGATGAGATGACCGGCAGGATCGCGACCGCCTTGGCTCCCGAGCTCACGGCGGCGGAGATCGCGCGCGCCCAGCGCCAACATCGACGCGACCTCAATGCGTGGGATGCGTATTTGCGCGCCTTGCCGCTGATGCGCGAACACACACCGACCGCGAACGCCGGCGCCGTCAAACTTTTGCGAACGGCAACGCAGCTGGCGCCGGACTTCGCAGCGGCGTTGGCCCGACTTTCGGCATGCCGGACGCAGGCGGCCTACTACGGCTGGGACGGCCAAGCGGGCGAGCTTGTCGTGGCAGAGGCGCTGGAGTTGGCTCGGCGCTCACAAGCCCTCGATCCAGAAGAACCTTTGGCATTTGACGCGCTTGCGAGCGCCTTCCAGTTCCTTGGTGAGCACGAGAAAGCCGAGGCCGCTGCCCGACGGGCTTTGCAGCTGTCACCAACGTGCACCGCCGCGTACGGGACCTTGATCTTTTCGTTGAGCATGCTCGGGCGAGCGCCGGAAGCGCTCGAGGTATTCGCCAGCAGTGAGCGCACAAGTCCGCGCGATCCGGATCGCTCCAGCCGCTTAATGGGGGTTGCTTGCGCCTACTTCATTGCGGGGCGCTACGAAGATGCCGTGGCGTCAAGCATGGAGTACGTTGCGGCGCGACCCAATTGGTACGGAGCCTATATCGTCCTTGCCGCAGCATGCAATTTAACCGGCCGCGCGGATGAGGCCCACCGTGCGGCGCGGCGTCTACTGCAGCTGATGCCGCACTTTAGCATCGACAGTGCCCGCAAAATGCCAATGTTTAGGCGGTTCTGTCACGCGGAGCTGCTCTTCGAGGCGCTGCAAAAAGCGGGGGTCCCGATGTGACGGCAGCAAACGATCCAATCGATGCCGCCGACAATCGGCGCACCTTCAACTCAAAGCGTCGAGCTATAGCTTATTGGCCGAAGGGCTGGCCGCGAACGGTGTCACAGCCGTTCGCATCGACAAGCGCGGCATGTTCGCAAGCGCGGCCGCTGCCGACGCCGATGCAGTGACGATCGCCGACTATGCTGCGGACGTCCAGTCTTGGCTCGCCACGCGGCCCTGTGCGAACCGAGCCGTTGGCTCCCTCCAATTTTGGCCGCGGCCCATCGCACTTGTCGGCAGAGCTTTTGTTCGCCAGAAATTCCGGCTTGCCGACCGCGTCCAAGCCACAGGAGGTTCGCCAGCCACTGTTGCAGGCCCACGCGAGGTGAACCCAGTCACCCCGACGCGAGGTGCCTCGTGTCGCGCGACCCTCGACCATCGCAACGCCCATTTGCGAAACGGTCATGCCGTAGGGGAGGCGAGCGAACGTTAGTCCGCCCTATGCGCGCTTGCAGCCGATCGCGATGGTTGCCCTCCTCGGCAACGAGCCCGGAGGGTGCCGATTTCAGAGGTCGATATTGTTACGTTATGGCATTGCAGTTGCATGCTTCGCGTCGCGGTCCAAGGCAGGCGCGCGCTTGGGGCCTGTCGGCATTTCCGCGATCGCATGTCTCGGATTTTTTGTGGGCAACCGAGCTGCGGGGATGAGCAGCGATGGCGGACTTTGCGTGGGCGCCCGAGGTGAGGGGTGGACACAACGTTGCTTTGCCGGCGCGGGGCACGCGGGCTGCGGGGTCTGGCTTTGCCCGGCGTGCGCGGCAGAGCCATAGCGCATGGGGTTGCCACCATCGAGAGGGGAGGGCGCCAGCCCCTAGCACGGCGCGGACATGTTCCCAAGCTCGCAAAGCACCCGCAGGCGCTTGCCAGGACGGCCAAAAGGGACTGCTGCGCGGGGGCGTCGCGAGGGGTCGCTTGTCGATTACCGTCTCGGAATGCCCGAGCCCCTGCCGATTGTGACCTCGAGCGGCGAGCGAAGACTGGGGCCCGAAGCGATCGACGCAACTGGGCAAGCCGTGTTGCCCGCGCCGCCACCTTGCGCATAGCGGTCACTCAGCTAACCTACGAAGTACCCTGTCGATTTCGCAAATCCGACCGCACCTGGCCGCTTCGCTGGCAGGCACATCCGTCGATCTTGTTCCAAGGATACTTCGGGCGGGATTCGTGCTAAATTGCCGTCGACTGTTAACGCATTCAGGCCTGAAGGGAGGCGCTATCGTGAAGACTCTTTTCGTCTTGGTGGCTTCGGCCTCGATCTTGGCGCTCTCAACGTTCTCGGCCGCCGCCCAGAGCGCAAAGGCCACGCTGAAAGATAAAGACAACAAGGATGTCGGCAGCGCGACTTTGACCCAGACGCCACACGGCGTGCTGATTGCCCTCTCGGTAAAAGGACTGCCTGCGGGAGAGCATGCTTTCCATGTCCACGGCGTCGGAAAATGCGAACCGCCATTCATGTCTGCCGGCGGCCACTTCAATCCCGACAAGAAGAAGCATGGGATGATGGCGCCCGACGGTGCCCACGCTGGCGACATGCCCAATCTGCACATTCCAGCAACTGGCGAGCTTTCCGTCGAAGTGCTGAATGCGGCTGTGACACTGGAGAAGGGCAAGCCAAATTCACTGTTCGGTCCAGAAGGCACCGCATTGATCGTTCATGCGGGCAAGGATGATTACAAGACGGACCCAACCGGTGAGGCTGGCGGTCGCATTGCCTGTGGCCTAGTGGAATAGGTCCGCGATCATCAGTGCGCCCCGCCCGGGCGACACTGCGCGCCTCAATCCGGCCGTAAATGCAGCATGTGAGCGATCTGAAGGAGACGTGGGGGGCGGCGCTCCTGCTGGCGCCCGCCGGGGCCCGTTTCCAGCCGCGCCATCGCCCGCAGGCTGCGCAAAGAGCTCGCTTTTACGCGAGCTCAGTCTTGCTGCCGCGCAGCTGGCAAAGCAGCTGCCCCGCTCGAAAGTCAGCAGTGAGGACAACCATTTGGCGACGCGCTCGGCCGGCGAGGCCGATACCGGCAGCGGTTAGCGCAGGTCGCAATTCTGTGGCGGCGCGCACCGCTCATCGACGGCATGAGCCTCGGTCTGTCGGCGCAGACGGCGAACGTACACCGCACCCCAACCGAGACCGAGCATGGCGGCGGCGAACGAGCCCAACAGCACGCCTAGTTTCGCTGCAGCCAGTAATTTCTCGTCGGTGAACGCGAGCATGGCGATGAAAATGGACATTGTGAAACCGATCCCGGCCAGCAGGCCGACGAGGTAGACGCCGCCCCACGAAACACCCGGTGCCAGCCGACACCAGCCCATGCCTACCGCCAGCCAGGTTGCGCCGACCACACCGAGTGGTTTGCCTGCCAGGAGGGCAATCACCACCGCCAGTGTGACGTAGTGCGCGCCTCCGGCAGCGAGGTCGACACCGGTCACACTGACGCCAGCATTCGCCAGCGCGAACAGCGGCATGACCCCGTAGGCCACCCAGGGATGCAGCGCTGTCTGTACCCGCACGACGGGCGGCAAGATTTCACGATGGGCTACCCGAAGCTGCCGCAACGGTAATTGCAGGCGATGCGTATCCTTCCTCGAGACGGCATCGCTGCTTCGCAACTCCTCGGCCACGCGCGATACCACTTCCACCGGGTGTTCGCGCGCGGGTATCGGCCGCACCGGGGTCATCAGGCCGAGCACGACGCCGGCAAGGGTCGGATGCACGCCGCTCATCAGGAAGCCGAGCCAGACGACCGCACCCGGCAGGATGTAGGCGAGGGCGGAGCCAACCCCAATTCGCTGAAACGCTAGCACCATCAGGACGCCAAGCGACGTGACGATGAAACCATTGAACTGCAGCCCGGCGGAGTAGAACAAGGCGATGATCAACACGGCAATGACGTCGTCGATGATCGCTAAAGCCAGCAGAAAAATTCTCACATTGACCGGGATTGCTCGCCCTAGCAGGGCGAGCACGCCCACGGCAAAGGCAATATCTGTGGCGGTAGGTACCGCCCAGCCGCGGCTGCGTACGGGGTCGGCATTCAAACAGAGATAAATCAAGGCGGGCACAAGAACGCCTCCGACGGCCGCGATCACAGGCAAGGCGGCCTGATCGAGTTTGCTTAGGGCGCCTTCATGGATCTCGCGCCGGATCTCCATGCCGACGAGGAGGAAAAAAACCGTCATGAGCGCGTCGTTGATCCAGAAGTGCAGCGACTTGGAAAGGACGAACTCGCCAAGCCGGATAGAGAGCGGCAGATGCCAGAGGGCAAGGTAGCCGTGGGCGAAGGGAGAGTTCGCCCAGACAAGCGCGACAGCTGTCGCGATCAGCAGCACAACGCCGCCGACGGCCTCGACATGCAAAAAGCGTTGCAGAGTGCTGAAGGCACGCTCGGCCAGGAACTGGGCCCGCGGTAGGTCATTGGGTGTCAGTCGATGGTTCATTGGGCAGCCGCTTTCCGCGTGGCGGCCCGACCATCGCTTGACCTGTCACTGCTTGATGCAGCGAACACCCGGAGGCCTTTCTACACAGCAACGGCAAGAAAGCAACCTGATTTGAGGACTTGCCAATCGTCTGGTTGAAGCGGAGCCGTGACGGTTGCAGGCACGGGAAAGCTCGTCGCCCAACCCGATCGCTGTCCCCGAAGGTGTTCTTGTGCTCACGCCGTGGCCGGCGGGCCAATCCAGATGCAGCAGGGACTGCAGCCACGCTTCAGACCAGCGCCAGAAGGATCAAGACGATTCCGAGCGTTGCCACGTTCCATACCAGGGAGCGCAGCAGAAAAATGCCGGCTGCGTACGAGGCGAGATAGGCGACGCGACCCCAAAAATACAGCTGAACACCCCATTCGGTCATCCAGCTGTGCGCGGCGGCCAAATGCGCGATTAAGACGGCCGCGGCAAACAGGGGAAACGTCTCGAGGAAATTCTGCAGCGCCCTCGCCAGTCGGCCGGCCACTCCAGGCAACGCCGGCACAATCTGATCGCGAGAACTCGCCGTCCAGACGTAGCCCCGTTGCAGGCTTGCGGCGTGTGAGGCGAGTACGATTTGTATCAGTCCAAGAACGATGCTGCCGGCGAGCATCTTGAGTTCGAGTGTCATTGCTTTCCCGATGCCGATTGCCAGCGGCGACAATAGCATCGCCGTGAAATGACCGCACAGACGCGCTCAATATTTAGCGGCCGCGGAGGCCGCACGATACGGGGTCCCGGCGGGCCGGAGCGGCCGCTTAGGGTCGAGCGCCACCTGCACAGCGCCTTGTCTTAGACCTTCGGTCGGGTCCGGTGACCTAAAGGAGAAGCGAGGTAGAAAAAGGATTTAGCGTCCAAAAATCTTATGAGGCATTGCGATTTGCCAGGACTGGATGGACCCTCACGACCCGACGTGCGCCTTAAAAAGAGCCCGAGGCATCGCCCTTGCGGATTATCTAGGCTTCAGAAGCCCTTGCCGCACAGACGAGCCCGGCACCTGTGGTTGAAGAATCTCGATGCGGACCCCATATCTTGGGGGTGATCCGAACGCTTTGGCCGCACTAGCGCTGGCCCGTTCGCACGCAGCCCTATGACAAAAGCCAGCCACAAGAAAACGCAAACGGAGCGCGGCCCCGAAGCCAAGACGCGGCGGTGTCTCATCTGCAAAACACCGTTCCCGAGCGCGTGGGCCGGTGAGCGCATCTGCCGCCGCTGCAAGGCGACGCAGAGGTGGCGAAGCGGGATTGCCTAGCCACGCCTAAGCGCACCGACTGAGCGTTCAATCACTGTTCGTCACACCCGTGTGACGGCATCTTCATTCATTGTCCGATGACACAATATCGCTGGTCAGAGGGATCAAACCTCCTGAGAGCCGAGTGAGGAGCATGTGCCGTGCCTGTCGCGTGGACCGTCAAAAATAGCAAAGGAGAGCTGCTGCCCGCATTCATCGCCGGCTCGCCACGGGAAGTTGGGCGCAAGATCGCCCGGGGCCATTATGACGCGTTTCGGCTCGAGGTTTCGCGCTCCTATCGCGAACTCTTCGATCGGGATCTCAACAGCGTCCTGCAGCGCGAGGGCTGGCAGATCGTGCCCGTCAAGCGCCAAACCAGGGTGCGCCCCCGCCACTCCGCCCAGCTTGCGCTCAGGCTAAACTGAAGTCTCCGACGGAACTTTTTTTGCGCCGGTTGGCGTGCGCCTACGCTTACCACCACGGATGGCGGCGCCATGCCCATCGATCGCGTCCAGCGGACTGTCATCTTCCCATAGGCTTTGCACTGAATTTTCTTTTTCTGCTCGCGGTCGTCGCATTCGCCTTGGCGCCATTGACAACCGTCACGAAGTAAGCTGCTCAGCGGCGCGCTCTCGCTTCATCAAAAACACTCGCCTACATCCGCGAGGAGGGCTGAGCCGAGAGCGCATCGCTCGTGGGATACGACATGGCGCGCATCGCGACGCGTCCCTCAGTCGCCGCAATACTGGCTGAAAGTCTCCGCCTTGCCCATCGCAGACGGACCTTGCAAATTGGAGGTGGGTTCCTGGCCCCGCCACTTGCTCTTATCGAGGGTGCTCCGTCGGGCTCTTATCTAGGGTGCTCCGTCGGGACGGGCTAATAACTAGTGCTTCACATAGGGGGCATTAGTCCCCAGCTTGCGTAGGTCGGGGTCGGTGCTATCGAACGCGAGCCAGTGGCTCAGGAGGCCAAACAGACCGTTTACGGGTTTGCGATGGTGGCGAAAATAGATCCAAGAGCGGTGAAGCTTGCACCCCAGTCTCGCTTTGGTGAGATAGGTCGTTTCACCGGCGTGCAACTCGGGAATGCCGCGCTCGATGCATAGGCGCACCTGCGTCATCCAGTTAATGAAGAAAACGTCATGAGCGGGGCCATCTGGATAGCGCATGCCATTGTACTTCTCAATAAGCCGGCCCGGCTCGATGAGGACGAGCGCAAAGCCGACAAGAGCGTTGCCCCTCCAATACAGCAATAGCTTGGCCCTCTCTCCGAGGTGGGACAACACATGCCGAAAGTAGCTCGTCGAAATTTCGGCAAAGACATCGTAATCAGTCATTGCGCGTCGTCGGGTGGCCTCCCGCAGAGCAAAAATTTCCTCCTCGATGCCTTCAACAAAGTCGCGAACTTCAACGCGCAATTCCGTCGCACGCTTGATTTTGCGCCGGATGTTGCTGCGCATGTTGGCCGATAGGCTCGCGATGTAGGCTTCTTCGGAATGGGGGATTGAGAGCCTGGCGATCGGGAGCGCGGCAACTCGTGCATAGCCTCGCCGCTGCAAGATCTCGTGCGACCAATCGCTGTCGCGATCGCTCACATTCTTGAGGAACGTCATGCCGACGCCCGAGAGCGCCGCCTGTCGCTCCAGTCCGTCGAGTAGCACTTCGAGAGCCAGCTTGCGCTGTGATGCGGTCAATGCAGGATCGATCGCCAGGGATAGGTCGTCTGAGTGCGGTGAGCCGGCGCCCATTACCGCAATGTTTATTAACCTGGGGAACCGCTGCCCGACCCACTCTGCAAGGCTGCGCGAACGGCCCTCCAGCATCATGTCGAGGCGAAAGTGGGTTCGGAACGCGGGCGCACCCGCCACCAGGATCTCGCCATCCAGGACCCCGATCGCCGAAAACTCAAACATGGATGGAGGCGCGCACTCGCAGGCACGATAGTAGTCAAAACCCTCGCTGGCGGCGCCGAAGATCCGATCCCACGCGCTGCGGTCAATAGCTGCGATACTGGGCAGAAATCTTGCCGTCAACTGACGAACAACTGGCAGGTCCATGACGCTACGCCCTCGAACCAATGGGAGCTAAGGGTGTTACGAACTGGTCGAGCTCCCTAGTCGATCAGCGGCCAACATCGCACACCACCGATACGCCTAAGAAGCAGAAATGCTAGGCGACCGACCAAGGCTCGGAGCGCGGCCCGTGTCGCTTGCGCCACTACCTGAAATAACCTACGCCAAAGCCCTGGTTGCCAACCCCAGTGACGTTGGCTTCCTTCGGCACCGGATCAGCGGTGCCCGGCTTCGGAAAGTTGTGGCTGACGGCGCAGATGATCCCTTCTTTCATGGCGGCGAACACTTTTTTTTCAAGCGGCGGCGGCGCCATTGGCAAGCTACATTGAGTGTGACCGCGGTCGGTGTCTTAGGGGGACCACTGAGGCCAATCGCACCGTCTGCAAAAGTGTCGAGGTCGAATACCTCGTCCTTTGCAATGCCTGCCGCCGTAGCAATCGTGGTGATCTTGTCGCCCGTGCCGGTCAGCCTAGTTGCAAGTGAGCGAAGTCGACGGTCCCATCCACGTCACTATTCCAACGCTGCGAACAATCTCACGCTCGTTCGAAGTTTCCTGAGAAAACGCCGTCAGCGGCTTGCCGCTGGAGTATCCTCGCTTCAGCCGTCCGTCCAATGGCGGACCATGTTCAAGCGGCTTCGGGCACCGTCGCTCTAGTGCCAGCAGCTGAAGTTAGCGTGTCGATCAGATATCTCATACCCGAGAACGGCCAAGGTGCCCACAATCCGGTCATAGCTCCATTCCCGGTTTCCGTTCGCCACGGGCACGATCAGTGGCTCGACCTCGTGGCAACCGACGAATTTTGGCCTGCTCGCCCCAAAATAGGTTGGCGCCCCGCCCTGAGGAGCCTTGCGAAACACGTCGCGCCGAAGGATGCTTACCAACACCGCTCAGCCAAAGGAAATGCATCATGTCTGTCGACCGGCAAGCCGCCACTCACCGCCTTATGCGCTTCCTCGCCGTCGAGGGCGTGACCGGAAAGGAGGCGGCGATAGGGCGCGAGCTCACCGCGGCGCTGGAGGAAAGCGGCGTGCCGGCGGATACGATCCGCCTCGACGACGCCAACACACGCATTCCCGTGCCGACGGAAACCGGCAACCTCATCGTCGATCTGCCCGGACGCGGCGTGATGCACAACCAGCCGCGGATTATGTTCATGACCCATATGGACACCGTCCCGCTGTGCGCCGGAGCCAAGCCGAAGCTTGCCGGCCGTAAGATCGTCAATGCAGCGAAGACTGCGCTCGGCGGCGACAACCGCGCCGGCTGCGGCGTGCTTGTCACGCTGGCGGCCGAGCTTGCGAAGCAGAAGCTTGATCATCCGCCGATCACGCTATTGTTTTGCGTGCGGGAAGAGAGTGGACTATGGGGCGCGCGCCACGTCAAGACCGCCGACCTCGGCTCACCGGTCATGGCCTTCAACTACGACGGCGGCTCTGCCGCCAATGTCACCATCGGCGCCGTCGGTGCGGATCGCTGGCAGGTCGAGATTTTTGGCCGCGCCTCGCACGCGGGCGTCGCACCAGAGCGCGGGATCAGTTCGACCATGATCCTTGCGCTTGCGCTTGCCGACGTGAAGGCGGGTGGCTGGTTCGGCAAGGTGGTCAAGGGCAAGCGGCAGGGCACAAGCAATGTCGGCCCGGTCGCCGGCCGCGACGGCCGGCCGGCAGGAGACGCCACCAATGTCGTCACAGACTATGTGCACGTGCGCGGCGAAAGTCGAAGCCACGACGCGAAGTTCTTCAAGGAGATCACCAAAGCCTACAGGGCAGCGTTCGAGAAGGCGGCGAAGCGCGTCAAGAACAGCGACGGCAAGTCAGGTCGTGTCAAGTTCAAGGCCGAGACCGACTATCATCCGTTCCGCATGAAGGAAAGCCTGCTCGTGGTCAAACGCGCGGTTGCGGCCGTGTCCGCAATTGACGGAACGCCGGCCATCCGCGCCGCCAATGGCGGGCTCGATGCGAACTGGATGGTCCGCCACGGTGTTCCGACGGTAACCTTCGGCGCCGGGCAGAACGAGCCGCACACGATCGACGAATGGATCAATCTCGACGAGTACGATCGGGCATGTGCGCTCGCGATACAGCTTGCGACAATGCGGTAAGCTGCTCCTCAATCTTTCAAGTAAATTTTCCAGTCAAACTTCGCTAATTAGGAATCCAACGCCTGCAAAAGCTACACCTATGAACAGGGGTCTTGGTTGGAGATGGATCATGGGCAGGTGAGATAGATCACCGGCGGGTATTGTGGCGACGCTCTCGCCACGTCTGGTGCACCCCGGAAAGCTGTCGGGCTTGTTGCAGCTGCCGAAGTCGTCAACCCTGTACCAAACCGGCCATTCGGTGTCTTCTTGGTCAACGATGCATTGCATTTATCTCATTGGGCCTGGTCCCCGACCATATTTTGGCGATGTCGCCGAGCATCTGTGGGCGCCTGGCTGCAATTACGACTCCGATGGCAATGAAGATAAGACGCCGCCTGATGGTTGGACCGAGTTAACCGTGGCGCTTCGAGCTGTGTGCGATGAGCAGCGGGTTGACGTTGATCCACTGGATGATGGTAAGCCGCTGGTGTTGGTTAGCCGTTCAGAGATTGCGGGATTGGCGCGAAAAGCCGCGCTTTTCTTGCGGTCCGAGGCTGGTGGTGAACTGAGTGATAATCCCCCGCAGGGTCGCGGACCCTTCGCTAAGTGCGGTCAGAACGAGCGGTAAATCGTAGCCGAGTTGCTTCTCGAAGCGGTGAATTCTGATGGCACCATTCAAGCGGTTGTCGAAGCTGATGATGATGCCCGCTACGTCTACCTTTTTTCCGTTCTCGACACACAACTCGGCATGACGTCGGTCTAATGTTCGCAACCACTCGCGGGCGCCCGAGGCGCAACGGTCATCTTCCCTACCCCTGAACCCGTCGGCGAAGGACCGCGGAGTCGGTCAGGGTTATTCCTGATTGTGCGGATCCGCCCGCGATCAATGCTGCTAATCCCTTCACTGTTAGGCTAGATGGCCATGGAGCGACCCGTGAGCACAAGAATTGCAGATTTGGATAGCCGACTGCAGAAGAAGTCGTCGTCGGACGGTAAGAGCAGCGGCGTGAGCCGGCGAAATCTTCTTCGAGCCGGCACTTCGCTCGCCACTCTATCGGCCCTGGGAACCGTCGCCTCGATCAAGGCAACACAGGCTCAGCAACCGCCAACAGGTCGCAAGCCGAACATCCTCGTTATCTTTGGTGACGATATCGGTCTTGCGAATATCAGCGCCTACTCGCACGGCTTAATGGGGTATCAAACGCCGAACATTGATCGCTTCGCGCGCGAAGGCATGATGTTCATCGATTACTACGCCGAGCAGAGCTGTACGGCGGGCCGTTCATCGTTCATCACGGGGCAGGCGACGTTGCGGACGGGCCTTTCAAAGGTCGGCGTACCTGCCGCACCTGTTGGCCTGCAGGCACGCGATGCAACCATTGCCGAGTTGCTCAAGCCGCTCGGCTACGCCACCGGCCAGTTCGGCAAGAATCATCTCGGTGACCGCAACGAGTATCTGCCGACGGTGCATGGCTTCGACGAGTTTTTTGGCAATCTGTACCACCTCAATGCCGAGGAAGAGCCGGAGAACCGTAACTATCCCCGCGATCCAAGCTTCCGTGAGCAGTTTGGCCCGCGCGGCGTTTTGCGCTGCAAGGCGTCCACGAGTGATGACGCGACCGTCCATCCCCGTTGGGGCATGGTTGGCAAGCAAACAATCGAGGATACCGGACCGCTTACCAAGAAGCGCATGGAGACGATCGATGACGAAACTTCTGATGCAGCGGTCGACTACATCAGGCGGCAGGTGGCGGCCGGGACACCGTTCTTCTGCTGGTACAATTCAACCCGTATGCATCTTCGCACCCATGTTGCGCCCGAGCGGAGAAGTCCACCAGGGCTCACAGCGCGCACCGAATACAATGACGGCATGGTCGAACATGACGGCCACGTCGGCAAGCTCTTGAAGGCCCTCGACGACCTCAACGTCGCTAATGACACCATCGTGATCTATACGACCGACAACGGTCCGCACATGAACACGTGGCCAGATGGTGCGATGACCTGGTTCCGCAGCGAGAAGAATACCAACTGGGAAGGCGCCTTCCGCGTCCCGTGCTTCATTCGCTGGCCTGGGCGCATCAAGCCCGGACAGGTTTCGACCGAGTTAATTAGCGGGCTAGACTGGTGTCCTACCCTCCTGGCGGCCGCAGGTGATCCCGACATAAAGGAGAAGCTGCTCCGCGGCGGTCATCAAGCCGCGGGCAAGACGTTCAAGCTGCACCTCGATGGCTATAACCAGTTGCCTTTCTTGACTGGACAGCAGGACAAGTCGGCCCGGAAAGATTTTATCTACTTCAACGATGATGGTGATTGCGTCGCGATGCGCCACGAAAACTGGAAGATCGTGTTCATGGAGCAGCGAGCGCCTGGAACGTTGCAGGTTTGGGCAGAACCGTTCACCCCGCTTCGCGTGCCAAAATTTTTCGACCTTCGGGCTGATCCCTTTGAGCGGGCAGATGTCACATCCAACACTTACTGGGATTGGATGATGGATCATGCCTACATCGCCTACGGCGCGCAGGCCGGGGTGGCGAGATTCCTGCAGAGCTTTAAAGAATTTCCGCCGAGCCAGCGACCCGCCTCATTCACCATTGACCAGGTAATGGAGAAGCTCAAGCAGAGCATTACTAACTGACTGATACCGAGCTCGTACGCGGTGCGCCCAGCGGATCCTGATCTGATTAAGTCTCCAAGCCGAGAGACGTGACGATGACACTCGGTGCAGCAGTCGGGCAAGCCAGCTTCGATGCACTGTGGTGGCTGTGCCTGGTAATCGTGATCGGGCTCTTTATTGGAGCCGCCTGGTTCTTGTATTGGCTTGGCAAGCTGCCAGGGGAGACGGCGCACGCCCGCGGCCATCCACAGGCCGCGGCCATCACGGTCTGCGGCTGGCTCGGACTTCTATTCCTGCCGCTTTGGCCGATTGCGATGGTATGGGCCTATCTCATCCCGGCGGGCCGTGAGCTCAACCCACCGCCCGATCTCGCAGGGCTTCAGGACGCGTTGAAAACGACGGCAGCCCGGATCGATCAGATCGAGCGTCAGCTCGAGAACCGAGGTGCGCAATGATCCCGGCCATGATCGCCTCCGTTCTCATCCTTTATTGGTATTGGCGCGAAAACCGACCCAAGCCCGGGGAGCCGGTACCTGGCAGTGCCGAGGCACTGCGGCGGGAACTGACCGCTCTCAATGCGCGGCTTGATAAGATTTACGCCGAATTGGCCAAGAGGTGAGGCAATGCAATGGCCGCTGTTTCTCGGCTATGCCGCCATCGTCTGGTTGGTCTTCGTGAAGCTGAAGCTGATCCGCTTGACGTTTCCGATTACCCTCGTTCTCGCCGCCGCCGGGCCACTCGTATTTGGCTACATCCTTTACGCCATGAACTTCTATCATCCGGGCTCAAGTGATGTGCAAATGCTGCGCCGGGTCGTGCAAATCGCGCCGCGCACCTCCAAACCGGGCCGAGTTTCGGAGGTGATGGTGACGGCGAACGCGCCGGTCAAGAAGGGTGATGCCCTCTTCAACATTGATCCGCAGCCGTTCGAATTCGAAGTAGAGCGGCTCCAGGCATCGCTCGCCGCCTCGGAGCAGGGCGTGCCGGAATTACAGACCGCGCTCGATCAAGCGATAGCGGCGCGGCAGCGGGCGGAGGCACAAACTGCACTCGCTAAGCAGACCTATGATCGGCAAACGGACCTCTTGCGCCACAGCGTCGTCGCGCAGGCGACAGTGGATTCGGCCAAACGCAATCTCGATGCTGCCGTGCAGAGCGAGGCCGGGAGCCGGGCAGCCGAGGAACGCGCGCGCCTGCAGCTTGCCTCGACCATTGGCGGTGAAAATACGTCCGTCGCTCAGGTTCGTCACCAGCTCGAGGCCGCCGAGAACGACCTTTCGGAAACGAAAGTGCTAGCCCCCTGCGATGGCTTCGTTTCAAACGTCAATATCCTGCCCGGTCAGATCGTCAGCGCCGGCGCCAGCGTGATGCCCTTTGTGTGCGATGTCGACGACGAAAGCCGGGGCAAGGTCGTAGCGACTTTTCCGCAAGGTGCCTATCTCGGCGTCAAGGTTGGCGACGCTGCCGAGGTAATCTTCCCGATGTATCCTGGTCTGGTATTCACCGCTAAGGTCGTCGATACCATAGATATAACGAGCAGCGGACAGATTCCGGTGGGTGGCGTCATTCCTGCCATCACATCGTCGTCGGCTGCGGCGCCGCGCTTCGCCGCGATCCTGAAACTCGACGATCCGAACCTGCGCGTGCCTGCCGGGGCGCACGGTGAGGCTGCGGTCTACACCAATCGTGTTCCATTCGCCGGTACATTTCGCAAAGGGCTTATCCGAACTGACAGCATTATCAACTATCTGGCGTGGGGGACCTGAAGGCTCCCGCACCGGGCTGCTATGGTCACCACGGCTTCGCAAGCGATGCACCAATCCGGTCTGCTGGCCCTCACTAAATCGCGGCAGCGCCGAAGATGCCCACGCTATGCCGGCTTACTCTGGGGTCTCGCTTTGCGTCATTCCGGGTTTCCCCTGATGCCGGTATGCGGTTCGCAAGTGAGAGCATCGATCTCGCACCCAGGCCCGCGCAGTCGCGTTTGCGTTGCGGGTACTTGCATGAACCGGATGATCGAGAGGCACCCTATGCAGTTCAACATCGCCTCGCTTGCGATTGTGGCCGTAGTAGCCACTTCTTTGCCAGCCAATGCCCAAACCGAACCGCACGGCTGGCTTAACAACGAGACCCTCAAGACTCCCTACGGCTCCTTCGAATTCAAGAATGGCTACCCGGCGGGAGATAGCGGCCAGCGTCTTCTCGACATCCAAAAATTGAATCGTGCCGTCGAGGTCTACACGACGCAGATGATGCGCGTCAGTGAGATCGCGCTGCGTGAGGGCCTGCGCGCATTCGGCGCGAGGACACCACAGCAGATGGTGATCTGGGATAATCTGATGGACGCAAAAACAGTGCTGCTCACAGCCAACACCGAAACCGTCTATGCCTTGGGCCATCTTGACCTGAAGACCGATGGCCCAACGGTCGTCGAAGCACCGCCACGCATGCTCGGGTTCATGCAAGACGGATTACAGCGATATCTCGTCGACATCGGCCCACTCGGACCGGACAAGGGCGCGGGCGGCAAGTTTCTGATTCTACCGCCAGATCACGCCGGAAACGTGCCGGACGGCCATTTCGTCTTCCGCTCGCCGACCTACTCGGCCAGTTTGGCGATGCGCGGGTTCCAAGTCGACGGCACGACCGACCAGGCTGTCGCCTTGATGAAGCAAACCAAGGTCTATCCCCTGTCTGCTGGCTCGTCGCCGCCGCCGATGCAGTTCATGAACGGGTCCAATAAGGACATCGACACGCTCTTTTCGGACAACATCCGGTATTTCGAGCTGCTCGCGATGCTCGTCAATGAAGAGCCGCGCGACTTGTTCGATCCACTCGAGCGAGCTCAGATGCGCGCGATTGGGATCGAGAAGGGTAAGGCATTCGAACCTGATGAGAAGACGAAAGCAATGCTCTCGGAAGCCGCTCGCATCGGGGGCGCAATCGGACGCGCTAATGCGTATGGCCCACCTCCAGGCGGTTACTACTACCCAGGCCGAAAGTGGCAGGGGGTTTCGGGCGTCAGCTACACGTTCATGCAGGACGCCGCGCCCCTCATTGACGTCCGCAACAATGCTTACTACATGGCAGCCGGCAACTCTCCGGCGATGATGGAAAAGAATATCGGCCAGGGGTCGCAGTATCTGTGGACCTACCGCGATGCGCGAGGCGACTACCTCGACGGCGCCAAGACCTACAAACTCCATGTCCTCCCAAATATCCCGGCCGCCAACTTTTGGTCCGTCGTCGTGTACGATGCCTTGAGCCGTTCGGAATTGCAGAACGACCAACCGCTGCCGTCGGTCAGCAGCTACACGAAGCCCAAGGTCAATGCCGATGGGTCTATCGACATCGTCTTTGGGCCCGAAGAGCCCCAAAGCAGCGGCAACTGGATCAAAACAGTTACGGGCAAGGGCTGGTTTCCGATCTTCCGCTTCTACAGTCCGACCGCGGCCTATTTCAACAAGACATGGGTACTTAACGACATCGAGCTTGTGTTGGACGGTACCGGAGGACGGGCCCTGCAGTAACCGAGCGCGGCCGGGGACCGCTAATGGGTCACGTGGTCCCCGTCCGGTGGGCGATTGAGCCTCTATCGCGAGTCTTTGTGGCGATTGGGGTATTCGAGGGTGGCATTGGCGGTTGGGTGCCACTCTCTGCCGTCGGGACCGCCGCGGTTCGGAGCCATAGGGCCCTGAATCAATCGGTCGGGCAGGCCGAAGCCCCGCCCCGCCTCGCACAACGCCTTCAAGGCCCTCGTTCGACGGCTGCTCGAACGGGCGCGAATTCAAGCAGCGCCTCTTGCACACACTGCCTCCAACGCGAGGCATGGCCTTGGCTGTGCAGGCGGAAGTAGACAACGCGCCTGACCGACTTGGAGAGGTTTCCGCCCATGTTGTGCCCCAACAGGTAGTGCGCAAGCAGCAAGTCGCCAGCGGCGCCGACAATCTGTTCAGGTTCACCGAGTGCCAATGTCGGATGTGCCATTTCAAGCAGAGCATCCGGGCCATGGCGCCGCAGATGAGCCGCTATCACCTCATGCGACCCTGGCCAGACCCAGAGATTTCCCATGTCGCTCGATTGCTGGTCCGTAAGGAGGATTCCGGCAAGCATAGTGAAGGTGCTAGGTCGTCCGCTCGGTTCTGGTGGTGTCAAGCCGTCTAGATGTGGTCCACCGGGGCGATGGGGCCAAGGTGGGATGTTGAGGGAGACCTGTGCCTGCTGCGGCACGGCCAACCGAAGCGGCTTCACTAGGGCTTCTGCGATATCCCAAACCGGACTCTGGGTCACAAGAGATAGCAGCGGATCTGGTGGCACTAGAGCGTCCCGCCAATAGAAGTGGAATCCGCGGCGCTCGGACGGCGGAGGGTCGCGCTCGATCAAGCCATCAATGTACTGCCTCGCCGGACTGAGCAAGTCGCGCGGGATGACGTTGCCGACCACAACATACCCGTGTTCTGCGAACGCGCGCAGTTGGTCATCGTTGAGGGAAATCATAAACCGTTCCTGTCCACAATGCGAAGCGTGGCGTCGCCGTCTAAATAGCGACTGCGCAGCGTCGCCGTATCAGTCATGAGAAAAGCCCGCGGGCAATACTGGTCGCGAGACATTCTCTTCTCTCGATACCCGCTCAAGGCAGGCCTGCAATCAGCAGCCGAGAAAGAAGACCGAAGCGATGTAGAGGTGGCGGTTCATCATGGCGGAGTGCACCATAGCGTCTGCGTCGCATTAGGCAACTTGAATTTCTTGGCGATCCGCTTCCGAAGACTGCTTTGGGTTCTGGCCGCGTGAAACGCCGGCCTGCTGCAGCTCCGTAGAATGGCGTTCTCAAACGTCACATCTGCTTTCCTTCTCGCGTGAGGCGCGCACTGGACGGCCATGATGCAGAGGCACATAAAACGTCGAAAACGCCGCGGATTCTACGCTCCTGGCGCGCGCGTCACGTTTTTGCCGTTCATGCCACTATGTGTCGAGACGCGGGTGCTTTTGAGCTGTGTCCGACGCTCTCGATTCCGGTCACGGCTTCCCGCGGCAGAAGGTATGCACACTCTGCGCGCTAAAGTGAGGACCCGCAGCACCAAGAAGGAACCGGCACGACCCTACCCCTATCAACAGCCGAGGAGCCGAGCCATGACCACCCGACACGCCGCATGCAGCTGCGGGCAGCTTCACCTTACGATCGCCGGCGAAGCGGCGCGTATCTCCATGTGTCACTGTCTGGCGTGTCAGCGCCGTACTGGCGCCGTATCTAGCAACCAGGCGCGCTTCCGGGACGAGCAAGTCACCGTCACCGGTAAGGCCACGACGTGGAATCGGACAGCCGAGAGCGGGAGCGTGGTGACCTTTCACTTCTGTCCGACATGTGGCTCCACGGTCTACTGGGAGAGCGAAAGCTTTCCTGGTTACGTCATTGTTGCCATCGGAAACTTCGCCGATCCGAATTTCCCCGCGCCGACTGTCGCGGTTTGGGAAGAGTCGCGCCACACCTGGGTCTCATTGCCGCCCGACGCTCCGATCAAGCGAATGGCGAAGCAGGTGTGACCACAACAATCATCCTGAGTCGGGTCACTAGGAGCCATCCCGATCGTCTCGTCGGTCAGCCAGAACGACGTCACATATCCGACAGATTCGCTGCGGCGCCGAGAACGCTTCGCCCTTGTACACAAGCCGACCGGTAGACGCAGCAAGCTACGCCCTCAATGACCTCGTAAGAGACTGTGGGATCGTGACCTTGAGCAGCACGATTGTGCACGCCGCCGCTGGACCAGCCGAAACCAGTTCCGATTGATTAATCGACGCCGAGGCCCATGATGCGTGGCCGACTTCTCTTTAGATCTAGCAACGGTACCGGGTTATCCGGACGCTGTAGATCCAGCCTCCAATCGGGCGAGGCTCCTCCCGGAGATCGTCTGATGCTCGGATAGTCGACTATCGACTGGTTGAACTCCATCACTATTGGAGCCACCAATGCCCCCACCCAGGCATTATCCTGGCCGGAATACTTGCCCGGCGATGCCGTGGCCAAGCGCGACGCCATCGCGCCGTTAAAAGTCATGTCGTATTTCTCGAAAGGATCCATGGTGAGATTGTAAATCGCGCCGGTTGCGCCAAGGTTCTGCTCGGTGCCGAGCCAGGTGTCCTTGGCGGTCCACAGGTATTTCCAGGCGACGTTGAGATCGGGATTTTTGGCATCGCCGGCGACATCCACGCGTGCTCCCATGAAGCTTTCGCCGTCGATGTAGACCCACGATCTGCGGGCAGAGTGCCTTTCCTTCCCAAGCACGTACGCACTGTTATCAATGCTGTCGAAGTAGATCGGCAAGCAGCTCGGCAAATATCGCGACCGTGTTGCGCAAGCTTAGCCTGAGCGAGGTGCAGGACCTGTTAGCGCATGGAAAAATGTTTCCGCGATCGCCAGAGCAGCTCGGCGTCAAGCGCCAGAAGCGTCTACCAGGGTGCCCAAACGGCACTCCTGGTTCATGACGTATACGGGCGGCTAGTGCGCCACTACTGACACGTAAAACATGGCCGCCACCTTGATCGGGGCGGCCACATTGTTATGTCGTGCCAGGCCCAGTTACCAACTTGCTTAAGAGGAAATTTCAATGCGATGCGTACTAGCAACTGCAGCCCTGTTGGCCCTGGCGACAGCGCCAGTGGTTGCCGCCGATCTGGGCAGGCCCAAAAGGCTCGAATACGATGAGGCCCCCAGGGCAGCGTTCTCATGGACCGGCTTTTACCTCGGCGCCCACGCCGGCTATGCCTGGGGTAGCGTCGATCAGCGCCAGACCACGGGCGGCATGCCGGTTGGCCCGTTCAGCTACGATGTCGACGGCGCCTTCGGCGGCGGCAGCGCTGGCTACAATTGGCAGGCTGGTCAGCTGGTCGTCGGCATCGAGGGCGATCTCGGCTGGATGGACCTGAGCGGTGCAGGCCGCATCCCCAGCTCGAACCCGGCGGCCCACCAGGACATCACACTCGACGGTGGCCTCTACGGTGACATCACCGGTCGCCTGGGCGTCGCCATGGGGCGAACCCTATTCTACGGTAAGGGCGGTTGGGCCTGGTTTAATGGCGAAGCCCGCCAGAAGACCACCAATCCCGGTTTCGTCACGCACGGCACCGACAAGGCCTTCGACGGCTGGGTGGCGGGCGCCGGCATTGAGCACATGATCGCCCCCAATGTCAGCCTGAAGCTCGAATATCTGCATTTCGACTTCGGCCACCAGGGGGGTGACCAGACCAGCGTGTCCGATCTCCCGATCGGCTTCGTCTACAAGAACACTGCCGACCTTACCGCCGACTCTGTCAAGGCGGGCGTCAACTTCAAGTTTTAAGGATCGGTGCCCAGGCAATCGTGCACGCCTGGACGTCAAACTTGTCCCGGCAGCGATGTCGGTTTCTCGTAAGGGAGGTTCGGCAACGGCGAGGGCGCTTCAGCGCCCCTGCCGCTCCTCAAACATGCGGTAGCGCTGGCTGTTGTCGCGCTTTCTGGCTGGAATCTATTGCCATACCGCTGCAGGTCAGAGTCGGGTCTGGGTCAGGCACGGTCACCGCACCTGGATCCCAAGGACCTCCCGGTACGTCAGATGAACCCGATATTAAAGACTCGACCGCGGCGGCATTACCGATGATCGCTGTGTGCCATAAACGGTCCAGCAATGCGCTCTGTCGCTCAGCTCTTACGTCTGGGCCGGGATGCAGCCAGCAGAAGGTCCTGCACCTGCTGTTTCCAGAGCTTGGCCTGAAAGCAATTCCGTGCCCGATCCCTTCGTTGCTCACGGATATGAGATCTCGATCGCGGCTTTGGAAAGCGGCTATGCCGAAATGTTCAGCGACGCTGTCGTGGGCACGGCAATATCCGCGTAGACCTCATCGAGCCAGAGGTCGATTCGCGCGCCGGCCTTATGAGCGAATTGCCGCATCGGCCAGTTATTGCGCGAAATGACCATGCGGAGCGTGGCGACACCCGCTTGCTCGGCCCAGCGCTTGGCGACTTCGAGCAGGGTCGAGGCAATGCCCCGCCTGCGCCACTCTGCGTCAATTGCGAACGCCACCTCGGCAACCCCGTCGCGGGCCTCAAACACCTCGACTACACCGATGAGCCGGCTGGCGTCGAGCGCCCCGGCTATATGGGCGGCCCTGGCCAGGGTGTGCGCCGCATAGCCACGCATGCAGGCATTGCTCGCTGGATGACCGAACCGGTTGATCCGGGCCGATCTATCGAAGCCGCATAAGAGTGCGGAAAGCTGCGCTTCGTGCTGGTTGCCAAGTCGCGCAATATGCGGCCGCGCGGTCAGGAGTCCCCGAGGAGAGCTGCAGTCGACCGTAGCACCAGGAGATTTTGGAAGCGACGAAAAGCTATTAAAGGTATTAGGCGCGTGCAACACGGTGGTCTCCAGGTCTTGTCTAGAAAATTTGAGTCAGGTGCTCATCGCAGTGACATCCGGTCGGGTGAGTCGAGGAACGCGCGCACCGAGACAATGGAGGCTGCATCCCTGTGCGTCAGGGCATGGACGAACATTCCGGTAAAAGCCGCTAACACCGCCAGCATGCACAGCGTCTGCAGCGCTCTGGCGACGCGTCCGTGGGAAAATGGGGTAAGCGAGGTGAGCGCGGGACACAGCAATGGGGATGCGGTCGGGTGGGCAGTCTCGGCCGACTGAATGTCAGCGTGCATGGTCATGGTCCAATCCCTGTTGCGGTAGGTGGATCGTTCACTGCCTGACAGAAGCAATCAGAGCGGGCTCTGGCTCCTCGATCGGGCTCCGCCCCTCGGCCGTAGTGCGCGCTGACGTGGGCTCATGCCATCCGGCTGGGCTGGAAGTTGTGGAGGTTTCGACCAGGGGCGGGAACTCAAGATAGGCAAAGCATCCAGAGCAGAGCTCGATCGTTTGAAGTTGAAGGGGCACCTGCTGTGCGGTAGCCGGCACCGCAGGGAGCATGGCCATCAGAGAGGCGACGAGGACTGATTTGGGTCGGTTCACTGCGCGTGGCTCCCGATTAGTTACTTCGGTGCCCCCATTTCAGCCGGCTGCAGTGACCGGCTGCGGCGGTTAGCCGTGACAAGAGCGTGAATCTTGCCCAACCGACCGTGAAAATTGCAGAATGCCTATGATGCGCGCGCGTCAGCGCCTCTTGAGCGGGCAAGGACAGTGCCAGCGCCGATCTTTCAGCTTTCGCTCCTCGGTCGCTTTGAGCTGATCGGGCCCGATGGACCTATCGACCTGACCAGCGGGAAGCTTGCCGCCCTGCTCGCTTTTTTGGCCTGTTCGGCCCCGCAAGCCCACAGCCGCGACAAGCTCATGACCCTGCTGTGGGGTTCGCACTTCGACGCGCAGGCGCGCCAGAACCTGCGCCAGGCCCTCACGCGGCTTCGCCGCGTCCTAGGAGAGGATGCGCTCGTCAGCGACAGCGAATCGGTTTGGGCGTGATCGCGTGCGACCTAACGCGGTTCGAGGCGCTGTGCGCCAACGGCAGCCAGAACGCCCTGGGCGAGGCGGTCACCCGCTACGGGGACTCGCTGCTCGCCGAGATCGCCATCCAGGAAGAAGCCTGGACCTTGTGGCTTGGCAGCGAGCGCGCGGCTGGAGGGCCTGGCACTCGATGTCATGGTCAAGCTAGGTGAATTGGAACTGCAGGCGGGCTTCTCCGAGAAAGCTCTTGCGGCCGCCAACAAGGCGATCGCGATCAACAACCTGCGCGAGGACGCGCATCGACTGGCGATCCGCGCATTAGCAGCAGCCGGGCGCCGGGCAGATGCGCTCAAGCGCTACGAGCATCTTGCCACCCTTTTGAAGAGCGAACTCGATGTGGAACCGGATGCAAGCACACAGGTTTTGGTACGCTCTCTCCGCCAGCCCAATCTGGCACCGTCGAATCCAGGGGCTCGCGGAGATGCACCCACACGCGCCCCTGCGGAATTTCCAGCACTCCCCGTCAGGCCTTCGATCGCCGTTTTGCCATTCGCTAACATGAGCGGCGACCCGGAGCAGGAATACTTTGCCGATGGTATGGTCGAGGACATTCTAACGGCCCTGTCGCGCGCATTCGCTGGCTGTTCATCATCGCCCGGCAATCCAGCTTCACCTACAAGGGCCGTGCCGTTGACGTGAAGCAGATCGGGCGCGAGCTCGGTGTGCGATACGTGACCGAAGGTAGCGTGCGGAAATTTGGCAACCGTGTGCGCGTCACCGCCCAGCTCATCGATGCCGAGACAGGAGCCCATCTCTGGGCTGACCATTTTGATGGAACGCTCGAGGACATCTTCCAGCTTCAAGACAACATTGCATCGTCTGTCGCGGGTGTGATCGAACCGACGTTACAGGTGGCGGAACATGGCCGTTCCGTCCAGCGCCCGACCGATGATCTCACAGCATACGACTTTTTCCTGCAAGCGCGCGTTGCTCTCTATTCAGTGAGTAGAGAAGGCGCCAGGCGTGCGCTTGAGCTGGCCGAGCTGGCGCTGGAGCGGGACCCGAATTATGGCTCGGCGCTTGCGGTGGCCACGCGTTGCCATTCCAATATCTACGCATGTGGTTGGACGAACGATTTCGAGGCGACCCGAAAGGAGGGCATCGAGCTCGCACGACGGGCATTGCGTGTCGCCGGGGAAGATCCATTCATCATTGCCAACGCGGCAATTTCGCTCGCTCTATTCGGGGACGACATTGCAACGACCATAACGCTGGTTGATCATTGCTTGCAGCTAAACCCGAACTTTGCTCTTGGCTGGTTCTTGAGCTGTCAGCTTCGATTGTGGGCTGGTCAGTACGACCTTGCGATTGAGCATATTGAGAGGTCGATTCGCCTCAATCCTTGCGAGAGGAGGCAGGGCAACAGCAGGCATGGCATTAATCTTCTGATCGGCATGGGCCATTTTTTTGCGCGTCGCACTGAGAAGGCAGCCGAAATGTTAGCCCTATCGCTTCAGGAAAACTCGGAATGGCCGCCGACACTTCGTTTTATGGCGTCATGCCTTGCCCACTTGGGACGTCTCAAAGAGGCGGAGGAGATGGTGAAGCGCTTGCAAGCGACTACCCCCGTTGTGATCCCGACTGCCGAACACTGGCGGGTCCGCCATATTCAGACCTGAACGCCTGCAACAAGGTGGTAGGCAAAAGATGGTCACTCGATCACCTCATCGATGACAGGAACGACTGAGGGAAGCTTAACCCGATGCTCTTCGCGGTCTTGTCGAACTTCCTCGGATGCTCAACGGGTAGATTTGCCGGCTTTGGTGCTTTGCAAAATCTTGTGCGCGTATCCAACGCCACGGCGGAATGAGCCAGGCGCACAGGACAGGAGCGCCATCACCATCTCTCTGTTCGGGAACATCTCTGGTAGACGATTGTTGGCATACCGATTCTGAGCTGGTGGATGGGATGGTTCGTCGTCAAGAACGCGTCGGCGCTCTCTCATCATTGCTGGGAAGGCGCTGATGAATTCATCGGAATCGCGCACAACTGAGTTTGGCTGCTCGGGAAATCACACGGGAGGTGTAAGTAGAAACCCTGAGGGGTGTTGCTTGCTGCCAGTGGTCATCGACGGCTACGATTTGAGGCCTTCGCTTGCGCCCTTTACCCCGAGGGCTAGTGATGAAGTGTCTGAGGTGCCAGCGTGAGAACCCCGCCACGGCGAAGTTCTGTGGGGAATGTGGGGCGCCGCTGACACCAGCCTGTCCCAACTGTGGGAGCCATGTATCGGCGACGGCTAACTACTGCCCCGAGTGCGCCCACCCCTTGAAGTCTGTCGCGGGCCATCCTCGCTTCGCCTCGCCCAAGAGCTACATCCCCAAGCATCTGGCCGAAAAGATCCTGACTTCCAAGTCAGCTCTTGAGGGCGAGCGCAAGCAAGTCACCGTTCTATTTGCCGACCTTAAAGGTTCGATGGAGTTGCTTGCCGACCGCGATCCCGAAGACGCGCGCAAGCTGCTTGATGCCGTCGTCACGCGCATGATGGAGGCCATCCACCACTACGAAGGCACGGTCAACGAGGTGCGGGGTGACGGCATTATGGCCCTCTTCGGCGCCCCCGTCGCCCACGAGGACCACGCGGTGCGCGCATGTTACGCCGCGCTCCGCATGCAGGAGGCGGTCAAGCGCTACGCGGATGAGGCGCGACTGATTCACGGCATTGTCGTGCAAATCCGGGTTGGACTCAACTCCGGCGACGTGGTCGTGCGCTCCATCGGAAGCGACCTGCGGATGGACTACTCGGCGGTAGGGCGGACCACACACCTGGCCGCGCGGATGGAGCAGCAGGCGGCACCGGGATCGATCCTACTCGCGCCTGACACCCTGCAGCTGGCGGAAGGCTACGTCGCCGTGAAGTCGCTTGGCCCGATGCCAGTGAAGGGGCTAGCCGATGCAGTAGATGTCTACGAGATGACAGGGGTGGGCCCGGCACGGACGCGGCTGCAGGCGGCGACCCGGCGCGGCTTCACGCGGTTCGTCGGCCGCGACGCCGAGCTGGAGCAGCTCCGTCGCGCCCAGCAGCTCGCCGGCAATGCGCACGGCCAGGTGGTGGCGATCGTGGGCGAGGCTGGGGTCGGCAAGTCGCGGCTCCTCTATGAATTCACCCACTCGCATCGCCCGCAGGGCTGGCTAGTCCTCGAGAGCCCCTCGGTCTCATATGGCAAAGCGACGAGCTACTTGCCGGTGATCGACCTCCTCAAGGGCTACTTCAAGATCCAGGACCGGGACGACCTTCGCCAGATCCGCGAGAAGGTGGCGGGCAAGCTGCTCACTCTCGACGAAGCGCTGAAGCCGACGCTGCCGGCGTTGCTGGCTCTCCTCGACGTGCCCGTGGACGACGCCACGTGGCAGACGCTCGACCCGGGGCAGCGTCGCCATCGCACGCTCGACGCGGTCAAGCAGATGCTTCTGCGCGAAGCGCGCGAGCAGCCTCTACTCATGATCTTCGAGGACCTCCATTGGATCGACGGCGAAACCCAGACCTTCCTCGACAGCCTCATCGAGAGCCTTCCAGCCGCGCGTTTGTTGCTCGTCGTCAACTACCGTCCCGAGTATCAGCACCCCTGGGGCACCAAGACGTACTACCGCCAGCTCCGGATCGACCCGCTTCCGCCCGACAATGCTGACGAGCTACTCGATGCCCTCCTCGGCACTGATGAGGACCTCGGCCCGTTAAAGCAGCTTCTGGTCGACCGCACGGAGGCAAATCCTCTCTTCCTCGAGGAGACTGTGCGGGCGCTAGTCGAGACGGGGGCCCTGGTCGGCGAGCGCGCCGCCTACCGGCTCACCCGGCCCACTGAGCAGCTGAAGATTCCCGCCACCGTTCAGGCCATCCTGGCCGCGCGCATCGACCGCTTGGCGCCCGAAGCCAAGCGACTGCTCCAGGCGGCCGCCGTCATCGGCAAGGATGTGCCCATGCGGCTGCTCCTTGCCGTTGGCGAGGCGCCGGAGCACGAGGTGCGCGCCCAGCTCACGCACCTGCAGGCCGCGGAGTTCCTCTACGAGACCCGGCTCTTTCCCGACCTCGAGTATACGTTCAAGCACGCGCTCACGCACGAGGTGGCGTACCAGGGGCTGCTCCACGACCGGCAGCGCGCCCTGCACGCCCGCATCACCGAGGCCATCGAGCGGCTCTCGACCGAGCGCGTCGCCGAGCAGGCCGAGCGGCTGGCCCATCACGCCCTGCGCGGGGAGCTGTGGGAGAAGGCGGTGCGCTATCTGCGCCAGGCTGGAGCCAGGGCGTTCACCCGCTCGGCCAACCGCGAGTCGGCCGCCTGTTTCGAACAGGCGCTGACTGCGCTAGGCCACCTCTCGGAGAGTCGGCAGACGCTGGAGCAGGCCATCGACTTGCGCTTCGACCTCCGGAACTCGCTCTTGCCGCTGGGGAGCTTCGAGACGTTCCACGGGTATCTCCGCGAAGCGGAAGTCCTGGCTCGGAGGCTCGACGATCAGCAGCGCCTCGGCTGGACGTCGGTCTACCTCTGCCACTATCTCTGGATGACCGGGTGCTCGCGGGAGGCGCGTGCGTTTGGTGAGGGCGCCCACGCCATCGCCGAGACCTTAGGGGATTTTCGCCTGACGGTAGTGGCTCCTTTTTATCTGGGCCTGGCCTGCTTCGCAGCCGGCGACTACAGGCCGGCCGAGGAACTCTTGCGCAAGGCCGTGCAGTCGTTGGAAGGCGAGCTTAGTCGCGAGCGCTGTGGCCTGGCCGGCTTTCCGTCCGTCATGGCGCGTTCCTACCTCGGCCTGGCCGTGGCTAATCGCGGGGACTTCGACGAGGGGATGGCCCAGGCTCAGGAAGGGGTCCGCCTGGCCGAGAACCTCGATCACCCGTACAGCCTGATCGTGGCGTGTTGGAGTCTAGGCACACTCTACGGCGTGAAGGGGCAGCTCGGGGAGGCGATTGGCGTGCTCGAGCGCGGTCTGACGCTTTGCCGCGATTGGAAGCTCACGGTCTTGGCCCCGCTCGTCGCCAGCGCCCTGGGGTACGTTTACACACTGGCTGGGCGCGTGGCCGAGGGCTTGACGTTACTGCGCCAGGCCCTGGACGGCATGGAGTCTATGGGGCGAGGCGCCTATCGTTCCCTCGTCCTGGTGCAGCTCGGGGAGGCCTCGGCTCTGGCCGGCCGACTGGACGATGCCGGAGCCTTCGCCGAGCGGGCGTTGCAGCTCACGCGTGAGCTCGGTGAGCGCGGGTGCGAAGTCCTGGCTCTGCATCTTCTCGGAGAAGTGGCTTCGCATCGCCAACCGCCAGATCTGGCTACGGCGGCAGGCCACTACCGGACAGCCATTGCGTTGGCCGAGGGGCTTGAAATGCGGCCGCTGATCGCCCACTGCCACCTCGGCCTCGGTAAGCTCTATCGGCGAAAAGGGAAGCGGCGGGAGGCGCAGGAGGACCTCGCGACCGCGACGACGCTGTACCGCGGGATGGAAATGCGATTCTGGTTGGAGCAGGCGGAGATGGAGATGCGTCAGCTGGGATAGTGTGGCGCACGAGGTTCGTGCCACGACATCCGCTTGGTCATGTGCGGGTATGGCATCGACGCGTTCGGTGCGTCTTTCTGCACCCCAGGATATCGGACGACGTTGTTGCGCTGCCGAGATTTTCTGAGTCGTGCCGGCCCGAGCGTGGCGCGCTTCGGTCGAGTGGTGTCAATTTGCCTTCTTCTGGCGCTCGAGCACAAGGCGCTTTTCCGCTGCAGCTTGCAGCTCATCCAGTTGTCGGCGGAAACCTGATAGGTCCACGAGCGGATGCGGATCGCCTCGCTGGCGCGTCTTCAAGAGCTCCTTGGCCTCGGTCAGGCCGGTGGAGAAGCCGTGCGTCGTCAGGTGCAACTCGATCGGATGCGTGGCGTCCTCGGTTAACGCTCGGATGCGCTTGACGCTGGCGATGAAGGCTTCCACCTGCTCGGGTCCCCGAATTGCGTTGAGCCCTAGCCCACCAACCGTGAAAGCGCGGTAGCTGCGCGGACCGTCGTTTGCGTCGTAAGCGAACGAGGCGGTGCCCATTGTGTGTCCGGGTGTCTCGAAGGCCTGGATGGTGACGCCCCCCGCAGTGAGGATCCCGCTATCAGTTAGCACCAAATCGGGTTCGATCATCGTCCACGGGCTCGGGCTGGTTGTCGACGCTGCGGCGGTTTCGGCGGCTTCGCGCCATCCTTCACGCGTCATGGCGAAGCGAGTCTCTGGACTAAGCGAAGACTTGAGGCGTGCCGTGCCGCCGGCATGATCGCGGTGGCCGTGCGTGATCACAACGAGTTTGATGTCCTTGGGGTCGAAACCCAAGGCGCGGATATTCGTCAAGAGCTGATCGGCGTACGGTTCATATAGCGTATCAATCAGCACGTGCCCCTGGGAGGATGTGAGGAGCCAGGCTGAGACCCAGCAGATGCCTACGTAATAGACGTTGTCGAAGGCCTTGTAAGGCTCGATCTTGTTCAATGTGACGTCGCCCAAAAAGCGGCTCAACTCCTGCGGCATTCGGCCGGTCTCAAAAAATCCCGCAAAGGCCGCCATAAGTGGCCCTGACTCGCAACTCGTCGTCAGCGGCTCCTCAGCTGTGGCTTCCATGGAAAGCAGCGCCAACGCACTCACAGCGCACCGCAGGCGGCAAATGGCGTTCATGTGTGGGGGCCTCCATTTAAACGAACTGGACCAACAAAAGTCTAAACGGGTTCAGGCGGCCGCGACATTCCCCGCTCAACTGCGCAAAAGTTTGACGCAGAAACGCGGGACCAAAGCTAAGGCGGAGTCATGGATGCGCTGTGATGTAAAGCACAGCCCGTATATGCGTTACGTGGTGGCCGCCGCGATGGCTTGCTGAATGACCAATCCAAGCCTCATATGAGACTGCACGTGGAGGGGATCAGTATTCCGCGCCGCAACCAGGGATGTCGGTGTTGGGTCACCAAGATGCACCCCGGCCGGCTTGCAAGCACGACAGAAGCCCATCAACTACCGGGCACAATCGCTGCAGCGCGGTAAACTACTCAGTCGTGCCAGAAGCGGAACTCAGCATTTGGGCACGTGAGCCCATCCAATGCGGCTGTCCAGCACGCGCTTGTAGATCGCGAGCAGAAGAACCGCGAGGCAGCACACGGCATTAAAAGCGCTCACCAAAGCCAGTGTTGCGTCGGCGAGCTTCACCCAGGCGTAGAGGCCGGTGCTGGCATTGGCCCCTACCCATACCGTCCAACAGCAGCATGAAATCGCGGTGGCGCCATTCTGGTCGCGTGCAACCGCCAAAATCTGGGGGAAGTAGGAAGCGAGCCGCAGTAGATTGAAGCCGCCGAACGCGAGAGCGATGAGATCGAGACTGTTGAAGAAGATCATCGGCTATTCCCTGTGGACTTGGTGCGCGCGTCTGCCGCGCATCCCCGTTGCGGCCCGCTACTGCGGCGGCGCTATGTTTCAGCAGAGCCCGAACGCCGCCCCCAGGCCGTGAACATCACGGGCGAGAAGACCGCGAAATCCGGTGCGTGCAGGCGCGCCAGCACAGCGTCGATCTCGGCGTCGGTGATCAGCCCCTTGGTGACGGCCTCCCTGCGCACCTGCCCGTAGTTGGCGATATCGAGGCTTGTGCCGAGGCTGCCGCGTTCGCACACCGCCATGTGCCCTTCCATGCCGACTTCGGTAAGACCGGCGGCCTTGAGCCTGCTATACAGACCGCGCCCCCATTCCACCTCGAAACCCCGTTCCTCCATCAGCCGCACAAGGGCACCTCCGGCGCGCTTGAAGATTGCCGCTGCCGCTGCGTCCGACACAGGAATGGTGCGGTCGATGACGCGGCCGTCGAAGTCCTCGATCACCAGCCACCCGCGGGGCTTCAGAGCCGCTATCAGCTTGTCGAGCGCCTGCTGCCGCTGCGGCACGTGCAAGAGCACGAGCCGGGCGTGGATGAGATCGAACGCCTGCTCGGGGAGCGGGTCGGTGCCGATGTTATGGCGGCGCAATTCCAGATGCGCCGGCTTGCGATAGGCCGATCCCTCCATGAAACGCGGGTCGATGTCTGTGACCAGCACCGATCCGGAGGGCCCGACGCGGTCCGCCATCCAGGCCGCGACCGAGCCGCTGCCGCCGCCGACCTCCAGGCAGTGCCAACCCGGCCCGATGCCGGCCGTCTCCAGGAAACGGAAGGTGCGGAAATTATAGAGCGTGTCGAGGATCGCAAAGCGCTCCGCGGTCTCGGCCTCCGCGGCGTTCTCGAAGATGTAGGCGTTCATTGGTTGGGTGCTCCCCGAGAGGCAAAACAAGCGCATTGACGCGAGGAGGTCACTGCTGCTTCGGCTTGATGTCGTGGGCGCGCGCGAAGGCTGCCCATTTCGCGCGCTCCTCGTCGAGCACGGAGCGAAACTCCGCCGGAGTTGTGCCGAGCGTCCTGAGGCCGAGATTGATGAGGCGCTTTTTGACCTCCGACTCCTTGAGAATCTCGCGCATCTCGGATGCGATTCGCTCCTGCAACGCAGGCGGCATGTCCTTCGGACCGAACAGCCCGAGCAAGCCGCCGAGCGTGAGGTCCGGATAGCCGGCCTCGGCAACGGTCGGGATCTCGGGCGCGGCCTCTGCACGCACCGCATTGGTGACAGCGAGTACCTTGACCGCGCCGGCTTCCGCCTGGCCGCGTACCACTGCAAACGGCATGACCGCGAGGTGAATCCGGCCCGCCGAGAGGTCCATAAGCGCTGCCGTGGGCGCCTTGTATGGAACAAAAGTGGTGGAGATCCCAGCCCGCTTCTGGAAAGCAAGCCATGCCAGGTGAGGTGACCCCAGCGGGAAGTAGACATTCAGTTCCCCTGGCTTGGCTGCTGCCAGCTTCACGAGCTCGCTGAGCGAGTTGACGCCAAGCGAGGGTGCCGCTGCCACGCACAGGAAATCCTCAACAGCGAGTGAGATCGGTGCGAAATCGCGCTCGGGATCGTAGGGAAGAGTTCCGTGCAGCAACGGATTGACCGTGAGCACGCCTAGCGGCGCGAACAACAGCGTGTGCCCGTCTTGCGCTTCCAGCAAACCCCTGACGGCGATGATGAAGTCGGCGCCAGGGCGGTTCTCGACGATCACCGATTTCATCCAGCGCTTGGCGAAGTCGTCGGCCAGGGTTCGCGCCACCGCGTCGGGTGGGCCCCCTGCCGAGCCGGTGATAATGCGGACGCTGCGGTCCGGCCAGGCCTTGTCCGCGTCAGCGGCGGAGACTGCCGGGGCAGCCACAGCCATCAAGGCCATCACCGAAAGCATCCTGATCAGCATGCCCATGACAATTCTCCCCTCCATCTCAATCCGTTGGCGATGCGGGATGCATCAAGGTGACGCAAGCATGCCAGGACGCTGCAATCTGCGCTTGCCGAACGCCTTTGGACGAGTTGCTTTTTTCCTTTGCATCACCTGATTTTTCGCCATCACGGGCGTGTTAGGCTCTGGCCGACCAGCCGCGGAGTGACGAGCTTGCGCTACTTGTTCGAAGACTATGCGCTCGACACGGACCAGCGCGAGTTGCGCCGCGGCAATGCCCCGGTCGCAGTCCCGCCGAAGGTCTTCGATCTGCTGGCGTATGTGATCGAGAACCACGAGCGTGTCGTCAGCCGCGACGACCTGATCGCTCACGTGTGGGGCGGGCGCATCGTCTCGGAGGCGGCGCTTGCCCGCTGCATCAATGGGGCCCGCAGTGCCATCGGCGACAGCGGCGAGACCCAGCGGCTGATCAAAACCTTCCAGCGCAAAGGCCTGCGCTTTGTGGGCACCCTGCGCGAGGAGCAGGCACCGCCCGGGAACGCCGCCAATGCAGCCACAGGGACCGAGAGGCCAGCTCCCACCCTGGCTCTGCCCGACCGGCCGTCGATCGCCGTGCTGCCACTCGACAACCTCAGCGGCGACAAGGGGCAGGACTATTTCTCAGACGGCATTTCCGAGGATATCCTTACTGAGCTGGCGCGGTTCTCCGAGCTGTTCATCATCGCCCGCAATTCCTCCTTCCAATACAAGGGTAAGGCGGTCGACGTGCGCCAGGTCGGACGCGAGCTTGGCGTGCGCTACGTTCTGCAGGGCAGTACTCGTCGCGGCGGCGACCGGGTTCGCATCTCGGTGCAGCTCGCCGACGCCGTGACCGGCGCCCAGCGCTGGGCCGAGCGCTACGACCGCCAGCTCGACGATGTCTTTGCGGTGCAGGACGAGGTGGCGCGTACGATCGTGGCGATCCTCGCCGCCCATGTGAACAAGGCCGAGATCGAGCGCTCGTTGAACAAGCCGCCGGAGACCTGGCACGCGTACGACTACTACCTTCGCGCGGCCGATGCCCACACCTCATTCTTGTCATCATGGGAGGCAGCCGAGCTTTACGAGGTCCGTCGCCTTTTGGAGCATTCCCTCGCGATCGACCCCAACTACGCGCGCGCCTACGCCAGACTTGGCCGGACCCATTTTATAGCCTGGACCGTCTCACTGGATCACGATTATCTAAGCCCTCTTGCCCTTGACCGGGCCTATCAATTGGCTCGCAAAGCCGTGCAGCTCGACCCCAATCTGCCCGAGGCACATGCCGCGCTCGGGAACACCCTCAGTCACAGGCGCGAGCATGACCTGGCGATCGCCGGGTTCGAAAGGGCGATGGCGCTCAATCCCAACTTCACGGATTGGCGCTTTGCTGAGGCTCTCGTGCTTGCGGGAGACCCGGTGCGGGCCATCGAGGCCGCCGGGCGGCATATGCGCTTTGACCCGTTCTATGTGCCTTTGGCGCCTCATTGGCTGGGGGCGGCCCATTATATGCTCAAACAGTATTCCGAGGCCCTGCCCCTATTGCGAGAATGCGTTTCTCGGGCGCCGAATTTGCGCGGCGGCCACACCTGGCTCGCCGCGATCAACGCCCAGCTGGGAAACATTGAACAGGCTCGTGCAGAGGCCGCTGAGGTCCTGCGGATCGAGCCCAAATGGACGATTGGCACCCAGGCGACGCGAATCCCCTTCAAGCGCACGCAGGACGCCGAGCACTATTTCGACGGCCTGCGCAAGGCGGGGCTGCCGGAAAGATAGACCCGCGTCCCGGGCCCTCCGTTGCAGCGCCGCAATGTTTCCTTTTCAAGTGCCCGCGTGGTGATTCGAATGACAGCTTTGGGTCCAAATGCCGACTGCGTCTACTTGGGATTGATGAGGCGGTCGATGCGATCGTGTCTGCTGACGACGCCGATCTTGCGTCCAAGCCGGCGCCGGATGGGCTGCTCCACATCGCCCGAACTCTCGGAGTTGCGGCTGACCGTCTTGCGATGGTTGGGGATACAGCAACCGATATGCGGGCCGGAAGGTCGGCAGGGGTCGGCTTGGTGGTCGGCGTGTTGAGCGGCTTGGCAACACTGACCATCTCGCGCCGCTTGCTGACGCCATCGTACCAAACATTCATGCCGTGAGCGTTATCGGTTGAGCCGTCGCATTGGGATGTGTCTTTGTCTTGGATTTTGAGAATATTAAAATGACGTTTCGAGCGATCGTTTGGGACTGTGATGGTGTGTTGATCGATAGCGAATTGTTGGCCTGCAAAGTGGTCGCTGAATGCTACACGCGTGCCGGCTATTCACTCACAGCATCGCAATACATCGAGCGCTTTTTTGGGCAGAATAGATCGCAGATTGCAGCCATCATCAGAGCAGAGACGGGAGCGGACCTGGCAGCGGCGGTCAATTGGACGGAAGTGGATGCTGCTCGTGAGAGCGTATTTGAAGCGCAGTTGGAGGCGGTGCCCGGAGTAGCCTCCCTTCTGCACCATGCAGCAGCTCTTAATTTTCCGATGGCGGTCGCGAGCAGTAGCGAGCTTAGGCGATTAGAGCACTCCCTAAAGCTCACCCGACTGTGGGATCATTTTGCACCCCACATCTACTCGACCGAGCAAGTAGCACGCGGCAAACCCGCGCCAGATATCTACCTGTTTGCTGCCGACAAGTTGGGCGTGAGCCCTTCCCATTGCTTGGTTATCGAAGATTCCGAGCATGGGGCTCGCGCCGGCAAGGCGGCGGGGATGATGGTGTATGGGTTTACCGGCGGTAGCCACTGTAGTCTGGCGTGGGATGTCAGGCTTCGGGAAGCCGGCGCTGACGCTGTTTTCTCAGACATGCCAAGCCTGCAGGCAGCACTCGGGCTCACGTCGGTGAGATAACTGCGCCTGTGGCATGACGTTCCGCGGGCGTTTGCCGTCGCGCGAGGTCAAACCTTTGGGCGCCCCAGTAGAGACGGCTTAAGGATTGCGTGGGAATGGTCTAATCCAGCAAGTGTTTATGACTAATGTCGGTCGCAAAAATAGCGAGTATCTCCGCGAGCTGGGCGGCGTTTGTCAGCAGGTGACGAGCACCAGTCAGGCATATTCGGGTCGTGGGATCCGAACGTAGCGATCGGTGGCGGAAGTTCAACGAGAATGCATCGCCCGCTTGGTCCGGAGTTCGCATCGCTGTCCGAGAAGGGTCACTCGCAGCCGGGATTCGATGAGTAATCGAGCCCTATTCTTGGTCTCTTTCTCGTTCAATTCCGTGATCGACTGAGGCAGGAGTGCCAATTCTGTCATGCGAAGATGCAGCAAGATGCGCTCGCAGAAGTTCCTGCATAGCGCATTCAATGACCGGTGCGCGATCAACAGCTTCTCCTGTCGACCGCAAAAAGGTAGTGGTGCACCTGCTGCGTTTTTCTGCCACCTGCTGCGTAGCGCAGGCAGGCGTCAACGCAGTCTTTCGAAAACAATGGATGCTGGCTTGAACCAGTCGGGGTCGAAGTCATCGACTCTGACGATTTCACTTAGCTCGACTAGCGTATCCTGACCCCGCAAGTCCTTGGTGATCCATTTTCGCAATTCGAGCGTAGGCTGCATTGCCAAGATCATCTTGAGGGGTCCCGGCACCAGTTGGCTCTTGTCTTCGAAGGCGATGACAATTGTGTCATCCGACTCTTGCACTTCAAAGAAACGTGCATCCCTCAGCAAGTTCACATCCTGCCGCAGTAGAACTCCGAAGGGAGTCTGATCGAGATCCCAGCGGTCGTCCGTTTTGAGATCGTGATCCTGGATTGCAACCTGCCGTCCGTCAGAGACGATGACGAGGCGGCTGGGGCGGGAGAAGTCAAACCGAAACCGCCCGGGTCGCCGCACGTAAAACTTGCCGCGAAGCCGGGTGCCTCCTGCGCTGGTCTGCACGAACGCTCCTTTCAGGGCTGTCATTTGGTTGAAATAGGCGCTCACCTTCTCGACCAGCGCTACCTGTTGGCTGCTGAGTTCGACAGCCGTCTTGCCACCCTTAGTCTCCACCGGACCGGCAGGCGCGTGCTTATTCGTGTCCTGCGCCTGCGCCCCTGCATTTGCCAAGCACGTCAATGCAAGAAGAGCAGTCAATAAGAAGCGTGCTTCCATAACAGCCGTCCCTCGTCGCTTGCAGATGAAATGCCGATGACCGCCAATACTCCAAAGAGTGGATCACATTATGGGCAGAGAAAATGTCGTGGCGGCAAAGCGAACCACTAGCGGTTACACGCCTGCCGACTGGCTGCCTATTCCCAGCCTGCGGCATCTCGTCAATAAGCCGTGATCTCGACATGCTCGTGCGCATCAGCTTGTAGCGTTTTTGCGTCTCGGAAGCGCAATTGACACCCCGGTTGGCGAAATGTGGTTTGGGAACAGGTTACAGACACAACAGAGCCACTATTGAATTGGCTTTAAGGACTAGCGCACGGGGGGTATCCGCCGACCAAAGCGACCGCAGGAGGACCGTTCGCATCCGGGCGGAAAAGCAAGCGGTGCAGAGACGGCTTCTCACCACTGAGCCGAGCCGGAGGAATGACGCAAGCAAGCTCGACAGCACAGCCCGCGCCGCCCCTCGCAGGTTGGGTGGGCTTCATTGCCATGTGCATCGCGATGTTCATGGCCATCCTGGACATTCAGATCGTTGCAACGTCTCTTCCCAGTATCCAGGAGGCGCTCGCCATCCGGCCTGATCAAATGAGCTGGATTCAGACGAGCTATCTGATCGCGGAGGTAATTGCGATCCCGCTGACGGGCTGGCTGACGCGCGTGCTGTCTCTCCGTGGCCTCTTCGTCGTCGCCACGAGCGTTTTTGTGATTGCGTCCGTGGCCTGCTCCTCGAGTACTGGCTTCGCGTCGCTCGTGGGCGCCCGCATCGTCCAAGGGTTTGCCGGCGGCACCCTGATACCCATCGTCTTCTCCGCGGGCTTCGCTCTCTTTCCCGGCCGCGGTCAGGCACTCGCCACCACCATTGCCGGTGTGCTTGCCGTCCTAGCTCCGACCGTGGGCCCCGTCGCCGGCGGATGGATCACCTCGACCTACAGTTGGCCGTGGCTCTTTCTAATTAATGTGGGGCCTGGCATTTTGTCGATCGTGATGGGGTCCTTGGTACTGCCGCGCGGAGATGCGCGGCTCGCCGAGGTGCGCAACTTGGACCTCACCTCACTGGTCCTTGTTGCCGTTGCGCTGGCCGCGCTCGAGATCGGACTAAAGGAAGCTCCAGCGCAAGGCTGGACGTCCGGATTCGTGCTCGGACTCTTCCTTGTCGCATCGGCGTGCGGCGCAGCGTTTGTCCTCCGGACCCTGGCACGCTCGCCAGCAATTGTCGATCTTCGTGCTTTCGCCGATCGCGAGTTCGCGCTTGGGTGCGCGCTGAGCTTCATACTCGGCATCGGACTTTACGGATCTGTCTATCTGATACCCGTCTTTCTGGCCTACGTCCGCGGTCACGGTGCGCTGACGATTGGCGAGACGATGCTGGTCACGGGCGCCGCGCAGCTGATCTCGGCGCCGTTGGTGGTTTGGCTGGAGAGGTACCTGAGCGCGCGACTTCTCACCGGTCTCGGGTTTTTCATGTTTACGGCGGGTCTCGCGTTGAGCGCCTTCGAAACACCGCGCTCAGATTACGACGAGATGTTTTGGTCGCAGGCCGTACGTGGGGTTGCGATCATGTTCTGTCTGCTGCCGCCGATACGGTTCGCGCTCGGCAATCTTGCTGTCGAACGCGTTCCGGACGCGAGCGCTCTCTTCAACTTGATGCGCAATTTAGGAGGCGCGATCGGCTTGGCCCTGATCGACACAGTGATCTTCGGTCGGGCAGAGCTCCATGGCCGCGCTTTGATCGCAAAGCTCGGGCGCGGAGACACGGCGGCATTCGATTTTGTTGGGCTGCCGAGCTTGCCGATGCCCACGCAAGTTTCGCTCGAAAAGATGCAGCTCGTTCGTCGCGCCGTCGAACGGGCCGCGCTGACGATCGCCATTAACGAGGCATGGGCAATGATCGGCTTCCTGACCGCGCTAGGATTTCTCGTCGCATTGGCCACGCGCCAGAAGTCTGGACTAAGGACCGGTAAGGCTCCTTGATCGACTCGGCAAGACAAGAAGCGTATGCCTGTTTGGGTTGCTTGCAGCCTGAATTCAATCCGTAATCGAGCACCCATCCGTTGGTTGTCTCGGCCGCCTCCGGCTGCGCGGGCCGCGCGGTGCACAAGACGAGTTCACGCTCGCTGCGATGGGCTCAGAACCTACGTCGTCTCGCCAAGCGCCGCAGCAAATGGCGTGCGTTGCGTATGTGGCGTCTGCGTCAAGTGCCGATGCGTCGACGCCGACGCTCCTTGCGAGCGCCTCGGCAAACCGGCAACCGCACAATGGTTTAGCTGGCCGGCTTCGCCCAGCCGCTCCCCGACTTTTGCAACGAAATGCCAGGAACGGTCGTGAGCAGCCGCAACAAACCCTGTCACTCAATCACCCCGTCGGCTCAAGCAAGCAACGGCGGCGGAAAGGCGATCGTCAGAGCTTTGGCTCCCTGGCGTCGTGCTCCGTCTCGGCGCCGAGAACCTTGCGGTTGCGCTCTCGCAGTTACTCGTTGAACTCGTCTTCGGTCATGCAGGCAATATATGCCAACGCCAACGCTCCCTCACGGCCCTTTGAAAGTGCGTGTGAAAACCAGCTCGGTTCTCCCCACGTAGTATGCACATGAGCAAACGTCTCACCGGACGACGCTAATGCAAACCAGAAGCTAGTACGCTCAGGCCATACGCCGCGGCGGGTACCGAAGATTTGCGAGATCTGGTGGCTAGAAGTCGCTGGCAAGTCACTGGAAACCACGAGATTTCGCGGGGATTGTCGCATCAATATGGCGTTGCACCCGCCCATGGGCGCGGAACTTGCCAAAGAGCTTGGCCAGGAGGCTCGGAAAAAGACGATGACCCATCTTATTCATCGCACGTTTGTGTCGCTTTCGGTCCTTGCCCTGGCGTTTGCAGCGGCATCGTCGGCATCGGCGCAGGATTGGCGCAGCTACAATAACGCGCGCTACGGCTTCAGCCTGCAATACCCAAGCGACATATTTGCCGTGGAACGCGCCACCGAAGCGGGTGATGGGCAGCTCTTTGTCGCCAAAAATGGCGATGCCCGTCTGCTTGTCGGGACACTGACCAACGACACGGGGTTCACCCCCCGCAGTTACCAGACCTATCTGGCGCAAAATTCTTATTCCGGTTATCGCATCTCTTATAGGCGTCTCGGCGGCAGTTGGCTTGCGCTATCCGGTGAGGGCGACGGCAAGATCTTTTATGAGAAAGCGATGTTCAGCTGCGCCGGGCGCCTGATCAATAGCTTTGCCGTGATTTATCCCTCCGATCAGCGAGGTGTTTTTGACCGCATCGTCGAGCGCGTCGAGGACAGTTTTCGCCCCGGCCGAAGGTGCTGAAGCGCAGCGATGCCAACCGACAAGGAGCGGGTTGCCGACCGGCTTGCAATGTGGGTCACTGAACGGCATCGCGATCGAGGGGCCGAGCGCGTCGGTGATACCTCAGCTGGGAGCCATGCGGTTCTCGTCGAGGACACTCACGTCGGTGAATCGCACACCTCGCGACATCCAGAAGAGTGGCGACAGACCAGGCATCACATTGACGTCAAAAGGGCCGCCAAGGCCCCATCTGACTGGCGAGGGTCACGGCGATGAATCGCCCGGAGCGAAAACTGCCGATCACCGGCTTGGACGTCATACGTTTTTTCGCGGCGTTCCTCGTCATGGACCATCACCTGACATTCTGGTCCTGGGCGGTCCCCTACGAGGCAACGGCCAACAGCATAACGAACGGTATTCCGGCCTTCTTGTCACTGACTTGGCTGTCGTGGTTCGGCGCCGTCGGCGTCGACATCTTTTTCGTCCTGTCCGGCTTCGTCATCCTGTATTCGGCGGGCCGGGATAGCCGATCGTTCGCGCGCAGCCGGGTGCTGCGCCTCGTGCCCTGCGCGCTGCTTTCGGCGAGCCTGTGCGCCGTCATGCTGTTGCTCTTGAACACGATGCCCGCCTGGTCTGTGGCGACGCGATTCCTGCGCAGCATCTTCTTCGCGCCGTATGGCCCGTGGATCGACGGCGTATATTGGACGCTAGGCATCGAAATAGTTTTCTACGCCACAATTTTCGTGCTGCTCAAAACTGCTTCCGTGGAGCGGCTTCGACTGGTGCTTTATCCGATTGGAATCGTCAGCTCGTCTTTCTGGCTAATGAGCGTGTTCTTCGGGCTGAATGCCTACATCGATGGCACTTTCGGCCCCGCCGTCGTTCGTACGCTTCAGCTCTTGCTGGTCTATCACGGCAACCTGTTCACGATCGGCGGCCTGCTGTGGGCGTCCCTGCTGGGGCAACGGAAAGGGGCGGACCTTCCCGTGATCGCACTCTGCGTCGGCACAGCAATGCTGCACATCGCCAATGATAAGGCCTGGGAAGCCGAAGTCGCTCACAGCACCGCGGCGGTGCCCATTCTGATCTGGGCGACGTGCGTGGTGGGCATAGTCCTCTCCGTGCGGTTCAATGATCAGGTTTCACGAGTGATACCCGGACGATTTGCCCGCAATATTGGCATCGCAACCTATCCCCTCTACCTCATCAATGACGTGATCGGTGCGATATTCCTGAAAGGGGCTTATACACTCACGTCACATGCAGAAACAGCGCTCGCGTTTGCAATGCTGGCGACCTGCGCACTTGCTCTTTCAATCGCGGCATTCGCAGAGCCGCCGATCAGGACGGTGCTCGCCACAGCCTTTGACCACATCTGGCGGAAGCGCTTCCCCCTGCCCACAAGGGCAGCCGTTGATTGGCAAGAGCGCCTTGATGAAAATTGCGGATGACCAATGCCTGACCGACAAAAAGACCTAGGTGCCCCCACCGATCAGTGCTTGCCGCAGCTACCCCATCATGGGCTGCCTTGACGCTTTATCGGCAAAGCTTTTCAGCAGTTACCCTGATTAACCGCATCTCTCCCACCAACGATAATTTCAATATTTGAAAGGTTGTAGGGAGGCGCCTATGACTGGACGGTTATATCCATGCTTGCTCTCGCTGTTCATTCTCTGTGATGGCCCGTGCGCACCAGTCTGCGCGCAGGAACGAAGTGCAACCGATGGCCCAGGGTTCCTTGATTGCGGAAACTCCTCGGACACAATGCGCGCTTGCGAAGATTCCTGGTTCAAGGATTGCATGAAGGACTGGGACGTCTCAACGCACATGAGCAGGGAGGAATTTACGCAAACGTGCAAACGCCTAGCAAACGAACGGGTAAAAGCCCTGATCGATGACGCAAAAAGAGGCGACGTTCTTCCTCTTGGCCTTCCACAGCACCAGCCCCAATAGCGTACTTCTCCAGAAGGCGACCCCGATCATTCACATCAGGCGCACAAGCCCAGTCCACCATTGAAATTTGCCGCCGAGTTCGACGTCGTATTTGCGAGCAAAACTCAGTTTGCCGTCCTCGCCGACGCGGAATACCGTCAGTGCCGCCGGTACGTGGCGAACATTGTCGCCGTCGCGCACGTCCATGTCGACAATGCTCGCGGCGACTAAGATCCTGCCGCTGGGGTCTATGCTGAAGGTACGGATATGAAAGCTCTGAGGGTCTTCGTTCTGGATTAGCGTCGGCTCGCCGGTCGCCGGGTTGATCGCGAACACCGCGATATTGTTTTCCCCGCCCTGGAACACCTTCTTGCCGTTAAAGTCGACGGTCGCATTGGCGCGGTTCGACACGTACACGGTGCGACCGTTCGGGTGCATGTGTATTGCGCCCGCTGACTGCGGGAAAGAGATGTCGTAGGTGCCGACGGTCGAGCGTTTTTTGTAGAGCGGCTCCGGCGAAAGGCTATCACCGTCAATGCGGTGCATGTGCAGCTCGTTTTGCGACTCCACCGACACATAGGTCCACGGCTGAGACGGATGAAAATCGAGATGCCTGGGGCCATAACCGAGGCCGCCGTTGCCGCCAACCGGCAGATTAGCCAGCGGTAACAACTGCCCGGCCTTGAAGTTGAAGATTTTTAGCGCCCCGGGATCTTCAGGCTTGTTCTTCTCGGGCCGGTTTCCGCGTGTGACCATGATCACGGTGCGATTGCCAGGCATCGACAAAATCTGATGCGCAAAGACGCCGTAATCCAAGTTGGCGTCTTGGTGAACCTGCGCGCCAACGGTACCGTCGCTGCCAATTCTATGTACTGTGAGGTTGCTCGGATTGTTGTAGCAAGTGAGTGCGTACTCGCCGTTGGCATCAACACTGTTATGGATGGGGCGCTGCGGAAGCACTGTCGGTTCACCGTGCATCGAGATTGCGCCCGTCGCGTCCACGCTCAGCACGCACAATCGATGGACTTTCCCGGGATTTGGTGCGTTGCCGGACGCCGCATCGCTTGTGGAAACATACAAGAATTTGCGCGAAGGATGCGGCCACACGTATTGGATGTTGGAGGGCAACGTGACGGAGGCGCGCGGCGTTAACGTTGCAGCATCGAGGTCAACATCCCACTGGGTCAGTCGATCCCCGACGCCTTGATAGAATACCGTGCGCGCAGCAGTGGCGCCCGAACCCGATCCGAATGCCGACGTTGCGGCCGCGCTTAGGAGTGCGGTGTTGAATGTACGACGATCCATAGGCACCCCCTATTTGGGATTGAGCTGACAGGACTTAGAAGGTACGTCCTGAACGCCGACCATGCAATCGCTGCCGCGCATCCGCAGCACATCCCGTGATGTTGCTCCCCGGCCGCGAGGATTGGACTTGCGTCGAATTGCGCGCCACTTACCGGACCTGGCGAAGGTCTCTGCAGCGGGGAAAGCGATCATAGCGCCCGGCGGCCGCGACGGGAGGGGGTCTGCCCGTCCCCGGTGTTTGCTCCTGACGGCGGAGGACGAGCGATGCCGGGATCCCTGGGAGAGCAAATCGTCGAAGGCGCTTTCTCTGACGTCGACGCCCGACGCTGATGCACTAAAGCGGTCGATTAGACAGCGTTGCTATCTGATGACGCAATGGCTCAAATGGCTTGGCCTGGTGGCAGGGGCAGCCGCTTCGGCATTGCAAGGTGCCGTGAGCTCGCAACGAAGAGCCTGGGCGGCCCCCAGCCATTCGGCTCTCAGGTCTTCTGATTGCGATAGCGGATCATGTAACTGTCCATGGTGTAATCGGCCACCTGGTGCCAAAGATATCCATCGTCCATGAAAGCCTTGTAGCTGTCATAGAGCTTCTTGAAGGCAGGGTTCTTCTGGTTCAGCTCGGCGTATAGCTCGCTGGCCGCCTTGTGGCATCCATCCATGACTTCCGGCGAGAACGGCTGCAACACCACACCCTGACCGGCGAGGCGCTTCAGCGCCGCGGCATTGCTGGCATCGTACTTGGTTGCGACCCAGTTATTGACTTCCAAGCAAGCGGACGTGAGCGCTTCCTTGTAGAATGCAGGCAAACTATTCCACTTGTCCAAGTTGACGACGAACATCAGGCATGAACTCGGCTCCCACCAGCCCGGATAGTGGTAGAATTTTGCCACCTTGTAGAAACCAAGCTTCTCGTCATCATGAGGGCCCACCCACTCGGCACCATCGATGGTGCCTTTCTCGAGCGCGGGATAGATATCGCCGCCCGCGATCTGCTGCGGTATCACCCCGACCCGCTGCATAATCTTGCCGGCGAAGCCTCCCAGCCGGAATTTCAAACCCTTGAGGTCGTCCATTTTGGTGATTTGCTTGCGGAACCAGCCACCCATCTGCGCATTGGTATTGCCGCCCGGCAAACCGTAGCAATTGAAGCCTTTGAGAAATTCGTTCAGGAGATCCAGTCCACCCGCTTGCAGCATCCAGGCATTCTGCATGCGGCTGCTCATGCCGAACGGCAGCGCCGAGCCAAACACGAAGGCGTCATCTTTGCCGAAGTAGTAGTAAAGCGCGGTATGACCGCACTCGACGGTTGCGTTCTGGACCGCATCGACCACCTGAAGGCCCGGAACGATTTCGCCGCCGGCAAACGTTTGGATCTGAAACTTGTTGTCGGTCAGGGCAGCGACACGCTTGCCGATTAGGTCGGCACCGCCATAGAGCGTGTCGAGGGACTTCGGCCAGCTGGTCGTCTGCCGCCATTTGATCTCCGGCATCGATTGCGCAATCGCCGGCGCAGGGACTGACGCCGCGGCAATGCCCGCGGTTGCTGCGCTGCCGGCCTTGATAAAGCTGCGCCTTGTGGTTTGGGTCATTTTATCCTCCTCGGATACTGAGGGCCGATCGCTGCTATGGCAAATGCAGCTATGATCCATCAGTCGGCAGAAAGTAGCGTACAATAAATGGCGAGGCACTGCTACGCGCAGCTCAGTGCCACCGTCTTCGTGGCCGGTCGGACGATCGCAGCCAGTGCAACAAGCCCCATTCTTTGTCCGAACAATCGATTGCTCCGCTGGAGGGCGTCCGATCTATTTTCCCAGTGTAACTTTAGCATTTTGTCACGCGTAATTCGATGGGCGAACGGCTAGATGGTTCGAGCCGCCTGGTCTCCATTTCAACGGGGACCTCCTCTCGATACGCTGGCAGCGCCTTAACAGCCCAACGCGCCCATAAACTATTGATGTCGATCGGGTCGATGTCGATACCGGGCCCGTGCCGCAAGAGGCATTGCTGCACTGCAACCGAGACCGCTGGTCCAAGCCGGAATTGGATCGGACGTAGCGCCTCACCTGCCAGCACGGCCCAAAAGCGGGTTTTGCGCCAGCACTGGAGTTTTGCTTGGGCACCAGACCAATCCAGGCCGAGATCTGGCGTCCCGATCGGAAGGGTTCGGGTTGGCAACGCTGGCAACGAGCATGGTCGCCAGCGCAGGCCCAACGCCCGGGATCTCAACCAGCCGCTTACGCGTCTCATTGGACCGACGCCAGGCTGATGCGTCGATCGACCTCGAGGCTCCGCGCCTTTAGCAGCCGCAGCTCTCGCACCGAGAGACGCCAGCTCGATCGCCGGTCGGATCGGCGGTCGTCGCACGACGATCGCCCAGGGGTAGTTTGCTTGGCGGTTGTCCGTCAACATCAGCCTGGCCTTGACCCAACAGCATTCGACATTTGTTGTGACAGCGGTCTCCGTGAGACAGCCCACGAGGAGAAGTCCATTGAGCTTCGAGCGTCTGTCCGCGATACCGGCATCGAGCCGAAACGACGAATCCTCACCACGCTATGCCGGCTGGCGTATCGTTTGGGCGTGCTTTCTTTTGGAGTTGTTCCTGTTCGGCTTTGGGCTCTATGGCCACAGCGTCTACCTCGCGGAGTTCCAACGTCTGGAGGGTTGGCGGACAGCCGTCATTTCGACCGCCAGCACGCTCTCCTTATTGCTCGGAAATCTTCTCGCCGCTTTCAGCAATGATGCTCTCATGTGGATGGGCCCGCGGCGCCTGATTTTGCTTGGCATATCGGCTCTCGCCGTCTCGACGATGCTGTTGGCCTTCACCACCGCGCCCTGGCAGCTCTTTGCCGCCTATATGCTGATGGCCTTCAGTTGGGCAGGCATGGGCACTGTGGTCGTCGCCACCCTTCTCCGGGCCTGGTTCGACCGTCGCAGCGGGCTGGCCATCAGCTTGGCCTTCAACGGTGCGACCTGCGGCGGGATCATCGTAGCCCCAACGCTCATCCTGCTCATCGGTGCTCTCGGATTTTCATGGGCGATGTTGATAATGACAGTCGCCATGATCGCCATACTTGGCCCGGTTGTGATGACCGTGATTGACCTGCCTGCCGCGAGCGGGGCGCCGGGGCGTCGGACGGAGGATCCTCCGCGGCCGAGTAGTGTCGCCCCGTCCAGTACCTCCCGATGGTCGCTCCTGGGAAACTTTGGGTTCTGGACAATTGCGGCACCTTTCGCGCTGGCACTGTTAGCCCAGGTGGGCTTCATCGTGCACCAAGTCGCGCTTCTGGAGCCGATGATGGATCGCTCGCTTGCGGCGGTTGCCGTCGCCATTACGACAACAATGGCCGTAGCAGGACGCCTCTGCCTCGGCATGGTTGTCGACCGTCTCGATCCGCGTTGGACGACGACGGTATCTCTTACGACCCAGGCCGGGGCACTCTGCGTTATTGCCCTGTCCCCAAATGTTATGAGCCTTTTTCTTGCGTGTGCCGTGTATGGCTTTTCCATTGGCAATTTGATCACGCTCCCGCCGCTGATCATTCAAAGGGAGTTTGATCGGGCGATATTTGGCACGGTGTTGGGACTGTCAACAGCAATGGGCGGCATGATTAGCGCCTTCGGGCCAGGGCTCGTCGGCTTCCTGCGCGTCGCAACAGGCGGCTATACGGCGGCGCTCCTATTCTGCGTGATGTTGAAGCTTGTCGCGGCGGCGATCGTGCTGCTTCGCCCCCGACTGGCGGTGGGCTCGTAAGCGGTGGAATACTCGGCGGCTCTCAGCTCACGTGGCGAAGCGTATGGCCCGTTCATCGCGGGAAAGTATTGGATCATTTCCATAAACCAAGCTCGACGGCTTGGCGTGGTGATCACAGGATCTCACGCGGTCCAATCCTGTTTGGCCCACCATTGAAAGAACGCTTCGCGCTCCCTTGCTGCGTGAGCCGGATCGAAAATAGCGATATCCTAGCCGATCGGGCGTCTCTCACCCTCAAAGCAATCCGAAAACGCCCGAACCCTAGCACCGTGAAGTCCGCCTTGGGTCGCCAACAGGCATGTCGGCAGCACGGCAGACGCGTCTCAATTACGCCAATAATCTGCCGCAGGTAGGATTGTGGCCGGTGCGCCTGTTGAGTGCCACTAGAGACTCATGCACCGCAGCAAAATGGCTGTGTCACTCCTTACTCCTCCCGACCCCGGCAAGGAAGTGAACCCCCTTGCCGGATCAGCCGTGTAATCCTCTACGACGTCATCTCGATGACCATGTGCATCGGTGCGAGGCCGTAACGGGAAACCGTCACCGTGCTTGGCCAGATGGTCGTATCCAGGTCAGGGAAATGATAGGCGATTGGGGAGATTTTTTGCGCGGCCAGCATGTCGAGCACGCGTACCCGTGAATTCGCCGATGGCTTGGGATCGGTATCATCCGCAAATGCAAGGCGCGGTTTTTCAACGAGAGGATTTGGTGGCGCGTCAGATCACCAATGACCGCGGCCATGCGCCGTGAGGGCTCTTCCGCGAGTTCTGTTCGTGTTACCGTCGCAGCGCCCGAACGACCCACCCCAATGCAAGCGGGTGGGGAGTTCAGTGGAGTGGTTCAAGGAGGTAACAATGAACAGACGCGCATTTTTGGCGACAACAGCGGCGGCGGCTGCGACGGCCGTGACCGCGAAAGTGGCTTCTGCGGAGACCGTAGCGCCATTGGGCCAGACGGCTGCTCCGACCCTGCAGACCCCGCTGCCCTTGGGTCCGCTACCCGGCGCCCGTTATCCGGATGCTCGTCTGGAGTCTATGAAGAAGACCGGTGCTTCATTCGGTCCTACCGGTTTCCCGGCCTTCGCCGGCACCATGGCGGTCGAGCGCGTCGCAACCGGCTTCCGTTGGGCAGAGGGACCGGTTTATTTCCCGGCTGGGCGCTACGTGCTGTTCAGCGACATTCCCAACAACCGCATCATGCGCTTCTCGGAGGATGACGGTCACCTCAGCGTATACCGCCAGCCATCAATGAACTCGAATGGCAACACCATTGATCGGGAAGGGCGCCTGATCACGTGCGAACACAGCGGTCGACGGGTCACGCGGACCGAACTCAATGGTTCGATCACGATCATCGCCGACAAGTACAATGGCAAGAAACTGAACTCGCCGAACGACGTGGTTGTCGCGGCCGACGGTGCGATCTGGTTCTGCGACCCAGCCTACGGTATCGGCGGCTATTACGAGGGCATCAAGGCCGAGCCCGAGCAGGATAAGAAAAACGTCTACCGGGTGGATCCGAAATCCGGCGACATCAAGATGGTTGTCGATGACTTCGTGGAGCCGAACGGTCTTTGCTTCTCGCCGGACGAGAAGAAGCTCTATATCTGCGATACCGGCTATACTGACGGGCCGCAGAACCCGTCGCATATCCGCGTGTTCGACGTCGATCACGCGGCCGGAAAACTTTCCAACAGCAAAGTCTTTGCGGACATGCCCAAGCCCAGCATTACCGACGGATTGCGCTGTGACACCGGCGGGCGTCTTTGGTGCTCGGTGGGTTGGGGCGATCCGAACGAAGACGGCGTGCGCTGCTACACGGCTGACGGCGATCTGCTCGGCAAGGTCCACATCCCGGAAACTGTCGCCAACCTGTGCTTCGGCGGTCAGCAACGCAATAGACTTTACATCTGCGGCTCGTCATCGCTCTATGCCCTCTACACCAGTGTGCAGGGCGCTATGAAGCCTTGATGGCTCCAAGGCATCAGCTGTGACTTGATGCCTTCGGCAGCAAAGGCTCACGCGGTTTGATCCACCGCGACACAACGTGGCGGGCTACCCCTCAGGGGTCGCCCGCGTTCCGCGCAAAAATAGTGCCGATACGAAAGCCTTAGCCACACCGCTGCGCGGGCCAGACTGACCGCCTGCTGCTTGCCGGTTTTTACCGGCGCACTCTCTTGCTCGCGCAATTCCGGCCATTGCGTGAGTGTGGCATTGGCGGTTGCGTAGCATTTTCCGCCATGCTCGACACTCCCACACAGAGGGCTACCTCGCGTTGCGAATCGCGGTCGGCGGGCGCCGGTAGACCTCCACGAACACGGCATTGAATCGCCGTAGGCTGCCAAAGCCGGCGCGCATGGCGATCTCCCCCATGGATAGGTCGGCTTGGTCAAGCAGTCGTTTTGCCCGCTGTACTCGAGCCGTCTTGGCGACTTGTAGCGGACTGGCGCCGAGATGCTTTCGAAATAGCCTACTCAGATGGCGCGATCCTATTCCAAGGCGGTCAGCCAGGACCTCGATGCCGCTACCATCGAGGGCACCGTCATTGATTAGGCGCAATGCCCGTTCGACCGTAGTGCGCGATCCCTTCCAGGCGGGAGAGAACGGCGCGGCCTCGGGGCGGCACCTCAGGCACGGGCGATATCCGGCGGCCTCCGCCGCGGCGGCCGATGCATAGAAACTCACGTTCCTACCTTGAGCTGGTCGAACCGGGCACACGGGCCGGCAGTAAATCTTCGTCGTTCTGACACCCGTGAAGAAGCGTCCATCGTAGCGGCTATCCCTGCTCACTCGGGCACGCTCGCATTCTTGGGGGTCGAGCAATCGCAGATCCTCGCGCGTGGGCTGCCGGTGGAGTCCGAATCCGGCGAGCTAGAACTCGCTCCCCGATGTTATCCGGACATGGCGCACCTTGCAAAGGAGCCACTGATGATCGAGCCGCTCGACAATCCCGTCTGGCATGCCCCGATCGGATCGCACGCGCGATTTGCGCGAGGCCAAAGATCCGCGTTCGCCCGAGCCATCGCTCCGTACCCCGGAACTCGGCATCTATCTCGGAACACGTGAAGGCGGTCGCTTGCGCGTCCCTGGCTACGTCGAGTTGAGTGCTATCTGCACCCATCCAGATGCGCGCGGGCGCGGCCTCGGCTTCCTCCTCACACAAAGCTTAATGGCACTGGCTTACCACCGCCATGCGACTGCGTTCCTGCATGTCGGTGCCGACAACAAAGCTGCCGTCTCCCTCTATCAGCGTCTTGGTTTCCGCGTGCGCCGAGCGATTTGGGTTTTGTGGCGGAAGCCGAGCGGAACACCAACATGATCCGCGCCGCACGCTTTCAGGGCTGGTCCGTCGTTTGGGTCGCCTTCACGGTCGCCGCCTTTGGCTTTGGCATTGGCTTCTATGGCCCCGCTGTCTTTCTGCAAACGCTGCACACGACGCAGGGCTGGTCGATCGCCACGATCTCGACAGCGATCACGGTGCACTTCCTCGTGGGGGCCGCGATCGTAACTTATCTGCCGGAAGTACATCGTGTCCTCGGCATCGCCGACGCAACGATTCTCGGCGCGCTGCTATCCAGCATTGGCATCTTGGGTTGGTCGAGCGCGGCTTTGCCCTGGCACCTGTTTTTGGTTGCAATCGTTTCGGGCAGCGGATGGGCGTTGACGAGTGGCGCGGCCATCAACGCGATGATTGCTCCCTGGTTTGATCGCGATCGACCAAAGGCGCTCGGTCATGCATTCAATGGAGCGAGCGTCGGGGGTGTCATCTTCACACCGCTATTGGTGTGGCTGATCGCACAATTGGGTTTTCCGTCGGCGGCGATAGCCGTCGGGATCGCGATGCTGGTCGTCGTGGGTACGCTGGCGCATCTCTATTTGCGTCGCGGCCCAGCGGACTTCGGGGTTGCCGCCGACGGCAATGCTATGGCTGCGGCCGCGTGTCATGATTGTCCCGAGCGGCTTTCGCGCACAGCTCTGCTGAAGACGAAAGAATTCGCGACGATCTCGGCCGCCTTTGCGCTCGCATTGTTCGCTCAAGTTGGCGTCTTGGCGCATCTGCTCTCGCGGTTTTCACCGGAGCTAGGTCCGCGCGGCGCCGCAGCTGCCGTCAGCTTGACGACGATCTCGGCTGTGGTCGGCCGCATGTTACTCGGATGGTTGCTCGGTGAGCACGAGAGGCGCCATGCGGCGGCTGCCTTCTTATTGGTTCAAAGCGTCGGCGTGGGCCTGCTATGTGTGGGCAGCGCCGTGCCAGCCTTGCTTGTCGGGTGCATGCTCTTTGGCCTCGGGTTCGGCAATGCGGTAACGCTTCCGGCCCTGATCGCGCAAAAAGAGTTCCGGCCGGTTGACGTGGCGACCGTTGTGGCGCTCGTGGTCGCCATCAACCAGGCCGTCTTTGCTCTATCCCCTGCAATCTTGGGCGGTCTCAGGCAAATCTCAGCAAGCTACGTTCTGCCGTTCAGTGTTGCGGGCGTCGTGCAAGTTGTTGCGGCGTTTGTCGTCCTTATTGGCACGGGACGGCCTACCGCTTTGCAGCGCGAAATTTCCGGCGGAAAGGATCAAGGCCTGCCTTCGCGCAGCTCGGAAGGTCGCTAGCCCTTGGCCCGCAGCTCCCTCAATCGCGGGCATGAGGCCAACCAATCGCTGCAGGTACGCAAGGTGCCGCAGGCAGACCTGCATCAATCGTCTTTCATTCCTCTCTGCTGCCAAGGACCGGGGTTCAGAACGGCGCCAGACACCCTCCCGGAAGCGTCCTTCGTGAAGGCGATCTGAGTGTGATATCGGCCGTCGACGTAGTACGAGGAGTCCGACGAGGGAACCATGGCGATGGGCTTGCCCACTTCGAACTCAAAGATTTGCCGTCCGCCAACAGCCTCGATCACCAGCTTGCCGTCCTCGGCGCGAACCTCCAGAACGGCCTTAGTCGCCTCACGTACGACTGCGATGTCGAGCGGCGTTGCCTGGTCCTGTCGCTGGACCTGCAGCCGAGCGGTACTACCCAGGGGACCCCGCAGTCTGCCGATCATCTGGCCGACCGAGAGACCCTCTAGAGGTTCGCCGTCCACACGGGTGATCACGTCGCCAGCGCGAACCCCCGCTCTTGCTGCCGGGGCTCCAGCAATCGTCTTAAGGACCTTGGCTCCGCCCCCTCCAGCCTCGATGCTCGCGCCGACGACTCCGAAATGCGTGTCGCCCACGTCCTTGGGCGGCGCAAAATCGTATCTTCCGGAGTACGACGCGAGCGTGGCTGCGTGCACATTCAACGGCGTCGCAGCAGGGACGAACACTTTTTGCTCGGGCACGCTGGCTAGGATAGCGTCCCACATGATCTCACTGGCGATCGCCCCCAGCGTAACGCTCCCGAGGTCGTTGTTTTCGACCTCCTGCGTCGAGGCAGCAAACAGCGTGTCTCCATCCTGCTGCGTCGAGAAAGGTTGGATGCCGCGACCCATCGAGGTGTGAACTTGGACTGCCAGGCGCTGAAGCTCCCATGGAGCCAGTTTCTGGCTAGTGACCACCAGACTGATGGTCGTATTTCGCGTCGTTCCGGCCACCGTGCCTTGCTCGCTCGCCGGGGCAACCCAGTCGGCCTTGAGACTTGCCGGGAGATGGCCAAGAAGTTCCGAGACCTTCGTCAAGCCCTCCCACGACGTGGCGCGATTGCAACTCACCAACCGGCCCTCCCGGTCGGTAACCGCGCCAAAGGCGTTCACAACCACGAAGGCGGCAATCTTAGTAGGACCGATCTGGCGATATGCTCCTCCCTGACCGGAGTGGGCAAGGCAGCCAAAATAGCCTCCCTGCATGGCCATCCGGCCGGCTCCCTGCGCGCCCAGGGGGAACACCCCTGGCCGCAAACTACGCAGAGCCGCATGTGCGAGCCGCTTGTCGGGATAGATTTCGTTGAGCCGGCGAGCGCCGAAGTCATAAATCACGGCTCCCGGCGCAAAGGCGAGGCTGTACCAATCGCCGGCGCGAAGCCCGAGGTCCTTCAAGCCGGTGGCCACGGCCGTGATCGCCTCCTCGCCGTAGGCGGAGCCGCCGGTAAGGACGATGGCATCGGTGAATGCGGCGCCATAGCCATTTCGCAGACCGTCGGTATTGACGGTCCCAGGCGCACCGCCGCGAACGTCAACCGCGACCGAGGCGCGATTCTTGAAGTGAATGATGGTGAGCCCCGTCGGTCCTTCTTCGTAGCTGCCCACTCCGATTTGCACCGCCGGCCAATCGAAGCTCAACGTCGGGCCATTGATCTTGGTATTTGCCTCAAGGACACCCTGGTCAGCACGCGCCCAACAAAGAACGGCCGTGCAGACCACCACAATCCCCGAAAGGACAGCGGATTGCCAAGGGCGCGGCGACATCGGCCAAATCCCCCCTCTTTTTCTCAGACTGCCGGGCCAAGAACGGCACACCAATACGATCGTATCTCGTCGTGCAAACCGTGTCGCCCTGGCCAAACGGCCCACTTTGGGCTGGACCCAAGAGCCAGCCCCGCGCTCGCAGGCACGGCAGAAGCCCTCACCTCGAGCTGTACAGGTCCACATCGACGGACACGAATCCAACTGGGGATGGCCTGCCATCGATAAACTGCGGCAGAGACTCGCTCACAGGTCCGATCACCAGTTTCGCCTTAGTGAGAGCGGCTTCCAGCCTGGGCTGATCCAACATTCTTCGCTCCCGCAGCAACGATGTGCCAATGCTAGCCGTGACTGCACGGCGGTGGCAGCTCTCCGGATGGACGAGTATGAGGGCAGCGAATTGCCTGCGAGCCGTAACTTATGGCTTATTGTTAGCCGGGCGTAATCCAAGTGATTAGGCAGTACCCACCTTCGTCATCCTCAGCCTGCCTTGCCGCCTCCAGGCCTTATCCGCAATACTCCGAAGTCGCGGTTTGAAGCGGGGAGGAGTTGTGGATGGAGCATCAACACAACAGCGTTGCAGGCGCGGGTAGCACCGGCACGGAGCGGCTTGCCGCATTCAGCGACGGTGTTATCGCCATCATCATTACCATCATGGTCCTCGAGCTGAAGCTGCCCGAGACCGCGTCCCATGGCGAGGTTTGGCCGAGCTTCCTAGAGCCGCTGGCACCGAAACTCGCGATCTATGCGCTTAGCTTCTGCATCGTTGGCACCATGTGGATCAATCATCATCAGCTGCTGGCTGCGGTACGCCGCGCTTCGCCTCAATTGTTGTGGATGAACCTGCTACTCCTGTTCTTCATGTCGCTGATCCCTCTGGCGACCAGCTTTCTTGGTGAACATCCCTTCTTGCCCCGGGCCATTTCTTTTTATGCCCTCATCCTAGCCTTGAGTTCGCTCGTCTTTAGTATGCTCCGCCATCATCTTGGTCGCATGCCGGAGCATGATCGGAAGCAAATGCCGTTCCGGCGCGCCACCCTGGTCCGGAGCTTTGCCAGCACGCTGCTTTACGCCGCGGCGGCGATCCTGGCGGCGTATGCGCCAATTGCGGCGCTCGCGTTGACGGTCTTGGTGCCGGTCATGTTCAATCTGCCGCTGATCTTCGGGCGCGACGGTTCCCGCTGATGTGCCACCCCGTACCCGAGCGTCGCGCCGGGTTCAGGTCAAGGGTAGTCTCGCAGCCCGGTCCGGAAAAGCTTTAACCGGGGTCCGCGGCTCGCTCGACTGCGGGCATGAGATCACCGACCGCAGCAATGGTGCCAACGATGCTGCCGCACAGTCAACAGTGACGGTTTGGCAGAAGGTAACCCGATCACCCGATGCGCCAGGTGTGGCGTTAGCAAAACGTCTCGTTATCGCTTGCGCCAGGCTTGAGCCGACGCGGCCGTACTCCTCAGTGCCCGCAACTGCCCACCGCGGCTCGCGGCATGTGTCGTAACTAGCAGCAGGCTCGAGCACACGAAAAAAACCGACATCACGTGCTTGAAGCCACGCGCGACGTGGTCGTAAGGGGCATTCGATTATTTGCCACCTCCGCCGCCACCACCGCCGCCGTTCCTGCCGCGCGCACGCCGCGAATTCGGTCCTGGTCTCATCAGCCTTGCTTCTGCAGATCGCTGTTTGCCGCGCTGCCGTCCCTCGCCGCCGCCTGATGCGGCCGGGCCCAGCGTCATCGTCGCTTCCAGCGCCGGAATGGCGGCCGCCTCAAGCGGTCAAGCCCGGAAATGACGGAATAAGGGACCCTAACGGCAATCCGGCGTCGGGCCAAATGCTTTTTTCGTCCCCAACGTCGCGACGACGCAACGCGGTATGCCTGCCAGATCGTGCGGCGTGCCGGCGATGTCAAGGCCGGCGCCGCGGAACAGCGCCGCCACCTCGGCCGCCTGGCCGATGCCGAGCTCGACCACCGCCGTGCCGCCGGGCGCCAGCAGACCCGGCAGCGCCGCCGCCAAGGCGCGGTAGGCGTCGAGCCCGTCGGCCCCGCCGGACAGGGCCAGGCGCGGGTCGTGCTCGCGCACCTCGGGCTCCAGCGCCGCGATGTCGGCCTCCGGGATATAGGGCGGGTTGGACAGGACGAGGTCGAAGCGGCCGGCCAGGGCCGTCGCCCAGTCGCCGAC